>AMWB02090277.1_pt2 | contig 60117 bp, 48 predicted proteins | sample 200311 | NCBI WGS metagenome assembly AMWB02 (sample SAMN02737377, study PRJNA173069) | bioreactor metagenome | biome: anode biofilm in microbial fuel cells | place: USA: California | collected 2010-12-16 | reverse complement strand
CACCCTCAAAGCGTGGCGCTACCACCAGTACGTGGTGGCCAAGCCGCCGCAGTTCATCGACCAGCCCCTGGACACTGCGGGCCACCCCGCCCACATGGGGAGTAAAAGTATTGGTGAACATGGCGATATTCATATTTTATCACTCCTGTTGATTTTCACATGAGCAGCCCCGGCCTCCGGAAAAACGACGGGAAAATTTGGCAGGCAGACAGATATGCGGGGGGGCACAGAATGCCATTCTCCCTGCCAGGCAACGGTAATAGAGTCATCCTCCGGCGTAACCCGTACCGTCACCTTGCCAAAGGGAGTGGGGGTCGGACCGAAGGATAAGGGTTTGGGCTGGGACAGCCATTCCCGGAAAAGACCGGTTCCCAGCACCAGACTCTCCCCTTCTTCGCGGACAAAGCTGTTGCGCTGCATAACCACCCACTCTGCCGAAGCCCAGACATGATGACCATCTCCCATGCAGCCGCCGAGTGTACGAGGATGTATGGCCTCGGGCCACTGACCGGTTGGCGAGGCGAGTTCGGCCACGGTACGAAAGAGTGCGAGTCCCCTGAGATCGCCTGCCCGCAGCAGTATCTGGGCCATGTGCAGCGTCAGGTAGCAGTTAATCCCGGAATGGATGACATCCTGAAAAAAGCCGCCTTGAAAAGTGCATTGCTCAAGGAGAAAGTCAACGGTGACCAGCAACCTCTGATCATTGGCGGCGAAAAGCTGCAGCGGATACCCGGCAACCAGGGAACCAATCGCACCCGGATCCATTCTCCTGAAGGGAGAGGCCGGCATCCCCTTCTGATTCAATCTTTGGGCGACACCAGCCAGGCTTTTCTGCACACAGTCAAAGAGCTGGTCGGCCTCCTGGCGAAAACGCTCGACAAATGGTAATTCGCCTGTTCGCTCAAACCAGTCGGCCGCTGCCCGCAATCCGGCCACACCCCAGAAATCGTCCCAATAATAGTAGTCGTTCGGACCTAAATGTTCCGCTGAAAATCCGGCCGGCAACAGGCCGGAAAAAGGAGTGCCGGTATCAGCAGGCAACCGTTTACGAACAAGCCATTCCGCGCCGCGATGGATTGCGTCACTCCACTGCGCCCTGGGGAATTCCCCCGACAATTTGCAGTATTGCAGGAACATCCACAGGACCTCCCCGTTGGAGTCCCATTCCCCCTCCTGGGAGTGAAAAAAGCCGGTTACCGACTGACGGCCGGGAAAGCTGTCGAGAAGACGCCCCACCCGCGAGAGTAAACCGGCCGCCAGCATGGCATGGAGAGCAAAAACCGCATCCCTGAACCAGAATCGTTTATAAGTAAATGGACCGGGGTAGATCTCGGCGGGGGAATGTAGAACAAGTGAGCGCAATGCTGCATCATAGAGGTATTGAAACAATGGCTCCGGGACTTCCAGCACTGCCGCCTCGGCAAGCGCCCCACTCCATCCGGCAATCGATTCGGCAGAATGCTGTTTGCTTTCGGCGGCCAGAGGAATTGTGGCTTTTACCGTGATATTTCCTTCGGATACCCTGAACAGGGCAGCGGCGGTTGCCATCCCCACACGACATTGGATATCCTGCCGATCAGGAGCGGTGAACAGGCTGTTTTTCACGTCTCCCTGACGGTAATAGGAAAAACTGGTCTTATCCGGATGCCTGGAAAACCTCACCTGATGCTTCCTGTCCACCAGCCAGCCGTCTTTTTCCGGCAGCAGATTGATATCATTTATAAAACTGACTCCTTCCGGATTATACGGCCGCAGGGCGACAACCAGCCATCCGGATTCCTGACTGCTTGCCGACAGGTCGATGACACAGGCGGGAGAACCATCTTCCTGCAATTGAGCCGTCACCCGGGAAATAAGCTGGAGGCTTTTGTGGTTTACAACCGTCACAATGGCAACAGCCCCGATCATATCGAGATACTGGTTGACGGCAGCAAGTCTCGACGGATAGATGTTTTCCCCCTGGTCCGTCACAATCCAGGCATCGATGGACCAGCCATCCCAGAAGGGGGTAACCAGGCCCCGAGGATCGACGATTGGCAGTGCATCAATGCCGGGAATGCCAACTGCGGTCCAGTTCCGGCAAGTCAGGTTGACGTGGGTTATGGAAAATGATCGGGGAATAAAGGCATCATCATGGGGATTATACTGGCGTTCTACCCAATAGGGCCAGACCCAGTCAAGATTGTGCTGAATGGCACCGGTATTCAACAGTCCACGGGCGTGAAAGACCATACCGGCCCGCAGCAGTTCCAGCGGTTCCCGAACTTCCAGAGGCTGTCCGAAGCCCTCGAGGCGGGACAGCAGCGAAACCGGATCAATAAACCCGCGGGATCGGGCAAGCGAGCTGATTATCCGTTTCCAGGGAACCCATCTGCGCAGCATCATAGCAGTTCCTCCCACAGCGAAAAGATCGGCGTATCTCGTGCGTTTCAGACTTGTCAGGGGTGAAAGACAGACAGCCCATGGCGAACTAGGCGATATGGTGTTTGCCGATCACCCGGACACTGCTTGCCCTGGGAACTTCACTGTCTTCATGTTCAACAAAGCGAACCTCCATGCCGACGGCCAAATCGTCAAAATCACCGGCGAGGAGACTGTTCCGGTGAAAATAGATTTCCTTCCCGTCAGAACTTTCGATCGTGCCGCTGTCGTCCGCCGGGAACAGGGTGAGAATCCATCCATGGGTCGGGGGCTCGTGACTTTTGACTTTCTCCTGGCTCCGCTTCACCACATCCTCCAGTTGACGCTGAGCACTCTTAAACGCATCACGGATGGAAACATAGACATCGGAGCAGGAATGATGCAGGTCGGGATTACGATTCACGACCACCTCCCTTCCCGGAAGCCTGATGTCAATTCTGGTGTGGTAAATCCCACCGTGTATTTTCTTGTTTGAGGGAGCTTCGATACTGACGCGACAGGATATGATGGCCGGATATGCTCGGTCCAGCTTATCCACCCATTTGTTGATCGCCGCCTCTAGCGCCTCGGACGATTCCATGTTTTTGAACAGGATCTGAACTGGTGATTGCATGGCGCCCCCCTTGTCAGAGTAAGTAAAGGAGTGGAAAAGCATCAGCAATAGGAGTATCGACGAAATAACTTGCCGACATCAGTTAAAGGATAAGAACATACTGAACGAATACAACTAAAAAGGGCGCTCATCCGAAGGTGTCGGATCAGATGGCGTTGTACTCGTAAAACAATTTTTCAGAGCATTGTAGGAAAACTGCTGCTTATCGCATGACCGACCTCACTTTTATTCTCTAGCCTTTAAAAATAAAAAACTTGCGCATGGCGAAGTTGAAAATGACTGCGGTCAAAATGTTGGAGGCAAAGGCGTAGGTGGTGAGGAGGCCAAAGCGCCTGATGAGGATACCCATCAACACTGTGCCAAGGAAAGTACTTACGCTCGAGACCGCATAAAAGAGCAGGATCTCAATAACGAAATGGTATTTGCCGCCTTGAAAGACATAGAGAATGTTGATGACATAGGCAACCATGTTGGCAAAGAGAAAAGCGATAAAATTGCCGATCATGGAATTGCGGGCCCTCGTGGCGTCATTGATTTTCCGGATGGTCAGATTGAAAAACCGAACAGCGTGATCCTTTTCCTGCAATGCGGGAAAGATCTTCCAGGCAACAAGATGAAAAACTATGATATGGGTAATGCCGGCGAGAACACCGGCTAAGGCGTATTTAATAAACTGGCGGATGAAAGGGTTGGCTACGCTCATGTTGTGTCCCTTTGCTGAAGCATCTATGTCGACTATTTGCCGTTCTTTTCTCAGAATGGAGCATTTTTTCTTGCAACCTCCCCTTCAAGCAGCTTACGTCGAAGGAGTTTCCCCATGACATTCTTTGGCAGTGACTCGACAAATTCTATGGATGAAGGGACTTTGAAACGTGCAATGCGGCTTTTAAGGTATTCGGTAATCTCCTCGCTTTCTGCACTTTTCCCCTCTTTGAGCAACACGTACGCTTTGATTACTTCACCACTGTATTCATCCGGTATGCCGACAACTGCGGCGTCCTGCACACCGGGGTGGGTGCAGATGGCTGTTTCCACCTCCGTTGGGTACACATTGAACCCTTTGACGATTATGATATCTTTCGCCCGGTCAATGATCTGGAAATAGCCATCCTCGTCCATCCTGGCAATATCTCCGGTATAGAGCCATCCGTCCCGGAGTACTCTATCCGTGGCTTCGGGGTGTTGCCAGTAGCCTTTCATGACCTGGGGGCCTTTGACAATCAGTTCGCCTTCTTTGCCTGCCGGCACATCCTGTATACCCGTTTCCATATCGACGATCCTGCACGCAGTATCCGGCATGGGAATACCGATATATCCTGTTTTGTTGACCCCGTTGATCGGATTGGAGTGCGTAACAGGTGACGCTTCGGAGAGCCCGTATCCCTCAACCAGCTGAGCTTCGGTGACCGTCTCGAATCTCTCTTGAACACTCTTTGACAGCGGCGCACCGCCGCTGAGGCAGGCCCTGATGGATTTGAGATTATATTTTGCGACGTTTGGGTAATTCCCAAGCGCAGCATACATTGTCGGTACGCCCGGCATGATCGTTACATGCTCTTTTTCGATCATTTTGAGAATATAGGCCAGATCCTTGGGGTTGGGAATAAGCACCAATTTTCCCGCACAGGAGATGGTAAAACTGAGGCAGGCAGTCATGCCGAAGCTGTGGAAGAACGGGAGCCAGCCAAGGATGACTTCCTCGCCGTCCACGATATCGGTGACCCAGCTCTTACATTGGAGTGCATTGACGACGAGGTTATAATGGCTCAGCATGACACCTTTTGGCGTTCCGGTCGTGCCACTGGTATACTGGAGAATGGCAATGTCTTCATGATTGACGTTGATTTTGGGTCTGGCAGCAGAACATTGTCTCAGCAATGTTTTCCAATCATGATCTGCCGCATCGAGGGTGACCCGATCCTCTTTTTCTTTCAGGAGGGTGAAAAGGATTCTGGTGATTGCCGGAAAGTACGTTTTGACATTGGTGACGATAACGTTTTTTAATCTGGTGTTCTTTCTTATCTTCTGGATGATCGGATAGAAACGGCTCATAACGATGACGGTTTCTGCACCAGAGTCATTGAGTTCATATGCCACTTCGGAGGACTGGAAGAGCGGATTCACCGGAACGGAGATGGCTCCTATTTTAAAAGCCCCATAGAGTGCAATGATAAACTGGGGTGTATTGGCCAGATAGATCGCCACCCTGTCGCCTTTGCGTACCCCAAGCTGGAGGAGCATATTGGCCGCTTTGTTGACCAGTGTATCAAGTTCGGCGTACCGGATGCGACGTCCCAGATAGGAAAGTGCCTGGTTGTCGCGAAATTTTTTCGCCACCTGTTCCAGAAAATCATACAGCGGCACCTGTGGATATTCGAGCCCGGCGGGAATATTTTTTTCATAATGCTGCAGCCAGATCTTTTCTTCGTATCCCATGTTTTATTTCCCCAAGAAGATTTATAATCATTGGCCCGATCGAATTTTCATTCCATTGAATGCCAATAAAAATTGCCTGGCACCTTTATTTTTCTAAAAAATTCGCCATGCCTTTGTCCTGGGCCAGGGGGGCTGCCGTGTTTGCCGACAGGCACTGCTTCAGCAGGGCAATGGAGGCACGAAGACGATCGACCTCACCCCTGGAAAGATAAAAATCGCGATGGAAAGTCTTCGCTTGATTTTCTGCAACCACGTCAATCTTCAAATGCCATTCCCCTTCGCGCCAGGCGAAATGTTCTTCGGCGAACGCCTTGGAAATCGCGTAGGCATCGTCGCTCATTGGATCGACCGAGCCGTTGAATTTCTGCACACAGGGCGGCTGCAGCTTATATTCCGGCAACGCACCGACCTTGCTGTAGAGACTGGCAAAGTTCATACCCGGCATCAGAAACACTCGCAGATCCAACCTGGCCCCGGCAAGAATCGGGAACGGCCCCGTTACCGGGGCAAAAGGGCCAAACGGATTAACAATTGTCCAGAAGGCCGGTGACAGAACGAATGAAGCATCTTTGGTCACCAGGGTGGCGCGTATTTCATTGATCGTTGTCAAGGATGCACCGGCATTCTCGACCCGCAGTGACACCAAAGCAAAAGGATTTCCAAAATATTGCCCGATATACAGCGGCGGTCCGAGGGTCTTGACAAGTTCCGGAGGAGCTGGCTGCAAACGTATCTCGACATTTTTCATCTCCGCGGCACTTTTCGTCATAACATCGGGTGTTTCATAGCCGGGCGCCTTGACCTGAAGTTTGTATTCCTTCTGCATTCGATCTTGGGGCACGGTAATATCGAATTGGCCGACCCCATTGGTCGATACCGTCGCGATGGTTATCAGATTGACAGTCGCGCCGGCAATGGGGTCACCGGTCGTTGACAGAACTGCTCCATGGAAGACTTCGCTGCTGTTCATCCAGTGAGTAAATGATGGTCCCAATGTGGAGCTGAGCACGCCAAGGACCAATGCAATGATGGCCGTCTGGAAGATACGGTTGATGACGAGGCGATTGATCGCCGCCGACGGCGTCCATTTTCCCGAGCGCACCAAAAGCCGTAACACGCCAAAGACCAGGAGAAGGAACAGGGCCGCGAGCTGGAGAGGTGTACCTATTTCTTGTATTATGGATGCCATTGAATGTACCCGGTTGATTCATTATTTAATTGAAATCCGTAGATCCCTGTCGCTCCCTCAACGCCGAACTCAGTGACGCGCGTTTTTTGTCCACTCAAAGAGACAGTTTCGCAAAATCTTCGTAAGTCATGAAATCTTTTGGAGATGCCGGGTTCAGCCATGATTCAAGGCCGCGTCAACCGCCCTCCCCGAACTGCCGCAACCAATGTCCAGCACCTTGGAATTCTTCTTTGCCAGCCTCATGGCTTTATATACATATTTCATGCCATAATTCGATTCTTCCATCTGGGCGGTCCACCACCCAGCTATTTTATTGCATGATGAGATAACTCAGGGAGTACTCAAAAGTACCCTTCTGGATCTGTTTGATGAAAAAGACAGGGATAAACTGATCTTGGGAATAAGGGTACGGCTGGCATTTTGCCACTGCTTCCCCTCCTTTTTTTGGATGAATGAGTGCTCAACTGTCTGGGTTTGCGTAATACTACACCAGTAACGTTCAGTCTTTACGTTATGTTTTACCTTTTCCTTCAAGCTCAAGGTGTAGGAGATACGGTTAAAGCCGCGGTATGCTCGACCAGTGCGACGAACCCGCCTGGGGGAGCAGCTGGTCGGCGCGTTACCGGAATACCCGATCCCAATGAATACCTGTTGGAGCGGATTCTCTCCCGGCCCAACATGAGCCTGGCTTGGCGACATGTCCAGGCCAACCGAGGTGCGCCAGGTGTGGACAACATACCTATCGACGACTTCATGGCCTATGCTCATGACCACTGGACAGAGATCCGTTCGTCCATCTTTGCAGGCAGCTATAAACCTCTACCGGTCAAAAGGGTAGAAATCCCAAAAGCAACAGGAACCACTCGTCCTCTGGGGATACCCGCTGTGCTTGACCGCTTGCTTCAACAAGCCATTACCCAGGTGCTGTTTCCAATCTTCGACCCCGGTTTTTCGGAGGCGAGTTTTGGCTTCCGTAAAGGGCTGTCGGCCCACGATGCCGTGTACCAGGTCCGCCATTACATCCGCGAGGGATACCGCGTGGCTGTAGATTGCGATTTGGCCAAATATTTCGACACGGTGGAGCACGATCTCCTAATGGCCAGGGTCAGCAGAAAGGTGCAAAACAAACGTGTCCTGAAGCTGATCGGCAAGCACCTGCGAGCCGCGGTGATTATCGATGGCCGTCTGCACAAAACCCGGAAGGGTGTACCCCAAGGCGGTCCGTTGTCACCTATGCTCAGCAATATCCTCCTGGATGAGCTGGACAAGGAACTTGAGGGGCGAAGCCACCGCTTCGCCAGATATGCCGACGACTTCGTTATTTTGGTGAAAAGCCGTCGGACAGGTGAGCGGGTGATGGTCAGCATTCCTCGTTTCCTGGAAAAGAGACTCAAACGCAACGTCAACCAGGAGAAGAGCAAGGTACCGCATACCAACGAGATCACTTTTCTCGGCTTTGCCTTTTCGGGGGCCAAAATCCGCTGGTCGGATAAAGCCTTCGTACGCTTCAAACAACGCATCAAGGAGTTGACCGGACGGAGTTGGGGTGTTTCCATGGAGTACCGACTGTTTAAACTGGCAGAGTATTTACGTGGCTGGATGGGCTGTTTCGGGTTGTCGGAGCTATATCGACCCATACCCGAGATCGATCATTGGTTGCGCCGCAGGGTGCGCATGTGCTGCTGGAAGCAGTGGCGTTTCTGCCGCACCAAGGTTTGCTTTCTGTCAAAGATCTATGGGTAAACATCCATTATACCCCTCAAGGGGGTACGGAAAATAGCCCGGCTACGGCTCGGTAGCCTCTGGGAAACGCCAAGTGCGCGCCCAATGGAAGTGCCCTTGGGGGAGACCCGCATGCTTGGTGTTGTGGGGGCTGGGGGAGAAAAACCCCCGGCTACCCGATTATGAAATTTTTTTTAATTTATCGCTGTTTCTTTAAGCGTTTGCCAATGTTCCATGCCTTACCGAGATTTTCACCAACAGACCAATAGTTATTGTCGGGCATTGTTAATGTGAATGGATTTATTTTTTTAACATCCAACTGATTATCGGTCATATATCTTTCTTCTGTAAAAACTTCTTTAGGCTCTCCGATGTAAAGCGTATTATATGGTAATTTAATGGCGTCATACAGGCTGCAAGATATACAAATCGGGCATTCTCTAATTAACGGAGCATTGTCATATTCACCATAAAAAAGATCGAAAACTTCTGACTTGTCGGTTTTATTACCCGATACTAAACCGCAGTAATCAGTTTGCTCCATTAATGGAACATTAGGAATATTAATGCTGAATTCTTTGTTTTCATCTATCCCTTTATTGGTATGATGTGGCCCCAAAGCGATTGCTATTAAAGGTGGTTTGAAATTAACCCTTGAAACCCAACCGACAGCCATAAAATTTGCTTTTTTTTCAACAATAGAACCCACCAAGACCATTGGCATTGGATATAAAAATGCCGCATCATTATCAATTTTTATTTTGTCCATTTTTTTCACTTATTTTAATTTAATTGTGAAATGATTAAAATCTGGGATTTTCATAACGTGGAGTTCACCGGAAAATTTGAAACGTAGCGGAAAAAATTTCCGGTGTAACGATTTGTTATCTTATTATATATTTTTTGTAGATTCTTTAAAATCTATTTGACTACAAAATTCGTGCCCTAGCTTATCACAAAATCTTTCAAAATATTTCTCGTTCGATTCATTGTTTTTCTTTTTGAAATTGAGGATCTCCATATACGCTTTTATCTGTTTAACTTGGCCCTCTGTTAGCAACACTTTGTTATTTACCGTAGGCCCGTTTGCCATATTATAAATAAATTGCTGTTCGAGGTCCAAATAGGCCATTTCTTTATGTGTCTGATAAATGGTATTATTTATTGTGTACTGTCGAAAAAAAAGGATAATTAGAACCGTAACGATAGATGAAACTATAAATACTTTTACTTTATTTCTAGTAATTGAAACAGTAGTCAGTTTTTCCCCATAGATATGTAGAAATATTTGAATACAGAAGGAAGCGGATAAAAGTAATAAGCCTATTGTAGTATCTGCTTTAGACTCTGATATGTTAGCTAAATAATTTGGATTTATACCAAAATACAAACCTCCCAATTTAGCTATATCGTTTGGACTCGAACCAATAACTCCCAACACCATAACTGCTGTACCTATAAGGCCTAGCAGCGCTGAAGATATTTGTAGTATTTTGGTTAATTGAGTGTTGATCATATTTTTCAAGATAACGTTTAATATGCCGCGTCGGCTTTTCGGGGGAAATCGAACCAATCGTGGCAACTTTGATTCTTCTTTGATGGGGATAACACAGGTGGTAAAGCTACATGCTCCACTATAACCCTGTCTGGGTGTTCCTTCATATCTCATAGAAATTAAATAATATTTCTGCATAATAAGTGAGATATTTGTCACTTGCAAGAAAATTCAGTTAGGAATTTATTATGCCGCTTTTTGGTAGTATAGCCCTGTTATATCGCGTCCGTATAACAAGGGCGTTCTGTTGTTTTTGAATACAATTATTAGCCAAATTGGGCCTATTATCTGCGCTCTTTGCGTCATTTTGGGAAATATCGACTGTTAGACGGAGGCTGCAAGACGTTGGAAATAACAGGCTCAGGTTGGATATCTGCTATGAAAACCTACAATTGAGGCGGGCTGTTTATGGGGGGATTGATCCTCGCACTTTGGTCCTTCTTGGTTCTGCTGATGCAACCAGGCCAAATGAGCATGTTTCTGAAAAAATGGTCTCGTGCTGGGGGTATAAGCTGGCATAGATTCTGCAAAGATTATCGTTGAGAAGGCACCGAAAGGGTATGGAAACCATCTTTTTATACTATCGATGCCACTGCTGGCTTCTCAGTGCTGACAGTACCGTTGCACAGGCTGTTTCCTTCATTTCCACCTTATGCGAAAAGGAGAGACTATGCACTGGCCCCCAATAAAAAAAGTTCCAGAGGCTTTGACCCTTCAACCACATTTGGTGGATTATGACCGGACTTGTGCCAATTTTTCCTGGGAGGATGTGCTGCGTGAACTGGAGGGCTCCGAGAGCAGCGCTGGCTTAAATATAGCCTATCTGGCGGTAGACCGGCATGCCGATGGACCTTTGTCTGCGCATCTGGCTCTGCGCTGGCTTGGCGGTGATGGGACCACCATCGATTTCAGTTATCGCGATCTGCAGGAAGAGTCCAACCGGTTTGCCAACCTCCTGCGCCAGTCGGGTGTCGGCAAAGGGGATACGGTGTTTTGCTTTACCGACCGGATTCCCGCGCTCTATTTTGCCGCCCTGGGGGCCTGGAAAAACCTCAGTGTCTTTTGTCCGCTCTTTTCGGCATTTGGCCCGGAGGCAGTTTATCAGCGCATGCAGCGCGGAGATGCCAAGGTTCTGGTAACGACTTCCCGGCTCTATCAACAGAAAATTGCAACCTTGCGCAAGCGTCTGCCGAAGCTTGCGCATGTGCTCCTTGCCGATGTCGCAGAAGATCTGCAGGAAGGGGTGTGGTCACTGCCCGGCCAAATGGCCGCGGTTTCCTCTTCTTTTACTCTTCCGTCAACCGACCCGGAAGATATCGCCCTGCTGCACTTTACCAGCGGCACAACCGGCATGCCCAAGGGAGCCCTGCACGCGCACAAGGCGGTACTGACCCACTATATCACCGGCAGATATGTGCTGGATTTTCATGAGGACGATATCTTCTGGTGCACGGCCGATCCCGGCTGGGTCACCGGTATTTCCTATGGCATTATCGCCCCGCTGGTATGCGGCGTCACCAACATCATCGATGCGGATGAATTTGATGCGGAACGCTGGTACCACATTCTCGAGAGTGAAAAAGTCACCATCTGGTATACCTCGCCGACCGCCGTACGCCGGTTGATGTGCCTCGATATCAAGCCCCTGGAAATCTTCGACTTACACCACCTGCGGGCAATTCACAGTGTGGGTGAACCTCTCAACCCTGAGGCCGTGTTATGGGGGCAGAATGTGCTTGGCCTGCCGATCCACGACAACTGGTGGCAAACGGAGACAGGCGGCATCATGATCGCCAACTATCTCGCCCTGGAGATTCGACCGGGTTCCATGGGTCGTCCCCTGCCGGGCATTGAAGCAGCTGTCGTGCGACGAGGTGATGATTCGGTAGAAATTATCGAAGACGTTGATATCCAGGGAGAACTGGGCTTGCGTCCCGGCTGGCCGTCGATGTTTCGCGGCTATCTGCATGAGGAGGACAGGTATACTAAATGCTTTGTTGGCGACTATTACCTCACCGGCGATCTGGTTCGGCGGGATGCCGACGGGTATTTCTGGTTTGTCGGCCGGGCCGACGATATTATCAAAACTGCGGGTCATCTGGTCAGTCCCTTTGAAGTGGAGAGTATTTTGATGACCCATCCGGCGGTAGCCGAAGCCGGGGTGATAGGCAAGCCCAATGCCATGCTGGGGGAGCTGGTCAAGGCCTTTGTCGCGGTCAAGCCGGACATTATTGCCGACGACCAGCTGCGTCTGGAGCTGATCGGCTTCACCCGCCGCCTGCTCGGCCCGGCGATCGCCCCCAGAGAGATTGAATTCAAGGCCCATCTTCCCAAGAACAAGGCCGGAAAAATCATGCGACGCCTGTTGAAAGCCCGGGAAATGGGTCTGCCGTTAGGCGATATTTCGACGCTGGAACTCGAGGGCAACAATAAAAAATAGTTTTTCGGAGATGCAGTTATGACGATCAGAAACCTCAATTTTCTCTTTGACCCGAAGTCGATAGTCCTGATCGGCGCCAGCCAGACCCCCGGCACCGTCGCCGGCGTGCTGACCGGGAATGTCTTCGGTGCCGGGTTCAAGGGCGAGATCTTTCCCATCAACCATATAAACCAGAACAGCGAAGGTATCGCCACCTACCGGGATATTGCCAGCCTTCCCCTGGCCCCTGACCTGGCGGTAATTGCCGCGCCACCGGATACCGTGCTGGGTCTGATTGACGAACTTGGTAAGCGGGGCACGAAGGCGGCGGTGATCACTGCGCCAAGGCTTGCGACAATCGCCGGGCCACAGGGCCAAAAAGTGAACAGCGCCATGTTAAGCGCAGCCAGGCCGCATCTGCTGCGCATCCTCGGACCAAACTGTCTGGGCATAATGGTACCCGGAATCGGCCTGCATGCCGGCTTTGGCCATCTTCATCCCCTGCCCGGAAACATTGCCTTTGTGTCGCAATCCGGCACCGTCCTGACAACGGTTCTTGACTGGGCCACCTCACGAAAAATCGGCTTTTCCCATTGTGTTTCCCTGGGCGATATGGCCGATGTCGATTTTGGCGATATGCTCGATTATCTGGCAAACGATTACTCCACCCGGGCAATCCTGCTGTATCTTGAAAACGCAACCAATGCCCGAAAATTTCTCTCCGCCGCCCGGGCAGCCGCCCGCAATAAACCGGTGATTGTGGTAAAAGCGGGAGAAAGTGTTGAGAGGGGCCGGTTTGCAGACGCCCTTGCCGGAGTGACCACCAGTTCCGATGCAGTATACGAAGCTGTCTTCCGGCGGGCAGGCATACTGCGGGTCAAAGATTTACAGGCCTTATTCGATGCGGTCCAGACTCTTGCCATGACCAGGCAGGTAGCCGGGGACCGCCTGGCAATTGTTTGCAATGGCGGCGGCATTGGCGTCATGGCTGCCGACACCCTGATAGATCGCGGCGGCCAGTTGGCGATGCCGGGCCAGGCAACCATGGAAAGCCTTGACCAGCTTCCTGCAGCCAGCTGGTCCCAGACCAACCCGATAGTTATCGACAGTGATGCGGCCGACAACCACTATGCCGATGCCCTGAGAATTCTCGACCGGGACAAAGAAACAGACGCCATTCTGCTGCTCCACTGCCCCACCGCCCTGACCTCGCCCACCACGACGGCCGAGGCGGTAATAAAGACGGTTAATGGCCGAACGTCCACCTACCGGCAGAAAGCGGTATTGACCTGCTGGCTGGGCGATGCCTCGGTTGCCGAAGCCCGCACTCTTTTTGCGCAAAACAACATCTGCACCTATGCCACACCGACCGAGGCCGTGCGCGGATTCATGCAGATAGTGCGCTATCGGAAAAGCCAGGAAATGCTGATGGAAACACCGCCCAGCATCGCCGATACTTTTACCCCGGACACCTCCGGGGCCAGGCAGATCATCGCCGGTGCACTGGCGGACAACCGCACCTGGCTGTCGAGCGCGGAGGCCAGGGAACTCCTCATTGCCTACGCTATCCCCTTCGTCGATTCCTACACGGCCAGCTCTCCGGAAACGGCGGCCGAGCTGGCTGGCAAAATAGGCGGGTTAACGGCGCTGAAAATCCTCTCCGCCGATATTACGCATCGATCCGAGGTGAGCGGGGTCAGCCTCAATCTTGAAACCCCGGTGGTGGTGCGGGAGAACGCTGCTGCCATGCTGCAGCGGGTGACAGAAATACGGCCGGATGCGCACATAGAGGGGTTTACGGTTCAGCCGATGGTGCATCGTCCCCATGCCCTTGAATTGACGATCAGTATGGTGGAGGACGAACTTTTCGGTCCGGTTCTTATGATTGGTCAGGGGGGGATTGCCGACGAGGTCATCGGCGATAAAGCCCTCACCTTACCGCCGCTCAATTTGCATCTGGCGCATGACGCGATATCGCAGACCAGGGTGTACAGGCTTTTGCAGGGTTACCGGGGAATACCGGCCGCGGATCTTGCATCCATTGAACTGACCCTGATAAAGGTATCGCAATTGATCTGTGATATCGCCGAAGTGGCCGAACTGCATCTTAATCCGCTGCTGGCCGATGAACATGGTGTGCTGGCTCTCGACGCCCGCGTCAGGGTGGCCAAGGCGGAGGGTGCGGCAGTCGACCGGTTGGCGATACTGCCCTACCCCAAAGAGCTGGAAGAAAGTCTGCGCCTGCCGGATGGACAGCTCCTGCTGATCCGGCCGATCCGACCGGAAGACGAGCCGAATTTTCAAAATATCTTTGCCGGCCTCACCCCGGAGGAGATCCGCCTGCGGTTTTTGCATCCGATGAATACGCTGCCGCATAGCCTGGCGGCGCGGCTGACCCAGATCGATTACGACCGGGAAATGTCTTTAGTTGTGGAGGGGATAAATCCTGTTGGAGAACCGGAGCTGTATGGCGTTGTGCAGATCACCGCCGACCCGGACAAGGAGCGGGCGGAGTTTGCCATCATGCTGCTCCATGACATGACCGGCCTGGGCCTCGGGCCCATGCTGCTGCGGCGCATAATCGAGTATGCCCGCAGTCAGGGCATTGGCGAAATTTACGGCGAGGTCCTGGGTGACAACAGATCGATGCTCAAGCTCTGTCGCGTATTCGATTTTGAAATCAGATCGGACCGGGAAGACCCAGGGATCAAGCAGGTTTTGCTTAAACTCTAAGGCCTGCACTATTCGCCCGTCTCACTTGCCGCCCGATAATTTTTCCAGGTAGGCAACGCAGCCGTTCAGGGTTATGAGTTGCGGGTAGTCAGTTTCCGGGATTTTCACCTTGAGTGCCTGCTGGAGATGCTGCACCAGGTTGACACAATCGACTGAGTCGAAGTCGAACTGGTCCCGGAACCGGGCCGCCGGATCCAGGTTTTCAAGATTCGCTTCTGGGGCAATCTGGGCAATTGTCTGCAGGACCAGGGCTGAAATTTCTGCGGGTTTCATAATTTTCTCATCCGGATATGGTTAGAAGAAGTTATGTTTTCAGAAATATTTCTTTCACTATGAGGATCGTATTACTATAACATAGCCAGAAAGTTTCGTGTGGTAAGATTTGTCCGCAACGACAGTTGCCGCATAGCGCATTAAAAAAAAATGAGGAGACTTATCATGAACGTATTTGAATTTGCAATGCAGATGGAAAAAGACGGGGAAGCCTTTTATCGGCAGATTGCCGCAAAAACCAAGAATCCCGGCTTGCAGAAGATTTTCACAACCCTGGCAGATGAAGAAGTGGAGCACTACAAGACCTTTAAAAAATATTATGAGAAAACTCCGGTTCCGGTCAGCGAAAGCAATGTGTTCGATAAGGTGAAAAATATATTCGTTGAGCTGAAAGACGCCGGGGGCCTGGATATAACCGCCGAAACCCCGCAGACTGAAGCCTACCAGAAAGCAATGGAAGCCGAAAAGGAAGCGTATACCTTCTATGAGAAAAAAGCGGCTGAGACCGATTCTGCCGACGAAAAGCAGGTGTTTCTCGCATTCGCCAAGGAAGAACGGCGCCATTACCGGCTGCTGGAAAACGTGATCGACTTCGTCGCCAGACCCCAGGAATGGCTTGAAAACGCCGAGTTTGCTCACATGGGGGAATTTTAGTGAATTAGAAATAATATTCTTGTGTGCTGTGCACAAGAATATTATTTCGTGAATGAACTTACACCCCTCAAGGGGGTACTAAACAGAGTCCCGCAATGCTGTTAGGCGGGATTAGTGAGACAACTTTCAAACAACACCCGTAACGCAGTTAGACAGGATGAGTGAGACCATTTCCCAACTTACACCCCTCAAGGGGGTACTAAACAGAGTCCCGCAATGCTGTTAGGCGGGATGGGTGGAGATGATCCCGCAACAACACCCAAAATAATCTGCAAAAATCTGCAACTCAAAATAACAATTTTAGCAGTTTCCCCCACCTCACACTAGCCACCCACTCCCCACCCCCAAAAAGCCCGACCGGCAACTGGCAAACGAGTCACTATCGGCTGGCATAGTTTCTGCAATATCCAATACTGACGAGAACCATGATGAGTGATTTCGTGGAAGAACTTGTCCCGTAAAGATCTTTGAACGGCGCTAGTGAGGAATATCTTGATTTTAACCCATAAAAAAATGCTTCTTATCGATGGCGATGAAGGGATCAGAAAATCGCTGTCACTATTTTTCGGGTCACGTCATTGTCGCCTGGACACCGTGGAGAATGGTGCACAAGCGTTGAAGGCAGTAAGCACTGAACCGTATGACGTCATCCTTTGTGAAGAATTATTGCCCGACATGAACGGCCTCATTTTCTTCAAGATAGTAAACGATCGTTGCTGCGATGCGATAAAAATCCTCATTAGCTGGTACGGCAATAACACTGCTTTTGCTGATATCCATGGCAAAGGAATTGATTTTCTGCTGACAAAACCTTTTTCCGGTGATGATGTCGAGGCCGCAGTTATCAAGTTAGTCAAAGCCAGATCTATCAGGAACGGATCGGACTGTACTTGAAAGTATGACAGAAAAAAACAAAGGGGAAAAAACTATGAGAAAAAAAGATGATTCGAAAATGGTACGCAGGGGCGTTGATTCCGGTGCAGTGGCAAGTCATAAATCACTTTACTTCGATAAGCATTTTCCATTTCTGCACAGGAAACAAACCGCTCTTCTCACGTCGCCGATTGGCACCCAGCCGTTACTGACGGCGTCGTCCCCGGCCTATCCAATTATAAAAGCCATTTAAATTGTCGGTAAAGAGATGCTGCAAACGTTTTAAGTCAGAATTGACGGCTCAGTCCGTCCTGGAGAAAAACAAATGAAGCTGGATGCGAATTATATACGCTGGTTTAAACAAATTACTCTTGAGGATGTTCCCCTGGTTGGCGGCAAAAATGCGTCCCTGGGGGAAATGTACTGTGAACTTACCCCGCAAGGGGTAAAGGTTCCCAATGGTTTTGCGACAACGGCTGCAGCATACTGGCATGTGGTTCATTCGGCATCGATACTCGAGCCACTGCGAGACGCCATGGCTGGTCTGGACAAGACAGATGTCGACAATCTGGCAATTCGGGGGAAAAAGGCCCGCGAGCTTCTTGTCGGCGCCGGGATTCCCGATGATTTATGGGCGGAGATAAAAGCGGCCTATGACAGCCTCTGCGAGGAGTATGGCCCGGAGACCCACGTTGCCATACGGAGTTCGGCTACGGCCGAGGATCTGCCCACCGCCTCGTTTGCCGGGCAGCAGGAAACGTACCTCAATGTCAGCGGCTACGCTGCCCTCAAGGAAGCCTGCAGCAAATGCTTTGCCTCTCTGTTTACCGACCGGGCCATAAGTTACCGGATTGATAATGGTTTTGATCATTTCAAGGTTGCGCTATCGATTGGCATCATGAAGATGGTCCGGTCGGATCTGGCCAGCAGCGGGGTTATGTTCACCATCGATACCGAGACCGGTTTTCGTGACGTAGTCTTTATTACCGGTGCTTACGGCCTGGGCGAAAATGTTGTCCAGGGGGCGGTAAACCCCGATGAATTTTATGTTTTCAAACCCACGCTGTTAAAGGGGTTCAGGCCGATCATCAGAAAAAATCTCGGTGAAAAAAAGATCAAGATGATCTATGGCCAGTTCGGCTCAAAGGCCCTGACCGAAAATATCGACGTCCCCGAACAGGAACGGAAGCGTTTCTGCCTGAGCGACGATGACGTCCTGCGTCTGGCCGGACAGGCGGTCACCATTGAAAACCATTACTCGAAGAAAGCCGGAAAGGACCGGCCTATGGATATAGAGTGGGCCAAGGACGGGTTGAGCGGGGAGCTGTTTATTGTCCAGGCACGGCCTGAAACCGTCGAATCACAAAAATCTCTAAATATCCTCGAGGTCTATCATCTCGACACCAAAGGTCCGGTGCTGTCGAGGGGCAAGAGCGTGGGCGAAAAGATTGCCAGCGGCAGGGCCCGGAAGATTGACGACGTGGCACACCTGTCCTCGTTTCTGCCAGGGGAGGTCCTCATCAGCGATACCACCATGCCCGACTGGGAACCGGTGATGAAAACTGCGGCAGCCATTGTCACCAACAAGGGCGGCAGGACCTGCCATGCGGCCATCATCAGCCGCGAGCTCGGCATTCCGGCCGTGGTCGGCGCAGTTGATGCCACCGAAAAGATCAGTACCGGCCAGAAGGTGACGGTCAGCTGTGCCGAAGGCGACGACGGAACGGTATATGACGGCATGCTCCCCTTCCATGTGGAGACCGTCAGTCTCAGCGACTTGAAGCGGCCGAAGACCAAGATCATGCTCAACCTGGCCAATCCGGAGATGGCCTTTTCCCTGTCGAAAATCCCCAATGACGGGGTCGGTCTGGCGCGTATGGAGTTTATTATCAACAGCTATATCAAAATCCACCCCATGGCCCTGGTCCATCCCGAACGGATAACCGACACCAGCGAACGGGAGAAAATTGGTGCCCTGACCTTTGGCTACAAAAATAAAGTGGACTACTTTGTCGATAAACTTGCCGAAGGTGCGGGGACCATCGCCGCGGCCTTTTATCCGAAACCGGTGGTAGTACGGCTGAGCGATTTCAAGACCAATGAATACGCCAGTCTTCTCGGCGGCCGATACTTCGAGCCGGAGGAAGACAACCCGATGATCGGCTTTCGCGGTGCGTCGCGCTACTACGACGAGAAATACCGGGAAGGCTTTGCCCTCGAGTGTTTGGCGATGAAGCGGATTCGCGACGAGATGGGGCTGACCAATCTCATTATCATGATCCCCTTCTGCCGTCGGGTTGATGAGGGCGAAAAAGTACTGGCCGAGATGGCGAAGAACGGACTGGTACGCGGCGAAAACGGACTCGAGGTCTATGTGATGTGCGAGATCCCCAATAACGTCCTGCTGGTTGATGAATTCAGCAAGCTGTTCGACGGCTTTTCCATCGGCTCCAACGACCTGACCCAGCTGACCCTTGGGGTCGATCGGGACTCGGCCCTGGTCGCCCACGATTTCGACGAGCGGGATGCCGGAGTGATGAAGATAATCTCCATGGCTATCCAGGGTGCCAGACGCAACAACCGCCACAGCGGTATCTGTGGCCAGGCGCCCAGCGACTATCCCGATTTTGCCGAATTTCTGGTACGGGAAGGCATTGATTCGATGTCGCTCAATCCCGACTCGATCATGAAGATCACCACCAGAATCACGGAGATGGAAAAAAACCGGTAAGCTGAGGGATGGAGATGTATTTCAGTCGGTTTTCAAGGCTTCAAAACCGGAGATAATGTCGAGCAGTTCGGCGGTAATGGCACTCTGCCTGCTCTCGCGAAATTCACCCTGGAGCTTTTCTTCAAGCTCCAGGATATTTTTTTCAGCAGCCTGCATGGCGGAAAGGCGAGCTGCATTTTCGCAGGCAAGGGACTGGGCAAAAGCTCTGTAGATCGAGGCAAAGATATGCTGCTGGAAAATGTGCTTGAAAAAGACCTGCAACTCCATACCGATAACCGGTAAACAGCGCGACGGCCAGATCGCCTCCCTGTGTCGTCTGCTCCACTGGGCATCAAACGGCAGGACCTGCAGGGCGACCGGTTCATACGCCCCTTCCCTGCCCAGCCGATTAAAATAGAGCAACAGCATTTCGATATTCTGTGCTTCATGGAGTGCGGCAAAACGCTGCACTACAGCGAACATCAGATCCCCTATGGCATCGGTGGAGGAAGGCAGGGCGAAGTGGTGTTCAATGTCGTTTCCCTGCTCCAGTGTCGCCCGGACGCGCTCTCCGGCTGTCCAGTAGTGAATTGTTTTTTTAGCTTTTTCGAGGGCTTCAATCTTCTTTGCGGCGAACTGGACAACGGCATCGTTAAATTGCCCGCACATGCCCTGGTCTGACCCAATCACCAGGCAGACCGCAACCGACGTTCTTTGGCGGCTCTCGATATCGACATGATTGCGAAAAAGTGCCTGCCAGCCGGTTTCTATGACAGCACTGTACGCATCCATTGACTTGGCCGCCAACTCAAACTGCCGGATATTGACGGCTGCCAGCCCTTTCATGGTCTTGACCACCGAGAGCAAATCATGGGCTGTTCGTATTTTCCTGCTCAGCCTTGCAACATTTTCCATTTCAGGTTCCCTCTTCTGCGACTGGCGTATACTTCGACACTATTTTTCCAAGCAGCCGGTCAAGCCTGTTCCAGACAGGATCATCATCGCCTGCTGCGGCGATTGCCTGGGATAATTCTTCGATATTTCTGACGACCTCGACGATTTCCGCCTCCATGGCAGCAATGACGCTGAGCGGCAGATGGTCAGCCATTCCGGTATTCACGGCGTAGAGCACAGCAACCTGCTCGGCGGCGCTGAGGGGTGAGAACTGGTTTTGCTTCAATGCCTCACGGACCCGCCAGCCGTGCTGCAGGATCTTTCTCGTCTTTTCATCAAGGCGGGTGCCAAACCGGGCGAAAGCCTCAAGTTCCTGAAACTGCGAATAGGAGAGACGCAGGTCGGCAGCCACTTTTCTATACGCCGTAAGCTGGGTCCTGCCCCCCACCCGCGACACCGATTTTCCGACATCGACTGCCGGCACCACCCCTTTCTGGAACAGGTCCGGCGACAGATAGATCTGGCCGTCGGTGATGGATATGAGGTTGGTCGGAATATAGGCGGAAATATTCTGCGCTTCCGTTTCAATGATCGGCAGTGACGTCAGGGAGCCGTCTCCATGTTCAGGCCGGAGCCGGGTAGAGCGTTCGAGAAGACGACTGTGCACATAAAAGATATCGCCCGGAAACGCCTCCCGGCCCGGCGGCCGGCGAAGAAGAAGGGATATCTGCCGATACGCCAGGGCATGCTGGGTCAAATCGTCATAAACGACGAGGACATCCTCCCCCTTCATCATGAAATATTCCGCCATGGATGTCGCGGCATACGGTGCAATATACTGTATCCCTGGGGAATCACTGGCTCCGGCTACGACCACAGTGGTATAACGCATCGCCTGGTTCCGCTCAAGCTCGGCTACCACCCTGGCCACCGAAGAGCCGCGCTGTCCGATAGCGCAGTAGATACACAGAACGTCTTTGTCTGCCTGGTTGATGATGGTATCAACCGCCACCGCTGTTTTTCCGGTCTGACGGTCCCCCAGGATGAGCTCCCTCTGGCCGCGGCCGATCGGGATCAAGGCATCTATAACCTTGATGCCGGTCTGCAGCGGTTTGTTTACCGGGCCGCGGGCCATGATCGGCGGCGCCTCCTTCTGTACCGGCATCAGCAAGCCTTCCGGGATGGGACCTTTTTCGTCAAGAGGCCGACCCAGGGGATCGATAATCCGGCCGATAATACCCTCGGCAACGGACACCTCCAGGATCCGGCCGGTTCTTCTTATCTCCGACCGGGCTTTTATTCCTGTTTCCTGGTCGAGCAGGACAATGCCCGTTTTCGCCGGCAGGATATCAATAACCAGGCCGATAACGCCATTGTCGAAATGGACGAGTTCTTCCGATTTTATGTGATTGAGTCCTTCAGCCCAGACTATTCCCTGGCCGACCGAGAGAACTCTGCCCATCTCTTCCTGCACGATTGCGGCAGTGAATTTTTTTACTCCATCTTCAAGTTCCTGCGCAGTATCGTCAAGAAACTGGTCGAGAATGGTCTTTTTGTCCATGAGATACCCCGGAAAGAGCTCGTACAGCTGTATCGATTTCTGTTTCCAGCTCAAGCATATAGCGGTTTAAATTCCATTCCCATTTCTGGTCCTCGCTGAAAAGCTGCAGCCCGAAACCCAGATCCCTGTCGTGCTGAAAACTCATTTGACTACCCTCGTGGACCAATGGTTTGATGGCCATTTCCAGTTGCTGCTGCTGCGCTTCACTGAGCGGAAATCCGGTGATACAGCTGATTTCAGCCGTCGCGGAAGACAGCAGTGCATCAAGACCCTCTTCCTTCTGGCCGATTTTGCCAATAAATTTTTCGACAAGCCGACCTTCCAGTTCCTCGTCGGCCAGATCGGCCAGGGCTTTCCTGGCAATCAGGAATACATTTCTGTTTATTATTATTTTAAGTTTTTGCAAAAAGCTGGTTTGCTCTGAGGCAAGGACACTCTTCCAACTTTGGCGTTTTGCATCGACTTCGTCCTGTAAGCGTCTCAGGGCATTATTCTTCAACCCTTCAACCTCTTCTTTGGCCTGCTGCACCATCTCTTCCCTGGCACCAGCAAATTTTTCCTGTTCTCTTGCCAGCTCCGCAGCCCGCTCGACGGCAATTTTTTCTGTTTTTGCAGCATCCGCCAGGCGTGCGGCCACCGTCTGTTCCCGCTCATCCATGGCCTTGATTATCGGGCCATACAGAAATCTTTTGAGGAGTGCGATCAGGATCAGAAAATTAATGATCTGAAAAATGACTGTCGGCCAGTCAAGAAGCATTGCCTATCCTCCAATCTTGGAAATAAAATAGTTCCAGAACGGATTGGCGAAAATCAGTATCATCGAGACTACAAAACAATAAATCGCCGTCGACTCTATCATGGCGAGACCGACGAAAAGCGTCCTCGTTATGCTGCTGGTCTCGTCCGGCTGCATGGCGATGGACTTCAAGGCCATCTCTATCGCCCGTCCCTCGCCCAGAGCCGGGCCTATGCATCCGATACAGATACAGATGGCCGAGGAAAAAATTGAAACCACCCCGATTACGGTCAAGCTATCCATTAAATCCCCCTTTCTCTGATGACATCATGGGAAATGACTACCTGTTTAGTTTTTTTCTTTCTCTTCATGGGCCTTTAACCCTGCTGCAATGTATACTGCGGCCAGAATGGCAAATATATAGGCCTGGACGACCCCGGTCAGCAGACCGAGCAGCTGCATGACAACCGGGAAAATCAGGGGCGTTACCGCAAGAAGAATCCCGCCGATCATCTCTCCGCTCATAATATTGCCGAACAGGCGAACAGCCAGGGCTAAAGTACGGCTTATTTCCCCCATAATATTTAAAGGCAGCATCATCGGGTTCGGCTCAAGATAATTTTTCAGATATCCTCCAACGCCGCTGTCACGAACGCCATAAATCGGTACCGCCACCAGGACACTGATTGCCAGGCCTGCAGTTGTCGATAAGGAACCGGTAGGAGGCAGAAACCCCGGAATAACTTCCAGGAGATTGCAGACGGCAATAAAGATGAACAAGGTGCCGATGAAGGGCAGAAACCGCCGTGGTTCCTGCCTGGTAACATCGCCGATCTGACCAAGCAGCAGGGTGACTATGCTCTCCAGGCAATTCTGCCACCGGGATACATCTGGACCGGTGGAGAGATGCCTGGTCGCAAGCCAGGAGCCAAAAGTCAACAACGCCATCACCAGCCAGGTAAAAAGGATGGTGCCGTTCAGCGTAAGAAAGGAATATTTGAAAAAGATCATACTGTCTGGGCTAAGCCGCATGAATCGTTCTCCTCTCACCATGTGCCGCCCGGCGCGTCATAATAAACCGGCACCCGAAAAAGCCGGGCAGCATAACAAGAAAAAGTAAAGGGTGCTTCCTGCCGACAAGAAACAGGACCAGGAAGGTTGTGCCAAGACGCAAAACAGTACTCACCAGGAGCAGCAGCCGGGGGTTACGGCTGGCGGGAATTTTACGGACAGTGAGCAGAAGCCCGCCAGAGCAGAAGATCCCGAGGACCACGCCGCCTAAAAGGCCGACAGCATAAGGAAGAACAGTTTCAATGATCATTTTTATTGTCCTTTCCGCTGATTGAATTCTGCTCTTTCTGCACCCAGTACCAGGCGTTGTAACAGCCGAGACACAGACCGGCGATAAAGAGCATAAGCGACCACGAGTATTTGCCCGACACATTACTGTCCAGCCACAGACCGATAAAGATGCCGGCGACGGCCGGAACCGCGATGGACCAGCCCACGAGACCGAAAAGGCCGAGACCAAACCAGACCTGTTTCCCTCGCTTCAGGCTTTTTTGTCGACGCTTTTCCCGATCATGAACCTCCTTTGGAAAATTGTCCGGGGCTTTTTTCAAAGGGGCTGCCATGATATCATTTTCCTCAGTTCAGCTTGGTATTCCAGTTTCAAGATGGATCAGTGACTGAACTCCATAAAGCGCCTCAAAAATCCGGCCTCGAGCCTTGCCACCGCCGATTTATTTATCTTTTCCCGCTCTTGCCTCGCGGTAATCATCCTGTCGACTTCCTGATGCAACATGCCGAGTTCTCCGGCAACCGCCCGACGTGCGGCAATCATCACTTCCGGCCCCTGTTTAACGAGGATGCCGCTATCGAGAGCGAAAAAAAACTCCTTCCCGTTCGGGTCTGTATAGGAGAAAATAGAGGGGATGAGCGCGAGAATATAATCAATGTGTTTCGGCAACAGGCAGAATGCTCCTTCCGGACTTTCTCCCTTCACTTTATTTGCCTGACATTCAAGAAATATGCCCGACGGCAGGTATATTTTTAGATTCATCGCCTTCCCCACCAAGCTCCTGGTTACGTCTCTTTCTTTGCCTCACTGACAGGCCCGATCATATATAAGGCACTTTCGCTCACCTCAGAAAATTCATCGTTGAGGATTCTTTCACACCCATCGATAGTATCGGCAAGATCTACCATTTTTCCATCGAGTCCGGTAAAATGCTTTGTCGTGAAAAAAGGCTGGGTCATAAAACGTTCGAGTCTTCTGGCCCGATAGACGGTTCTCCGGTCTTCCCGGGCAAGCTCTTCTATGCCGAGCATGGCAATGATATCTTTCAACTCCTCATAGATAGCCAGGGTCTTTTTCACCTCACGTGCCACGTCATAGTGTCGCAGTCCGACAATGCGCGGATCGAGCATCATCGAATGGGACTGGAGCGGATCAATGGCCGGATAGAACCCTTCGCCGGCGAGTTTTCTCGAAAGAACGATACTGGCCGAAAGATGGCTGAAGGTGTGGACTGCGGCGGGATCCGTCAGATCGTCGGCTGGCACATACACTGCCTGTATTGAGGTGATCGAGGCATTTTTTGAGCTGGCGATCCGCTCTTCGAGGTCGGCAAGTTCTGTTGCCATGGTCGGCTGATAACCCAGTCTCGACGGCAGCCTTCCAAGGAGGCCGGACAATTCCATGCCGGCCTGGATGAAGCGAAATATATTGTCGATAAGGAGCAGGACATCCTGGCCACGATCGTCCCTGAAGTACTCGGCCATGGTCAGGCCGGTATGGCCGACCCGGAAACGCGCCCCGGGGGATTCGTTCATCTGGCCAAAGACCATGACCGTATTCTGCAAAACACCGGCCGCATCCATCTCCCGGTAGAGTTCTTCGCCTTCCCGGCATCTTTCACCAATACCGCAGAAAATGCTGATACCGTGATGTTTACCGACCATATTGTTGATAAGCTCGGTAATGACCACCGTTTTCCCCACGCCGGCGCCACCAAAGAGACCTGCTTTGCCGCCCCGCTCCAGGGGGACGAGAAGATCGATAACTTTTATTCCGGTGAGAAAAATTTCCTCCGTCGTTATTCTTTGCGCAAGGGGAATTGGCCGCCGGTGGATAGAGCGTTTTTCCATCCCTTCGACCTGGGGTTTATTATCAATAGCCGCACCAAACAGATTGAACATTCGGCCCAGCAGCTTGTCGCCAACGGGAACCATTATAGGCGCACCGGTACCTTGGGTCTTGTCGCCCCGTCCCAGGCCGGCTGTCGGCGTCAGCGCTATACAGCGGACCGTGTTTTGGTCAAGATGATCGCTCACCTCAACAATCACCTCATTGTTATCACCGGTAAAGAGCAGGCCGTTTACAGGAGGCAGACCCTCCTCAAAGACAATATCAACCACACTGCCCCTGACGGCGGCAACCCGGCCAACATATTTTACTTCCATCCGATTTCGCGTGTCCTCCTGCCTGTTGTGGCGATCATTCAGTTAGATTTGCGCTCTTTCAGCAACGGGGCAACAGGCGTCCACCCGCCCCCCAGTGCCTTATACAGACCGATAAGATTGGACGTTACCCCTCTTTTGCTCAGGGCCTGCTGATTTTGCAGAGATAGAAGGGCCCGCTGTCCGTTGAGCACATTCTGAAAATCAGTCAGCCCCGAGGTGTATTGATCTTTGGCCATCAGAACGGCGCGCTGGGCTGCCTGCTCGGCCCGCTGGAGCGACTGCTGTCTGAGCTGTTCGTCAGCATAAGCGACAAGTGAATTTTCAACGTCGGCAAGCGCTGTCAGCACCGAAGACTCGTAGGTGAGCAGGGCCTGCTCCTGGATGGCGTTGCGCACTTCAATGTTCTGCCGTATGCGTCCCGCATCGAAGATATTCCAGGCAAAAGAAGGCCCGAGAGCATATGCCCCGCTTCCGCTTTTAAGCAGGGTGTTCAGGGACAGGGACTGAAGACCGACGACACCGGTCAAGGTCAACTTAGGATAGAGTTCGGCTCTGGCGACACCAACTGCAGCAGTCTGGGCGGCGAGCACTCTCTCGGCCCTGCGCACATCAGGCCTGCGACGCATCGCATCGGCCGGCACGCCTACGGCGATCTCCGCAGGCGGAGCCGGGATCTCTTTGCGTTCGGCCAGTTCCTCTTGCAAAAATCCCGGTTTTTCGCCCAGCAGGACCGCGAGCCGGTTTTTCGCCTGTTCCAGGCCGATCTGTAAAGGTGGAATCTGCGATCGGGTTTCTTCCAGATTGTATCTGGCCTGTTCAACGTCAAGACTGCTGGTCAGCCCTGTCTGGCTGCGCGTACGGGTCATGGCATATGTCTGTTCCTGTGCAGCTCTGTTGGCCTCCGCGATCGACAACCTGGTCTGGTACGAACGCACTTCCACGTAGTTGAGGGCAACTTCGGCGAGCAGGCTCACCATGACATCATGCAAGCCCTCTTCGCTTGCCTGCAGTGCAGCTCCTGCTGCCTCCACCGAGCGGCGAACCCGGCCGAACACATCGAGCTCCCAGGTGGCATCAAAGCCTGCGATATATAAGTCACTCTCGATATCGACACCTGTTGCGGCACTGGTGCGAAGTTTCATAGCGGCAGCACCGCTGTTAAGAGTCGGAAAACTCCCTGCTTCGGCAATCCCGCGGCGCGCCCGAGCCTCGCGGACATGCGCCCGGGCCAGACCGAGGTCGAGGTTGCCAGCCACCGCACGGTCGATTAATTTCGTCAGGACAGGATCATTAAAAGTTGACCACCAGGCGGCCAGTGTCCGGGGATCGGCACTTTCCCCTTTCAATCCGCCAGACAGCTGGGTGTTCCATTCTTTTGGTGTGGAAACCTCGGGCGGCACATAATCAGGACCGACTGCGGCGCAGCCGACAAGCAGGAGCCCGGTGCAGAGACCCAAAAGAGTAAAACTCGTTGCTATGCTTCTCATGGTGATCATCCCTTTATTGTGACGTTTCATTCTATATATACGTACTGCACGCAAAATCTATGACTGGTCCCATTATGGCTGGCTTTCAGATGCAACGGGGGCAGGATCGTCCCATACCGGTTTTGGCAACTCTTCGGCAGACAGGGTTTCCTTCTTCAGGAGCTTTGCCGAAGTTTCCTCCAGCAACTGCCTGTTCTGTTCGAGAATTTGCGTCGCCAGCCGGAAGGCCTGACCTATTTTGTTGCGAACCGCTTCGTCGATTTCGCGAGCTGTTTTTTCACTGTATACACGGGACTGGAATTGCGGCATACCGCTGGTTGCCAGGTATGGGGATTGCTCCTCCGCATAGGTTGCCAGCCCCAGAGTCTCATCCATGCCGTAACGCATGACCATGCTGCGGGCAATATCCGTTGCCTTATCAAGGTCGTTGGCGGCACCCGTGGATAATTTATTAAACACCAGCATTTCAGCCGCACGCCCCCCCAAGAGCGAAGCCATCTTATGCTCCAGTTCTTCGCAGGTCATCAGGTAACGGTCTTCGGTCGGCCGCTGGATGTTGTATCCCAGCGCCCCGATACCGCGCGGAATAATAGAAACTTTCTGGACCACATCGGTCCCCGGAAGAGCCAGGGTAACCAGGGCATGACCGGTCTCATGGTACGCCACGACCTTACGTTCATAGGGGTTCAGCAGGCGATTTTTCTTTTCAAGTCCGGCAACTATCCGTTCAATGGCCATGGTAAAATCGTCCAGGGTCACTTGATCAGCGTTGCGCCGGGTGGCCAGGATTGCCGCCTCATTGACCAGATTGGCAAGGTCGGCACCGGTGAAACCTGTGGTCAATGCGGCAATCTGTTCCAGATCCACATTGTTTTCTATCTGGATATGCTGCACATGGACTTTCAGAATAGCTATCCGACCTGGTTTATCGGGCCGGTCGACCAATATCTGCCGGTCAAAACGGCCTGCCCGCAACAGGGCAGGATCGAGGATCTCCGGCCGGTTGGTCGCTGCCAGCAGGACAATGCCCTGTTGCGGATTAAAGCCGTCAAGTTCGCTGAGAAGCTGATTGAGCGTCTGTTCTTTTTCATCATGGCCTCCGGAAAGCGGACCGGCACCACGGGCGCGTCCAAGGGCGTCGAGTTCATCGATAAATATAATACAGGGCGCGTTTTTCCTCGCCTGTTCAAACAGATCGCGTACACGCGCCGCCCCGACTCCGACGAACATTTCAACAAACTCCGAACCATTGATAGAGAAAAATGCAACAGCCGCTTCCCCGGCCACCGCGCGGGCGAGCAGCGTCTTGCCGGTACCCGGAGGACCCACCAGCAACACGCCTTTGGGAACACGGGCGCCGATCCGACCGTATTCCCTCGGATTTTTAAGAAAGGCGACAATTTCTTTCAGTTCATCTTTTGCCTCATCGACACCGGCCACTTCATCAAAAGTGACCTTTATATCTTTTTCCAGGTAGATTTTCGCCTTGCTCTTGCCAACCGACATAAAACCCGCACCGCCCTGCTGTCCGGCGATTTTCCGCACGAAATACATCCAGATAGCAAAAAATACCACAGTAGGAATGATCCAGGACAGAATGCTGTTGAGAAGTTTATTCTGCGCCTCGCCAGAAAACCGGACATTGTATTGCGAGAGGTCTTTGGCCAGATCCGGCTCGACCCGGACAGTGTAAATTTCCCGGCGGCCGTCGGGCAGAGGCTCCTTGAGCTGCGCGCGAAGGCTGGAATCAGCAACCTTGATATCGGCAATTTTCCCGTCCTGCAGCAGTTGCTGGAACTCGCTGTAGGGTACTTTCTCAATCGGACCGGCTCCGAGCCATTCCTGCAGGATCATAATTCCCAGAAAAACAAAAATGAAATACCATAGGTTTATATGTGCTTCCTTTTCCATATTCTCTCTCCTTTCACGACACCTTAAACAGTCGTGTTGATGCTCTTACGGAACAGGGCCAGGGCGGCCATGAAAAAAACGAAACCAATGGCGATAATCGCCAGAATATTTTGCCAGATCAACTCAAAACCCGCGCCACGATAGAGAACGGCCTGGGCGAGACTGACAAAATGCGTTGTCGGAGCCAGCTCCATGATGGCCTGGACGATTTTCGGCATGCTCTCCCTTGGCGTAATTCCGCCGGAGAGCATCTGCAGGGGCAAAATGACCATGATCATCAACAGGCCGAGTTGCGGCATGGAGCGGGCAATGGTGCCCAGAAAAATACCCATGGAGGTGGTGGAAAAAAGATGCAGTGCGGCACCAAAGAGAAAGAGAGCCACGGAACCGGCGACAGGTACTGCGAGTACCCCCTGCACCATAAAATAGAGGGAAAGTGCCGCCGCGGTCAGTACTACCAGCCCCATGGCCCAGATCTTGGACAGCATGATCTCAAACGACGTGAGCGGCATCACCATGAGATGCTCGAGGGTGCCGTGCTCCCGCTCCCGGACAACCGCAGCACCGGTAAGGATCATGGAGAGCATGGTGATGTTGTTTATCACTTCCATAACGCTGCCGAACCAGGCACTGGTGCGGTTGGGATTAAATTTCGTGCGAATGGCAAGTCCGATCGGCAATATCGATTCCCCACGATATCTTTGCACAAATTCGTTAACCTCCCCGGTTACGATGTTTTCGATATAGCCGGAACCGATGAAGGCCTGGGTGACCATGGTCGCGTCGACGTCGACCTGAATTTCCGGATGGTGACCAGCCAGCAGGTCTTTCTCGAAATCGGGTGGGATATCAATGGCAAAGATGTATATCCCCCCATCCATGCCGGGATCAACCGCATCCAGGGAAATCAACTCCGGCGTTTTAAAATATGGGCCGTAAAAGGCGTTGACAATGCGCCCTGAAAGCTGGGACTGGTCTTCGTCTATTATGGCAATGGGCGCGTTGTGTAATTCCATGGATGTGGTCGTTGCAATACTGTAGATACCCCCCGAAAATGTCCAGACGATTAAGATAATCAACACCGGATCACGAAGGAGGATCCGGAGTTCCTTGACGCCAAGGCGGTAGATATTGGCACATTTATCCATGATCATTTTTCCTGTTTTTTCAGAAAGAACAGGCTCAGTATTGTCAGTGCCGGAATAAACGCGGCAAGGGCGAAAAAGTTTTGGGAAAGCTCACTGAAGCCGAGTGCTTTAGTAAAGATGCCGCGGCTGATGATTAAAAAATAGGTCGTTGGAAAAAATTTCCCGATCACGGCTCCAACGCCGGCCATCGACGATACGGGGTTGGTCATGCCAGAAAAATTCAGGGCAGCAAGCAGGGTGACAATGGCGGTGATGGCGAGTGCCGCGACCTGGGTGCTGGTAAAGGCCGACATCAACAGGCCCAGGCCGGTGGTGACAGTCACATAGAGAAGTGCAGCGACGGTCAGGGCGGTAAAGCTGCCTTTAAGCGGTACCCCGAAGATAAAAACTGCCAGCGCGACCAGACCGAAAAAACTGATCATACTCACCGCGATATAGGGCAGCTGTTTACCGATAAGAAATTCCAGGCGGGTCACCGGGGTTGCATACAGGTTGGTGATTGACCCCAGTTCCTTTTCCCTCACCACGCCAAGGGCCATGAGAATCGCCGGGATAAAAAGGAGCAACAGCGGGATTACGGCCGGAACCATGGCGTAAATACTTTTGAAATCCTGATTATAGCGGTAGCGCACCTCGAGATCGGCCCTGGAAAATCTGGGCACGCGGCCGAAGTGGCGCAGCGACAGATCAGCCAGGTATGCATAGTGCATTCCCCGCAGATAGCCGGTGATGGTCTCGGCACGAAAGGGCATCGCACCGTCGACCCATGCACCGATTTCGGGGTTGCGGCCGCGCCTGAGGTCTTTGCCGTAACCCGGGGGAATTTCCAGGGCCAGGCTTAATTCGCCGCTGCGCATCCGCCGGTCAAGATCGGTATCGTCGACAATCGGCGAGCGTTCAATGAAGTATCGCGAACCGGCTATGTGCTGAAGGTAATCAACACTCTCCGGGGTCTGATCGCGGTCCAGCACGCCAAACGAGATATCTTCTACATCCATGGTGATGCCGTAGCCCATGATGAACATCAGAATAACCGTGCCTAAAAGTGCAAAGGTGAGCAGAACGGGGTCGCGCCGTATCTCCAGCGCTTCGCGGTGGGCATAGCCGAAGAGGCGCAAGAGACTGAAAAAACTGCTGCTCCTGCGCAAGTGCGGTGACAATTCTTTGTCGGCTGGCGGGATTTGCAGAGTACTCGTCTTTTCGTCCACAACCTCTTCCAGATAGTCGATAAAGGCATCCTGCAGGGAAGTCTTTCCCCGGGACTGTATCAGGGCCGCCGGTGTGTCGGAGGCAAGCACCTTGCCGGCATGCATAAGAGAAATGCGGTCACAGCGTTCGGCCTCGTTCATGAAATGGGTGGAAACGAAAATGGTAACCTTGTCCCGGCGGGAAAGTTCAATCAACAATTGCCAGAACTGATCGCGGGCAACCGGATCGACCCCGGAGGTGGGTTCATCGAGGATGAGAATTTCGGGGCCATGAATCACCGCCACGGCCAGAGAAAGTCGCTGGCGGATACCAAGCGGCAGGCTGGCGGATATTTCATTTTTATACTCCTGCAGGGAAAAGCGTTCGATCATTTCAGCAATCCGGGCTGCTATCTGATCCTGCGGCAGGTGAAATAACTGGGCATGCAGTTCCAGATTCTGGCGAACGGTCAGTTCGGTGTAAAGTGAAAACCCCTGGGACATGAAGCCTACCCGCCGGCGAACCGCAAGGTCATTGGCATCCACCGTGCGGCCAAACAGCAAAGCCGTCCCCTCTGAAGCGGGCAACAGCCCGGTGAGCATCTTCATGGTAGTGGTCTTGCCGCAGCCGTTGGAGCCGAGAAAACCAAAGATCTCACCCTGGCCAATCTCGAAATTGACATGGTCCACGGCAATGAAATCTCCAAAGCGCCGGGTCAATCCTTCGGCCTTGATAGCCGGCGGGCCCTCGGCAAGGAAGGTGCGCGGCGGAACAACCAGGGCTTGATGATCTTTGCGTTTTTCCTCAGGCAACAGGGAAATAAAGGCCGAATCCAGATTGCTGGTGCCGGTCTGTTCCAGTAATTGCCCTGGGCTGCCGGTGGCCAGCACCCGGCCGTCATCCATGGCCACCAGCCAGTCAAATCCTTCGGCTTCCTCCATATAGGCGGTGGACACCAGTACGCTCATTCCTTTGCGGCGCGAACGGATGGTATCAATGAGCTGCCAGAACTGGCGGCGGGATAGTGGATCGACACCGGTCGTCGGTTCATCTAAAATAAGCAGGTCAGGGTCATGGATAAGCGCGCAGCACAGACCTAATTTTTGTTTCATTCCTCCGGAAAGCTTGCCGGCAGGACGATCCCTGAAAGGTGACAGCCCTGTAGCCCCAAGCAGTTCATCGGCGCGACTCTGCCGCTCAGTGCGATCCTGGCTGAACAGCCGGCCGAAAAATTCGATATTCTCAATGACTGACAAGGTCATGTACAGATTGCGGCCCAGGCCCTGGGGCATGTACGCGATGCGTGGGCACACCAGGGCACGGTGCTGCCTGTCACGCATATTGCCGTGAAGAACCTCCACGGCCCCCTGCTGAATCTTGCGTACCCCGGCAATCAACGCCAGCAGGCTCGATTTCCCCACGCCGTCGGGACCGATCACCCCTGCCATGCAGGCCGCAGGAATCTGCAGATCGACCGCATCAAGCGCCGTAGTCCGGCCATAGTGATGGCTGAGGTCCGCAACACGCGCTATGCAGACATCCGTCTGACTCATGGCAGTTTCCTGCGCTGTATCTCTTCCGGCCATTCTGCCTGCGGGTCGAGACGCACATAGGCGACACCCGGCACCCCGGTTTTCACCTGTTCGAGATGGCTCATCAGTAATTCAGGGGCAATTTTAACCTTAATGCGAAACATGAGCTTTTCGCGCTCCGTCCTGGTTTCAACCGCCTTGGGGGTGAACTGGGCATTGGGGGCAACAAAGGACACTTTGGCTGGAACGGCAATATCCGGCAAGGCATCGAACACCAGCCGGGCGTCTGCCCCTATGCGCACCCTGCTTGCCTGGGCAGTCGGCAAAAAGATGGTCATATAGACATCGCTCAGATCAAGCACGGTAAGGATTTTGCCCCCGTCCGGCAGGATCTCCCCGGGTTCGACCAGGCGGTAGAGCACCCTTCCCCTGATAGGAGTGGTAATGACACTATCACTGAGGATCGACTGGATTTCTTCCGTTTTGCCAAGAGAAACATTGATCACGGCCTCGGACTGAAGAACCTGCGCCTCGGCTTCAGCGAGCAGTGCCGCGGCTGCTTCCATCGCCGCGCGGTCATGATCGAGCTGTTTTGCGGCAATGGCAAATTTATTCGATTGATAGGTGGCCTGCGAACGCTCATAGTCCTTTTTGGTGACGACCACTTCGCTCTTTCTTTGCTGTACCAGCGCCTGGGCGTATTTTTTCGCCTGGCGTGCCTGTTCGACGGAGGCCTCGGCCTGCCGGTGCATGGCCTCCAGGGTCTTCGTATCTATGCGAGCCACAACCTGGCCTTCCTGAAGGAAATCACCTTCATGGCAGAGTATTTCGGCAATACGACCCTTGTTCTTCGTTGCTATGTCCACCTCGGTTGCCTCGATCCGGCCGTTACCCGAGGCAATGGCCTCAGGCTGTCCCTCCCCTTTGTTCCAAAGCCACAGCCAGCCAGCCGTCCCGGCAACTGCGACGAAGATAATTACGATAATAAGCCTGTTTTTGAATGTCTTGTCAGCCATGCGATGCTCCACCGGGTTAAGTCTTTGTGCATAAGTTTTACCTGCTTAAGGATTGCAGAAAACATGCCACCTGACAAAACAAGACTGAGACAACGCAATATGAGCTATTTATTTGGAAAAAGAGGAAAGTTGGCTGGTTTTGTACGCGACACTAAGAAAATTTGCAGCCTATCTACAAAAATTTGCAGAATCAGCAAACGTTCCGTTATGTTTGAGATTATCGGTACAACAACCCGATAACAGCGTGCCGGCAGGATGCCGGTGGATACAGGCTGAAAACAGTCGGGACTCGATTCAGGAGCCCCTTGCGGGGTACTGAATCGAGTGACGGGAACTCGGGAGCAGGCACTAATATGGATTACAGCTCAGTGTCGGACAGGACGCTCGTTTTATCACCCTCTCGGCCACACTCCCCAGCCACATTTTTTCAAGGCCTTTTCTGCCATGGGTACCGATAATTATCAGATCGCCGTCTGTTTCCTGGGCATAATCGATAATGGCATCAACAACAACCCCCTGACAGACTTTCCCTTCACACCCCGGGCCGGCTGTCTTGGTCTTGTCGACCAGCTGCTGCATCTTCTCTTCAGCCTTTTTAACCATTTCGGTATTAAAGAGCACCATGGAGGGAGGAGGAAAATCATAGTCACCATAAAGATGTGGATTTTCGACTACATTGACAAAATACAGGGTAGCCCCAAAACTTTTGGCAATATACACCGCATATTCCACCAGCTGGTCGGTATGCTGGAGAAAATCTATCGGCACGATTATTTTGTGAATTTTTTTCATCGCAATTCTCCTTAGTGACTTAGAAATACTTCTCCTGAGCTTTTTCAGGAGAAGTATTTCGTGAAGGAACTTATACCCGACGCGCGAGTACTGAAAAGAGTCCCGCAAAGCTTTTGGGCGGGATTCTCATTGTTAACTCGCCACCCCCTGTCTCAACGAAACAGTCCTGTCAGCAGCTGGCCATCTTGGCTGACCATGGTGTGTGTACTATAAATAAAATTATGCAAAATCGGTTCCCACATCCCACTCAGCAGCTCATCCTGACTTCTTTTCTGTACCCCTGCTGTTTTGTCATTTTTTGCATAAAACCTGTCGACATCCCCCTGCCTTCGTTCTGCTGGAACGCTTTATGCTGGTTATGGTAATTACAGTCGCAGCAGAACACGCACCCGGGACCATAACCAGCAACAGTAGAGGCAGAAATGAAGAATACAACGTCCACTTTTCACGGAGGATGACCATGCCGCACCCCCGGTGACACCGTACCTGCATAGCAGGATCCCCTGGGCAAAAGAGCGCAGGGAAGGTGTCAGGAAATTTGCCAGAGTGTAAAATAATCAGTTTGCAGGAAAAGCCAGCCGCATAAAAATAGAGCAAGTGTCTTCAAAATTGGAGCTGAAACATGGGACAACATAATCTGGATCGTATCATCAGGCCGCAACGGGTAGCGGTCATTGGCGCAAGCGAAAAGTCCGGCACGATTGGTAACGTATTGATGAAAAATCTCATTGACGCCGGTTTTCCGGGATTGGTGCTGCCGGTAAACCCGAAATATCAAGAGATCCTTGGCTGCCGGACTTACAAGTCAGTTTCCGATCTCGACGTCGGCGTGGACCTGGCGATTATCGCAACCCCGATCCAGACCGTACCTGAGCTAATCCAGGAGTGCATAAGCAGAAAGGTCGGGGGTGCTATTGTGATTTCCGCCGGCGGGAAAGAAGCTGGTGTATCCGGGAATGAAATTGAACACAAAATCCGCCGGGTAATCGCCCATACGGGGTTTCGGATTATCGGCCCGAACTGTCTTGGTATCATCCAGCCCAGTGGCAGACTCAATGCCACTTTTATTTCCGGGATGCCGCCCCAGGGAAACATGGCTCTTGTTTCGCAGAGCGGTGCCATCTGTTCGTCGATCCTTGACCTGGCCTTCAAGGAACAGATCGGGTTCAGCAATTTTATCAGTATCGGGTCGATGCTCGATGTCGATTTTGGCGATATGATCGATTATCTCGGCAACGACAATTCGGTTAAAAGTATCCTGCTCTACATTGAAAATTTAACAAACTTCCGGAAATTCATGAGTGCGGCGCGCTCCGTATCGCGGGTAAAGCCCATTATCGTGTTAAAGGCAGGACGGAGCAAAGCCGGGGCCAAAGCCGCCGCCTCCCATACCGGGGCCATGGTCGGGGAAGACGCGGTCTATGACGCGGCCTTCAAGCGGGCAGGCATCGTCAGGGTGGACACCATTGAAGAACTTTTTGATTGTGCAGAACTGATGGCCAAACAACCCCGTCCCCACGGTCCGCGCCTCGGTATTATCACCAACGGCGGCGGGCCCGGGGTAATGGCCGCCGATTATCTCGCCAGCCTCGGTCATGAACCGGCAGTCCTTGATGCCGAGATCGTCAGCAAACTCGATGCGGTCCTGCCGCCATACTGGAGCCGCAACAACCCCATTGATATTCTCGGCGATGCCTCGGCTGAAAGATTTCGCCAGGTACTGGATATCTGTCTTGACGAACGAACCTTTGACGGAGTGCTGGTCATCCTCGCCCCGCAGGCCATGACCGAGCCCATGACTGTGGCAAAGGCGCTTGTTGCGGCGATGCATGGCCATCAATACCCGATCTTTGCCAGTTGGATGGGCGGAAAAAGTGTGGGCCAGGCGGTGGAATTCCTCAACGAATCGGCCATCCCTACCTTTGATACCCCGGAAAGGGCCGTACGCGCCTTCCTGTATATGGTGAGCTTTGCCAGAAATCAGGAGCTGCTTCTGGAGGCACCGCCAAAGGTCAGCCGGGATATGGTATTTGACAACACTACCGCCAAACACATTTTTGCATCCTCAACAGCAAAGGGTTTTCTGCCGGAATCAAAAGTATGGCAGCTTCTTGCTGCCTATGGTCTTCCTGTTGTTCAGACGGTTGTTGCAACAAGTGAAGAACAGGCCTCTCAGTTGAGCAGCGATATCGGATACCCGGTTGTATTAAAACTCTTTTCTCCGGATATCACCCATAAAACCGATGCCGGCGGCGTACATCTTGACCTTCGGTCTGATCTCGATGTTCGCAAGGCGTATCAACTGACCATGTCGTCTGCGCGGCAATATCGACCTGAAGCCCGGATCGAAGGTGTGACAATTCAGCCCTATCTGGCCAATCCTGATTTTGAAATTCTGCTCGGGGCGAAACGGGATCCTGATTTCGGTCCGGTGATTCTTTTCGGGATGGGGGGCATATTTACCGAGATTCTGCAGGACAAAGCGCTTGGACTGCCGCCGATGAATCGGCTGCTGGCCCAACGTCTGATCCAGGAAACCAGGGCCTATAAGCTGCTGCAGGGATTTAGAAACCATCCTCCGGCAGATTTCGAGAAACTGGAGGAAATTATCATCTGCCTCTCCCAGCTGCTCATCGACTTCCCGCAGATTTCCGAACTCGATATGAATCCGATCATGATCAAGAATGGCAAACCAACCGTCGCCGATGCCCGTCTGCTGGTTTCCCCGATTGATGTTATATCTCCGCTCCACCTTGTTATCAGCCCGTATCCCGGTGAAAAAATATTTCGCATGACGACGGAGAGCGGCCTGCATCTTGTAATTAGACCGGTAAAACCGGAAGATGCACCACTTTTCACGAATTTGTTTGAGGTTTTATCGCCAACGAGCATCTATTATCGATTTTTCGGAGCCTTGCGGCTGCTGCAGCCGGCGATGCTGTCCCGTTTCACCCAGATCGATTATGACCGGGAAATTGCCTATGTGGCTCTCGATGAAGATTCTGAAACCGAACTCATGCTCGGGGTGGCCAGGATTATCGGAGATCCAGACGGTACCACAGGAGAGATCGCAGTTCTAGTGGGCGACCCCTGGCAGGGCAAGGGGATCGGTGCCAGCCTGATGCGGCAATGTCTACTGGTCGCACAGCAACGGGGTTTTGCCCATATTCATGGCATTGTCATGAAAGAAAACACGCAGATGCTGGCCCTGGCGAAAAAACTGGGATTTGCGATAAGCACGGGAAAAAATGGGAGTGAGTATGAAATCGAAATCAACTTCAATTCCCCGGACATGATCGAAGGGCTTACTGCTTTTTAGTTCCTTACTTCTGACAGACTGTTATTAAAAAAAACCACCGGCAACGCTGCAATGTTGCTGGTGGTTTTTTAGTACCTTACCCTCGGCAAGGGTACTCTACTGAGTCCCGCTTATTTCATGTTTACCGGGGTTAATATAACAAAGAAAATCGAAAAGTTACTGTTGCAGGACGGTCACGTCGGACAAATTCCTGCGCGCTGTTACGATTCCAGCGTTATTTCATTTTAACAACAGCTTTCAAGACACCATTAACTTCCTGGCAGGTTGCTGCAACTTTTTTGCCTTTTTTGTGCATGGTCACTGCATCACCGACAGCTTTACCTGCACAGGCAGAGACAGCGGTGTCTTTATGAGCAGCGGTTTTGGTGGCAGCAAAGCTGGCTACGGGGATCATAAAAAGACATGCGGTAAGTACGATAGCTTTTTTAACGGATAACGATTTCATGACGGCTCCTTATTTTTTTTATGGGTTGAGAGAGGTACATCCAGTCTCATGATACGAAGATACAAAATGAGTATGGAGCAATTATGGAGTAATTATGGAAAAACAGCCTATGCCGGAAAAAATATGATGCTGTTTCGAAAGAGGCGTATTACTTCTTTGGGCACACGGAGTCTCACGTTTCAAAGAATTTGTGCCCCTCAGGGGGATGCCAGAGTCACCGCCCGCTTACACCCCGTTAGCCGGGCTTGGAATCCAATAATGAGACCTCCTTGCAGGAGTTTGGCAAAGTATGAAAAAGAGGATGCTGCAGCGCCTGTTTATCGCAATTCTCACCGCTGCCGTTCTGGCGGTCATCTGTATGTTTTTTGTCATGAGATGGAGTTTCAGCCGGGGGCTTCTCGACTACGTGAATAATACGGAGCAGGAGCGCATTTCCAAGGCGCTTGTTCAAGCCTATGAAGAACGGGGCAACTGGGACTTTCTCGAGGATGACCCTGCCCTGTGGCCGGAAAGCCTGAAGCAGATAATGTTGATCAGCAAGGAAGAGCCGCGCCTGCTCCTGCTTGATGACAAGCTTGAACCACTTTATGGCAATATCGGCACGAAAAAAAATGACAAACTCTCCCCCATTAAGAATAACGGGAGAATTGTCAGCTACCTGCTCGTCCCCCCGCAAAAAAAACTCTCAACGCCTTATCAGTTGAGTTTTATAAAACAGCAGGAACTGGCAATGCTCATTATCGTCGCAACCATCCTGTTGCTGTCGATATTCATTTCCATCATTGTCGCCCGCAGGCTGGTCCGGCCGATCAATACCCTGACCAAAGGTATCCATCAGCTGTCCACCGGCGATTATACCGTCCGGGTACCGGTCACCTCCACTGATGAACTGGGTCGATTAGCCGGTGATTTCAATGCCCTCGCCCTGGCCCTTGAACATAATGAGGAAAGCCGGCAGCAGTGGGTGGCGGATATTTCCCATGAATTACGGACGCCGCTGACAATTCTGCGGGGAGAGATCGAGGCCATCCAGGACGGCATCCGACCAGCCGACGCCAAGGCTCTTGATTCCCTGCATACGGAGATTATGCGGCTGGGCCGCCTGGTTGACGATCTCTATCAGCTTTCACTCTTTGATGTCGGTGCCCTTACGTATCGTAAGGACGGTATTGACCCGATAAGTATTCTCCGCCAGGTCATGCTCCTGTTTCAAGACGAATTCAAGCGCAAGAATATAGTGATGACATTTTTTTCCCCCGACTCTCTCAATCCTCCCCTGATCTTTGGCGATGCGGAACGCCTCGAACAGCTCTTCACCAACCTGTTCGAAAACAGTCTGAAATACACTGACGCTGGAGGGGAAATGCAAATACATTGCAGGTACGGCGAGGGGCGACTGTACATAGCCATTCAGGACAGCCCACCCGGCGTACCGTTGCCGGAACACGAAAAGCTGTTTGATCGCCTCTACCGGGTTGAAGCCTCGCGCAACCGGGGAACCGGCGGGATGGGTCTCGGTTTGACTATCTGCCAGAACATCATCAAAGCCCATGAAGGAACTATTGCAGCCTGCCCTTCCCCCCTGGGTGGTCTGCAGATAAACATTTCTCTTCCGCTTATCGAGGAGCTGCAATGACCGCCACCATTCTTATCGTTGAAGACGAAGAAAAGCTCGCCCTCCTGCTCAGCGAATATCTGGGACAGGCCGGATTTTCCTCATTTTGTCTGCATAATGGACTGGAAGCAATTTCCTGGATAAAAGAGCATAAGCCGGACCTGATCATCCTTGACTTAATGCTTCCGGGCCGGGATGGTCTTGAAATATGTAAGGAAATTCGAAGCTTTTCCAATGTGCCGGTTATCATGATAACCGCCCGCGTGCAGGAAATCGATCGGGTGGTGGGCCTGGAAATCGGCGCCGATGACTATGTCTGCAAACCGTACAGCCCGCGCGAAGTCGTCGCACGGGTGAAGGCTGTGCTTCGGCGAATGCAAACTCCGGAAAAGGCATCTGGAAAAGGGCTGGAATTAAATGAACTCTGTTATAAAGCGACCTATAATCAGCGCGACCTTGGCTTAACCGTGGTGGAGTTTAAACTGTTGAGCATTCTCAAAAACAATTCAGGACGGATTTTTTCCCGCGATCAGCTGATGGAGAAAATTTATCCCGACCGACGCATTGTCAGCGATCGAACCATCGATTCCCATATTAAAAATCTCCGTAAAAAAATCGCCCTCCTTGCCGAAGATCGTGAGCTGGTACGATCCATTTATGGCATAGGGTATCAATATGAAAACTGAGATGCTTCAACCGGCAACAGGATGAGCTGCCCCTTCTTGTTTCCGGGACAGGTTTTGCCTGCACACGCATAATCACCCACCTGACGTGTAGACTGATACCATATAAATATAACAGCAGTTTGCAAATATCCTCGAGTAATGGTACAAGAGCAGAGAATAATTACCCATTACTCATTCATTTCTCCCCAGCAACAGTTGATACCTTATGTTTTCACATCTCACCCCGTCAGGACAGCTCCTCAAATTTCCTTTTAAAAAAGTTTTCGGTTGCTGTCTCATGCTGCTGCTGACCGTTGCCGACAATGGCTATAGCCGTCCGACCGATGCCGAGCTGGCGAAGGCAATATCCAGCCATCTGTTATGTTTTCCCCTGGCAACGATGGAGCCCGACAAGAACCTTCCTACTTTCACCACCCAGAATCTCTGTTTGACAGAAATTTACAACAAAACCGGGGTAGAGCCGCTCTGGGTAAGCACTGAAGGTCCCACTGAAAAAGCACAAACAATCCTCAATTACCTGACGAACGCCTACCAGCATGGACTCAACCCTCAGGAATATAAGGTGGATCGCCTACGAGAACTCTGGCCGGCCGAAGATGCCGAGAAACTCGCAGAACTGGATACCGCCCTCACCTACAATCTGGTCAAATACATTCACGATATCAGTTACGGCCAGCTGAAACCATTGGCATCAGACCCTGAGCTGTTCGCCGAGGCGGGAGAAAAAACCTTCAACCCTGTTTTGGCCATGAAGCATGTACTTTCCACCGGCAATCTCAATGACTTCCTCGCCAGCCTCCCGCCCCAGCATCATCAATACCGAGGCCTCAAAGCAGGTCTCGCTCACTATCGGAAAATCGCTGAAAATGGCGGCTGGACAACTGTCCCGGGTGGTCCAAGCCTGCGCCCGGGGGATATTGACCCGCGCATCAGCGCTGTAAGAAAAAGACTGCAGGTAACAGACCCCTTACTGGGGCCCGCCCAGGGAAGTGCCGCCACCGTCTTCGACCCAATGCTGAAAGAGGCTGTTCTGGCATTTCAACGGCAAAACGGTCTCACCCCTGACGGAATAATAGGTAAAAATACCATCAGCGCTCTGAATGTATCCGTTGCTGAAAACATTGCCACGATTCGGATTAATATGGCCCGCTGGCGTTGGCAGGCTCATGATCTGGGGAAAAGATATGTTCTGGCAAATATTGCCAGTTTCAATTTAAAAGCCTTTGAGGACGACGAAATTGTTCTGGACATGCCGGTCATTGTTGGCCAGGAACAGCACCAGACGCCTGTTTTCAGTGGGAAAATCAGATATATCGATGTGAACCCCTTCTGGAATATTCCCCCAAGTATTGCCCAAAAGGAGGAATTGCCGGCGCTGCGCAAAAACAGCAATTACCTGGTGAACCGGCATGTTCGTCTCTTTTCCAGCTGGCGCCCGGACGCCGCAGAACTTGACTCCAGGGCAATCGACTGGCATACTGTTACCCAGGACAAGATGGCCGGGTATAAACTGCGGCAGGATCCCGGCCCCTGGAATGCCCTTGGAAAAATAAAATTTGTTTTTCCAAATACGTATTCCGTCTATATGCATGACACTCCGGCACACAACCTTTTTGATCGTACCAAAAGAGACTTCAGCCACGGCTGTATCCGGGTGAGTAACGGGCTCAATCTGGCCCTTTTTCTCCTGAAGGATCAAGCGGAAGCCTGGCCTGTGGAAAAGTTTAAGGAGATCTATAATCAACTGGATCGCAAAGTGATTCAGTTACCTGTCCCCGTACCCGTCCACATCACCTATCTGACGACATGGGTTGACAAAAATGGCACGATATTATTTAACCGGGATATTTATGCAAGAGATGCCAAGCTGTACAGCACCCTCTTGAAGTAAGTATTCCACGAACAATAATAAACTACTTAATTAAGGCGCATGACTGAACAGAAAAAAACCCATTCTATGAATCGACGCACATTCCTTCTTAGAGCGGCACAACTGGCAGTCGGCTTGAGTCTGACAGAGCCACTTGATCTGCTGGCCCGAACCTTCCCCAATAAGATAATCTCTTTTTTTCATACCCATACCGAAGAAAGGTTCGATTTACGTTTTGATGGCCGGTTCTGCCCTCGATCCACCAAGATAAAGCTTTTCTCCTTTCTTCGTGATTTCCGCACTGGAGATGTACACCCTATCGATCTGGGACTCATGAAAATTCTTCTCAAGATCCAGAAAGAAACCGGCAGCAAGGGGGTGTGTGAGGTCATTTCCGGATACAGGTCACCAAAGACCAATGCATCCTTACGGAGCAGAAGCAGCGGCGTCGCAAGGAACAGTCTGCATCTACAGGGGAAAGCCATTGATATCCGGCTCTCAGACGTACCCACGAAAGAACTGCGCGATGCGGCAATATCGCTTAAGGCTGGAGGGGTCGGGTATTACGCGAAGTCGGATTTCGTCCACATCGATACCGGTGATTTTCGCACCTGGTAATGCAGCATCCCGGTTCCGACAGAAGTACACCGCCGGAACCGTCTCTTTGGGGGTATAATTGCCGGTTCCCATGCGCCGCATGGGAACCAGCACAAACCTGAAACCAAGACGCCGTTAATTTTTCTCCCAGAGAGTCAGGATAGGACTGGCGACGAAAATTGATGAGTAGGTGCCAATGAGCACGCCAAGCAGCAGGGCAAACGAGAAATCGTGAATCACTGAGCCGCCGAACAGATAGAGCGCCATAACACTTAAGAATACCGTGAACGAGGTGACTATCGACCGGGACAGCACCTCGTTGATACTGTTGTTGATTCCCTTCAACAAAGACGGGGTTTCGGATTTTTTCATGTTTTCGCGGATTCTGTCGAAGATTACCACTGTATCATTCAATGAATACCCTGCCAGTGTCAGCAAGGCCGTGACCATGAGCAGGGTCATTTCGATATTCAACAGCCAGCATATGCCCAGCACCGCCAGGACATCATGAAAGGTGGCAACTGCCGCGCCGATGCCGAAGCTGAGATTGAAACGAAACGCGAGGTACACAACGACTCCACCCATGGACAGGGCGATGGCGAGCATTGCCTTGTTGCGCAGCACCGCGCTCACCGATGAGCCGATTTCCGTCTGACTTTCCAGAGAAAATTTCTTATCGGGAAGCTGCTTATTGAGCACTGCGGTCACCTGCTCGTTCAGCTCAGAGGCAATGACCTTCGACGATTTTTTAATTTTCACCATCAGCCGGCCTTCACTTTCAACCTTCTGCAGGTCAATACCTTCCAGCCCGCTTTTGTCAAAGGCCGTACGTACCTCATTCATCGTGAAATTTTTCTCAGCTTTATACTGCAGCAGTGATCCGCCGGCAAAGTCGACCCCCATATTGGCGTTGCCCAGCATAATTTGGACAAAAGCGACGATCCCCAGGAGAACCAGCGCGCCGGAAAGACCAAAGGCGAATTTGCGCAGTTTCATATAGTCAAGATTTGGTTTCTTGATAAACTGCATATAGTGAATACGCTTCATCCATTTAAGAGAGGAGACGCCGTTAAAGATCCAGTGGGAATAATAAATAGAGGTGAAGAGATTGAAAATGATACCCAGAGAAAGGGTAACGGCAAAACCTTTGACGGGGCCGGTACCGAATAAAAACAGCGCCAGGGCGGTAATCAGGGTCGTTACGTGGGCATCGATAATGGTCAGGAAAGCTTTGCTGAAACCACCGTCAATGCTCGACTTGATCGATTTGCCAAGTGCGGCTTCCTCCCGCATCCTTTCAAAGATAAGAACGTTGGAGTCGACCGCCATACCGACGGAAAGGACGATACCGGCGATACCGGGCATGGTAAGCGTCGCACTGAGGATGGCCAGTCCGGCAAATAGAAACAAAATATTCAGGACCATGGCGGTATTGGCGATGACCCCGGACAATCGATAGTACATGAGCATGAAGCCGACCACCAGCAGGGCGCCCAGCATACCGGAAAAAATGCCCTTCTGGATGGAATCCTGACCCAGACTTGCGCCAACCGTCATGTTCTGGATAATATCAACGGGTGCAGGAAGTGCACCAACCCGTAAAACAATGGCAAGATCGGTTGCATCTTCATGGGTGAAACTGCCTGAAATCTGGGCTGATCCACCGAGTATTTTTTCGCGAATCACCGGAGCTGAGCGAACGATATCGTCCAGGACAATCGCCATTCTCTTGCCGACGTTTTTCTCGGTGAGATTGCCAAATACCCTGGCCCCGCTGCCGGTCAGATCAAGACTGACATAGGGCTCGTTAAAATTGCCACCCACCCGAACCCGGGCATCCTTAACCATTTCACCGGTCATCAGAACCTTGTCCTGCAGGAGCAGTGGCCGGCTGATCTCACGTTTGGTATTCGGATCGACTTCTTTTTCAAAATAGATGGAGGTATCTCTGGGCAGGCGGTTTTCCAGGAGCTGGTTAAGTTTTTTGACACCTTCGCCATCATGCCAGGCCCCGGAACGAACTGTCTGGGCCACCAGTTCGGCGACATTAATACCTTCGGGGTCAGCTACCATCTTAAATTCGAGCTGGGCGGTATCGCCGAGCAGCTTCAAGGCTCTTTTCGGATCTTTCACCCCCGGCAGCTGAATAACAATTTCATCGTCACCCTGACGGATAATCACCGGTTCGGCGACACCGAACTGGTCAATCCTGTTACGCAGAATTTCAAGCGACTGATTTACCGCATTTGCCTTGATATAGTCGGTTTTTTCTTTCGACAAGCTGACAAATATGCGTGGAAAAGTCCCCTCTTTCGTCTCGGTGCGAATGACGACATCCGGATCTTCCTTGGCAACGGCGGTAACTTTTTCAACAGCATTGGCATTGGGCAGGGTGAATATTATCGTTCCAGCCTGCTGCGCTTTGCTTTGCACGATACTGATAGACTGTTCTGACAGCCGATCTTTCAAGTCATTGGCAACAAGTGTCAGGGAATTCTGTGCGGCACGCTCGAGATCCACCTTCAAGACCAGATGCATTCCGCCCTGCAGGTCAAGGCCGAGATGCAGGCCGCCTGGCGCCAGATATTTCTTCCACCAGGTCGGCGTCCCGGCGTAAAACGATGGAAAAATTGTCATGAGGGCAAAAAGCACAAGAAAGAAAACAGCTCCGAGCCTGAGCCTGAGTGAAGTGTTCATGGAACTCCTTGTAAATAAACGAAAAAAATAAAGAAAGAGGCCTTTGGGGCAGGAAAGGTCTGTTATGTATATCCTATGTAATAATACCGTGTTTACTAGTTACCATATGATTGTGAAAATATAAATCGAAAGAACAAAGTTTATGCGAGGCGACCGGCAGGTTTCTCACTGGCCGACCATATAATATGGTATATTGCAACCCGGGTAAAGAGGAAACATGCCGCAACTCTCTTTAGTACCTGCTTGACGGAATAATTTTTCTGGAGAAAACTCCGGCGAATTACTTCCATCTTTCTTATGTGCCGTATGAGATGGACATGAAAGTCATCAGAAATGTAATACGAGAACTTCTACCTTGCCGTAGAAGAGAAAAACAAGACGCAAAATTCTGATTTTTTAAGAAAAAACATGGACCATTGCCAATTAAAAGGCCGCCCTCCCTTCCCCTTCGAGACCATTGCCCTGGTCGTTACTTTTTCCGCCAGCCTGAGCCCGCTGCTCAGCGAGGCAAAACACCTGGCGGATGCCTTTAAGGCCCAGTTGATCTTGATCTCTATCGACGAACAGACCCCCGACAGAGAAACCCGTTTGCACCAGACCTGTCAGAAAACTGGTATTGGAAAAGAGGTACGGGTTATCTGGCCAGGTGGCGATCCGATTGTTTCGCTGCTTGGCATCTGCAAGGAAAACATGATTGATCTCCTGGTATTTGGGGCGTTGCGACGGGAGACGGCGTTACGCTATTATCTGGGTTCCGTGGCGAGAGGTCTGAGCCGGCGTGCCAAATGTTCTCTTCTGCTGATGACCGAGCCGAAGATTGGTGGAAGTACCTTCGGCAGGATTGTGACGGACTGCGTTGATCACCGGAAAACAATCCCTACCCTGAACACCAGTTTTTATTTTGCCCGCCTGACAGGCTGCCACGAGATGCATATCGTCAAACAGGTAGATCAGACAGGGCTGGCGATGGCAATGTCAGGCGACAGCACCACCGGCGAGCAGTCTGCCGTGAAGACGCAGCTGTTCAATGAAGCGGAAGATGCAATACGGGAGGCAATCGGCCATTGCCAGGCCGGGGATATTGAGGTCGTCAAAACGGTACTTCTCGGACGACCGGGGTTTATGATTCGCAAGTATGCTGAAGACTGCAAAGCAAACCTCCTGGTTATCAATTCTCCTGACAGCCGGTACGGACTGATTGATCGAATTTTCCCCCATGATATGGAATACATTCTGAAGCAACTGCCGTGCAATGTACTCATAGTTCACTCACGATTCACCAACGACACCTGATTTCTTCCCCCATTCCCTGCCATGGTCAAACTGAGTCAAAATGATCTTGTAATCCTGCTGGTGGCGATCAGTATTATGCTGATTTTCTCGCGCGTTGCCTCAGAGCTGGGCAAGAGAGTCGGCATGCCGATGGTCATGGGGGAGCTTATTGTCGGGGTAGCCTTGGGACCTACCATTTTCGGCACCATTGCACCACACGCATACACGACACTATTTCCCTTCACTGAAAACGCGCATTTCTCTCTTGCTCTGGATGCAATTTTGTCGTTGTCGGTGATATTGCTTCTCTTCATTACCGGCCTTGAGCTGCGTTTTTCCCTATTTCTCAGACATGGCAAGACGGCTCTTTCCACCGGTCTTGGCAGTATGGCTCTTCCTTTTGGTTCCGCCTTCATCCTGGCCTGGTTCTTCCCCCACTGGTTCTTTGAGGTCAAAGATGGCCCGACCCACCTGCTTTTTTCCTTGTTCCTTGGAACAGCAATGTCGATTTCCGCTCTGCCGGTAATTGCCAGAATTCTCCTTGACATGAAGCTGCTGAAAACCGAGATCGGTGCGGTGATCATTGCCTCCGCGGTCTTTAACGATGTTGTGGGCTGGATCAGTTTTTCCTTTATCCTCTCCCTGGTCAACAAAAATACCGGCGGCGGAAGTGTCGTGCAAAACCTGGTCTTCATTGCAGTCTTCGCCATTTTCATGCTGGTGGTGGGCCGGTTTGTCCTCAACCGCACCCTGCCCTGGATTCAGACGAAACTGAGCTGGCCGGGCGGTGTTCTGGCCTTCAGTCTCAGCCTCTGTCTGCTCTGTGCCGCATTTACCGAATTTATCCATATCCACGCAATTCTTGGCGCCTTTATCGCAGGACTTGCCATTGGGGACTCGGTTTATTTTCGCGAAGAGGCACGGGAGATAATGCACCAGTTCGTCACCAATTTCTTCGCCCCGCTCTTCTTTGTTTCCATAGGCTTAAAAGTAAATTTCATTGAACACTTCGATCCACTCGTGGTGCTGATAGTCCTGCTGCTGGCATTTGGCGGCAAGGTTATCGGTGCAGGCATCGGCGCAAGACTTGGTGGCATGTCTTCCCGGAGGTCCCTGGCAGTTGGCTTCGGGTTGAATGCCCGAGGTGCCATGGAGATGATTCTCGGGTCTCTGGCCTATAACGCCGGTCTTATCAATCAGGCGGTTTTCGTTGCGCTGATTATCATGGCGCTGGTGACCAGTATCACCAGCGCTCCGCTGATGCGCTTTTTCCTTGATGAAAAGAATTAACCTGCCATACGCCATGACGAAATGAATTGGGAAAAATGAAAAATTCGATTATTATTCTTCGTGATTAAACAAAACCACAGGCTTTCTGCGCCTCCTCCGGTTTTGAATTCTCTCTGATCTTCCAACAGGCGCTCAAAGAGCGCCACAGGCAAATCACCATTTTCTAAGTCTTTCAACTATATTTTACTAACAAGCCGCTGAAATAATCCGGCAGGAGTGCAATAATGGCCTTCACCTTGTTTCCCAGGGCAATCCGGTTCTACGATATGCTTCTCGAGCAGAATCAAATCCTCAAGGATGTCGCTGCTGATCTTGAATTTATTTTTGAGGATTTCACCACAATTGACAAAGTGTTCAAGCGCATTGATGCCAGGGAGTCGGAAGCCGACGAACTCTGCCATGAAATTTCCCGGCAGTTGTCGCAGACTTTTATCACCCCTATTGATCGGGAAGATATCTACCAGATCACGATGACCCAGGAGGATTCGATCAATTTTTTTAAAAATATTGCCGCCCGAACCAGGGTTTCAGGAATTTCCTACATCCGTTTTCCCGCGAAGAAAATGATCCACAATGTCAAAAAGATGGTCAATTTCACCGGGGAGATGATCATAGCCCTTCGGGATAAACAGGACGTCGCACCGTTTGTCCGTCAAATAAAGAACCTGAAAGGCGAATGCGATATGCTTCTCAGCACTGGTTTATCAGAGCTGCAGGATGTTGAAGTGACGGAATTCAAAGGTGTTCTCGACATAATTAAATGGGTCCAGGTCTACGATCGAATCGAGCAGGTCATCGAAAGGGTCGACGACCTGTCCGACGCTATTGAGGAAGTGGTGCTGAAAAATGCTTGATATCCCGGTGCTGCTTATCTTTATAGTGTTTGTTGCCCTGATCTTTGACTTCACCAACGGAGCACATGACTGCGCCAATGCCATTGCCACGGTGGTTTCAACCAAGGTGATCTCCCCTCGGATAGCCGTTTTTATGGCCGCCGTTCTGAATCTTGTCGGAGCGCTCCTTGGCACGGAGGTGGCAAGCACCCTGGGAAAGGGTATCGTTAATACCGATGTGGTCATGGGCAGTCAGATTCTGGTGCTGGCGGCTCTTATCGGGGCGATAGCCTGGAACCTGCTTACCTGGTACTACGGCCTCCCCTCCTCTTCCTCGCATGCCCTTATCGGCGGACTCATCGGTGCTGCAGTAACCCATGCAGGTTTTTCCAGTCTCAATTCGGCAAGTATCGTGCATAAAATCCTGCTGCCGATGGTTTTTTCTCCCCTGGCCGGTTTTGCCGTGAGCTATCTGGTCATGATTGGTCTGATGCTTATTTTTTCGCGGGTGAACCGGCGCACGGTCAACAGAAACTTCAAGAAATTGCAAATCGTTTCGGCGGCCTTTATGGCTACCAGTCATGGCTTTAATGATGCCCAGAAAACAATGGGGGTCATTGCTTTGGCGCTTTTTCTTTTTCATAAAATTGATGTCATTTACGTCCCCTTGTGGGTAAAACTGTCCTGTGCCCTGGCGATGGCGCTTGGCACAGCGCTTGGCGGGTGGAAAATCATCAAGACGATGGGCCATCGTATTTTTAAACTCGAACCGATCCACGGCTTTGCCGCGGAAACTTCTGCGGCGATGGTTATCACCGGGGCATCTCTTTTTGGCGCGCCGGTTTCCACAACCCACACCATTACAGCCTGTATATTCGGGGTGGGATCCACCAAACGGTTGTCGGCTGTTCGCTGGGAAATTGCCGCCAACCTGGCTGTAGCCTGGGTTATCACTATTCCGGCGGCTGGCACGATTGCCGGTCTGAGCTATCTTCTGCTTGAGTTTCTTCAGTCTGCCAGGTAGTCAAAAAATTATAAAGGAAATGGAGAAAGAGAAATGCGATACTATGACGAAGCACTCCGCTATCACCGGGAACCGCGACCGGGGAAGACCGAGGTTGTCCCTACCAAGCCGTTTATAAGTCAGGCCGATCTGAGTCTCGCCTATACGCCAGGGGTAGCCGCGCCTTGTCTTGAAATTGAAAAAGATCCGCAAAAATCGTTTGAATACACCAACAGGGCCAATCTGATCGCCGTTATAACCAACGGCACCGCGGTGCTCGGCCTTGGCGCAATCGGCGCCTTAGCCGGCAAGCCGGTTATGGAAGGCAAGGCGGTACTGTTTAAACGATTTGCCAATATTGATGTTTTTGATCTGGAAATTGATACGACCGACCCGGATGAATTTATTCGCACGGTCAAACTGCTGGAGCCGACTTTTGGCGGAATCAACCTGGAAGATATCAAGGCTCCTGAGTGTTTCTATATTGAAGAACAGCTGAAAAAGCAGATGTCCATTCCGGTTTTCCACGACGACCAGCATGGCACGGCAATCATCTCGGCGGCGGCTATGATCAATGCGGCGGCGCTGACCAAAAGGGATCTTGCCGGGCTGCGTGTCGTTATTAACGGAGCGGGAGCCGCGGCCATTGCCTGCGCCCGCTTGTATGTCCTGCTCGGGGTCGCGCGAGAAAACGTGATGATGGTTGACACCAGGGGCATTATCTATAAAGGACGGGCTGAAGGAATGAATCCGTACAAGGAGGAATTTGCCAACGAGACCGAGCGCCGAACTCTGGCCGATGCGGTGCGGGGCGCGGATATGCTTGTCGGGCTTTCGGCAAAAGGTGCCTTTACCGCGGTACTGTTGCAGCAGATGGCCCCCTCGCCGATAATCTTTGCCCTGGCCAACCCGGATCCGGAAATTGACTACGATGAGGCAAAGGCCGCACGGCCTGATGCGATTATTGCCACCGGTCGATCCGATTTCCCCAATCAGGTCAACAATGTGCTCGGTTTCCCCTATATCTTCCGCGGAGCTCTCGACGTCGGGGCAACCTCCATCAACGAGGATATGAAGGTTGCGGCCGTGCATGCCCTGGCTGAGCTTGCCAGAGAAGATGTGCCCGACGCGGTCATCCGGGCCTATGGCGACAAGCCGATCCGCTTCGGAACTGATTATATAATTCCCAAACCGTTCGATAGCCGGGTGCTGCTGAAAGTTGTGCCGGCAGTGGCCGAGGCCGCAGTGGCAACCGGCGTGGCCAGGATCGCTCTGCCGGAACGAACACTGTACGTGAATAAACTGGAGACAACTCTCGGTCCGGAACGTGAACTTATTCGCAAAATCATCATGCGCGCACAGCAGGATCCCAGGCGAATCGTGCTGCCGGAAGGGAGTTTGCCGGTAATCATCCGGGCGGCCTATCACACCCTGCACGACGGGATTGCAAAACCGGTGCTGCTCGGGAATCAGGAAAAAATTTCCGCCATTGCCAATGGTCTGCAAATCCCGCTCAATGGTATCGAAATCATCGATCCGGAGCATAATCCTTACCTGGAATCTTTTGCCGACAAACTCTTCGTGCTGCGGCAGCGACGCGGCTGGTCCATGGAAGAGGTGCTGCGACAGCTTCTGAATCCCTATGTCTTCGGGGCCATGCTGGTTCGCGAAGGCCTGGTTGACGGCCAGGTTCACGGGGTGGCCGACTCCTATCCCAATGCCATTCGCCCTGTTTTGCAGGTCATCGACCGGCGGCCCGGGGTTACCAAGGTATCAGGTCTCTACCTGATGATTTCGAAAAACCGGACGCTCCTTTTTGCCGATGCCACGGTCAATATTCAGCCCAGTGCTGAAGACCTGGCGGAGATCGCCATTCTGGCCGCGGAAATGGCCCATTTCTTCGATATGGAGCCGCGGGTCGCCATGCTTTCTTTTTCCAACTTCGGCAGTGTCCACCATCCCGAAGCGGACAAAGTGACGGCCGCGATGCATCTTGTCAGACGCCGGCGGCCGGATCTGCTCATCGAAGGTGAGATGCAGGCGGATACCGCCGTGGTCGAGTCGATCCTGAACGAAAGGTTCCCCTTCAACCGTCTGGGCCAGCCGGCTAATGTCCTCATTTTTCCGGATCTTACCTCAGGAAACGTTTCATACAAGCTTTTAGATCAGTTGGGTGGTGCCAAGGCCATCGGGCCGCTGCTCATGGGTCTCAGCCGGCCCTTTAATGTGATCCAGCGCAACAGCGATATGGAAAATGTCTCCACCATCATCGCCTTTACCGTCGCCCAGGCCCAAAATCAGAAAAATCTGGGTAATATGGAACAGTAAGCGATCAACACAAGCTGCAGAAGATATCTCCGCAGCATTACTGTATTTTGCAAGAACATCAACACAAACGCCTTTCTGCCTGTAATGAAAACCAGCCATCCATCGTTCAGTTCTTTGCCGCAACCCTGGGATCGAATCGTTCCGCATATTGCCACAATCATGGTTTGGGGGATGTTGTTTGGTCTGGTTTTTCTGCTTCGATCGTTCTTTCTTCTGCTTTTTCTTACTTTTGTTTTTTCAACGATACAGGCAAACGTGGTCGCCCGGTTACACAAATACATCACCAACCGGACGATCCGGGTCGTTCTTGTCGAAATTCTGTTCCTGATTATTCTGAGTATGGTGGGCGTATTTCTGGTGCCCAAAGTGAAAGTGCAGACCGAACTTTTCATGAGTCAGTTCCCTGCGTACCTGGAGCGGGTGGATCAGGAAATCTTTGAGCTGAGCAGCAGGTATCCCCTGCTCACCGAAATCCTGCCGGAACTCGTCATCGAAACATCGGAGACCAATAAACAGGTGGTGATGAGCAATGAACCTGCGTTTTCGCCATCCCGCTCAATGCTCCAGCAGCTGCTCAAGGTCGGCCAGGAATCAGGCAGCATCGAAAATGTCAATCATGTTCTGGGAACTTTAGGCAATATCGGCGGGAAAATTGCTGCGGTCACCTCAACTTTTCTGCTTTCCATACTGTTTTCTTTTCTGATCCTTCTCGATTTGCCGCGACTGGCGGCAAGCGTTCGCGGTCTGGAAGACACCAAGCTTCGCTTTATCTACCTGAGCGTTGCCGATGATATCCGCGACTTCTCCCAGGTCCTGGGGCGGGCACTCGAAGCGCAGTTGATCATCGCCACAGTTAACAGCATCTTGACCGCCATAGGCATAACCATACTCGGCATCGGCCAACATGTAGCCTTTCTTTCAGTCATCGTCTTTTTCTGCAGCTTCATTCCGGTTGTCGGTGTTTTTATCAGCTCGGTACCCATCTGTCTCATTGCTCTGCAGAGTTCCGGGATTCAAATCATGTTTTTAGCGGTGCTGCTCATTGCTTTCATTCATCTGATTGAAGGCTATATCCTCAATCCGAGAATCTATGGTTCGTATATGCGGATCAATCCGGTCATTATCCTCATTATTCTGACCGTTGGCGGAAAACTGTTCGGCTTCTGGGGCTTGCTTTTAGGTGTGCCGATCTGCACCTATCTTTTTGGTTATGCAATTCGCATCAGAGACCGGAGTCAGTCAAGGTAGAGGGATACCGGCTTATCTGATCTATTCGTCGTCGGACTCCGTTACATAGCGGGAGAGGAAAAGAGTCTGCACGACGATAAACACTACAGTCAATCCAAGTATGCCGAAAACCTTGAAATTAACCCAGGTGTCGCGGTCGAAGTGACTCATGACATAGAGGTTAGCCCCGCCGAGAAAGAGAAAAAAGATCACCCAGGCAAGGTTCAGCCGTCGCCATACCGGTCCGGGCAAAAGCATGCTGCTCCCCATTAACCGTTCGATGGCGGTTGTTTTACCAAAGATGTGACTGACCAGAAACGCCCCGCCAAAGAGCCAGTTGATAACGGTAACCTTCCATTTAATGAACTGTTCGTCGTGCAGATAGAGTGTCATACCGCCAAAAACGAGGATGATTGCCAGCGTGACCAGCTGCATCGCAGCCACCTTGCGGGTTCGATACCAGGAAATGCTGACCTGCAGGAAGGTAGCGGCAATGGCCACTCCAGTGGCGACATAAATACCGAAAAACTTGTAGGCAATGAAAAAAAACAGCACCGGGAAAAAATCAAAGAGTTGTTTCATGGGTGTTGCGTCGCGTGAGTTTTCGAAAAAATCGTTCTCCTGCGCTCCTATGAGAGTTATTGGCGTAAAGAATCGGCTTGAAGTGTGTACAATGTATGGCATCTGCCCACTCTTCATCAAGGGCACTTCAACCGCAAGTCTGAGGATAAAGCAAGGAGAAAATGTATGATGCACTGCGGCGAATCTGAGGGAAGCGTTTTTCCAATGCAAGGTGTTACGATCAGGAGAACGTCAGCGGCCACTCCAGAGTGTGCCGGGTACCTTTGATGTTCTCCTGAGGGGAATTACTTTGCCAGCAGAATAGGCATACCCATAATCGGCCAGATGACCGTGACCATGACCCAGACGGCAAACATCAGCACAATACTCGCCAGAACACCATAGCGGAAGAACTCGCCGGCGGTGAACTGCTTGGAGCCGTAGGCGATGGCGTTCGGTGCCGCGCCGATCAGCAGAAAGAACGGCATTCCCGCTGTAGCCAGAGCCGAGAAGAAAATAACGTGACCGGCAACCCCCAGGTATGGGGCGACAACCAAAGCTACGGGCAGGGAAATTGCTATCGCCGCCACGTTCATGATGAAATTGGTCATGACCATGACAAAGAAGGCAATGCTCAAAATGAACAGTATTGCCGGAGCCTCTTTAAAGAGTCCCAGCCAGTTGACCGCCAGCCACTCGGCGGCATGGGTCTGCCAGAGACAAAAGCCGATAGACATCGCCCCACCGAAGAGCAGGATGATATTCCATGGAATATCCTCAAGATCCTCGACCGTCAGGATGTTGAAAACAAAAAACAACAGGGTCGATGACAGAAGGATTGCGGTTTTATCGATGGTCTTCAGGGCCGGCACAAAGTTCTTGGCAGCTATGAGTGCAATGACAGAGAGAACGATAACCAGGGTCATAACCTCGTTTCGGCTCCAGCTGCCCAGTTCAGCATACATGCGTTGGGCGCGTTCCTTGAGTCCGGGGATAACCGCTTTTTCCGGTTTGAAAAAAACCATCATCATGACCCAGATCAACGCCACCATAATCCAGCCGAGCGGAAATAAGTAATAGGTGAGTTGAAAAAAACTGATCTCCACCCCGGACATCTCCTTGAAAAAAGCAATGCCCACCGCAGCGCGGGCAGAACCCAGCAGGGTAATGATACTGCCGGCACCGGCAACATAGGCCATACCGATAAAAATGCCTTTACCGAACTTTGTCGGCTTGTCGTCTTCGGAGTAGAGGGCATTAATCGCCATCAAAAGCGGGAACATGGTGGCTGCCACTGCAGTGTGGGCCATCAGGTGGGTCAGGGCGACGGTCATGACGAAGCAGCCGAGATAGATCATGCTGGTCCGCTCCCCGACAACCGACAGCATTTTATAGGCCATCCTTTTGGTCAGGCCACTCTTGGTGAAGACCAGGCCGATAACAATGGAGCCAAAGATAAATAGGACCGAGGGATCCATAAAATCCTTGAAAGCCACCTCCGGCTTGCGGATGAGAAACATCGCCTGAATCACCCCGATGGCAATGCCGGTAACACCAATCGGAAGCACCTCGAAAATCCACCAGGTGGCGGCAAGGGCAAAGAGTGCCAGGGCGCCTTTACCCTGTTCGGACAGGATGAAATGCTTGCCCATCGGGTCGATGGCATCCGGCCAGGCGGGTGCATAATAGATGATGCTGAACAAGGCTACTCCGAGAAAGAGAAAGAACACCCTCTTCCAGTCAAACGGGGTTTTAGCTTCCGCTGCTGCACTGTATGTTGATGACATAGTATCTGCCCATCCTTAATGATTTATGGTTTATTGTTTATTGATAGAAGCGTGTCGCCGATGGCGCCGAAGATCTCGGCCAGCTTGACAACTCCGCAAAGTACACCATGTTCCTCGACCGGGAGAACGGTCTCTCCCACCAGGACCATGATCGACATGGCCTGGATGAGATCAGCTGATACCGGCAGTACCCTGATTTCTTTTTCTATGACTGACGAAAGGCCGGCCTTGAGGTGATTGACCCCTTCTTTTATGAGGACGCCGTTCAGCAGGGTCGACAGGTCACTGTATTCCAGGGTCCTCCCCTCAAAGGGCTTAATGCCGGCGGGATCGAGCAAAGTAGAAAAAAGTACTTTTAAAATGCCCTGCTGGGTGACCCGGCCAACCAGGCCGCCCCTGTCGTTCACGACCATCAATTCATTGAAACCGCAGGGGCCGGAACTGCCGACAGGACAGAACGAACGCAGCTGTTGAATCGCCTCCTGAACCGTGCTGCTCTCCTTGAGACAGGGAAAGCCGGTCAGGGGAATCATGATGTCTCGAATAGTCTGTTTTTCTGTACTCATTGATAGTCTCCTTCTGCTAAATTGACTGCCTGGGCCAAAATCGCTCTGTTCCACAATTCAGGCAAACGAGCGCAATGCAATTGTTGCTACCAGGCTTTAGTTTGCAAGATCTGCTCGATCTCTTTGACGCTCTTGTTTTGCAGGATGTGCATCCGTTTATCCTTGGCCTCACTGATTTTATTGACCAGCTCGACAATGTTGACCGGTTTCTGCAAAAAATCCTCGGCCCCCGCTTTCATCGCCTCGATTCCGGTTCTGATTGAACCCTCCCCCGTGAGTATGATGATTTCAGCATCCGGCTGCTTGACCTTGATTCGTTTCAAGGTTTCCAGGCCGTCCATGCCGGGCATGGACAAGTCAAGAACGACAAGATCAAATGCCTGGTTTTCAACCATCGCCACTGCATCTTTTCCTCTTGTCACGGTGCTGACCTGCATACCGCGCACTTCGAGTCTTTTGGCCAATGTCGTCAGAAACAATTCCTCGTCATCAACCAGCAGCACCTTCGCCTTTATTATTTCCGCCATGTTTAAATCCTCTCTCAGTTGAGCAGATGTTAGAGGTGCGTGCTTTGCCAACGCACCTTGATTGATACCTTCAACAAACTGCCTGATAACGTCAGGCATTATCGTTAAGTCTTGCGAGTCTCCGCCCTGGCACCTAACACTGGTATATCGGCACCGTGAAAGTGAAGGTGCTCCCCTTTCCCGGACTGGATTCAACCCAGATTGTGCCGCCATGGGCACGAACTATTTCCTTTGAGATGGCCAATCCAAGCCCTGTCCGCCCACTTTCGTGTTTATTGACCTGGACAAATTTCTGAAATATCCGTGTCTGATATTCTGGCGGAATTCCAATACCATCATCGGCAACGGAGATATGGATCTCGTCCCCCACTCTTTTCGCGCTGAGCCGTATATAACTGCCCTGATCAACATACCTGAGGGCATTTGAGACAAGATTGGAGAGAACCCAGACAATCTTGTTGGCATCTGCCTGAACAGATGGCAGATCTTCCGTATCCTCAATATACAGTCGGATATGCTTCATGCTGACCTGCCCTTTAAAGGTATGGCGGGCATGCTCAAACAGCGCACCAACCGGGATACTTTCAAATTCCAGATCAATTCTGCCTGCCTCAATTTTAGACAGATCAAGCAGGTCGTGGACCATTGCCTTCATCCGATGAACCTCGTCGTGGGCGGCCTCGAGAAGCTCTCTTTCTTTATCGGGAAGAAATTGGACAGCATGTTCGAGAAGAAGGTCAATACCCATCCCCAAGCTGGTCAGAGGAGTACGCAGCTCATGCGAAGCGGCCATGACGAACTCATTTTTAAGCCGCTCCACCTCACGCAGCTGGGTGATGTCTTTTAACAGCAGGACAACGCCTGAGAGTTTTTGATCTGTCTGGCCAATAGCCGTTACCGAAAAGAGGAAATGACGGGTGCTCCCCTCCAGTTGAAAAGTGGTTATCCTGAGATCCTCAGGGATATCGGGCGGTCTGCCGGAAGTTATTGTCTCGGTGATTATCGCACAGATGTCCTGTTCGGGAAGAATCTGCTCACAAGACAGAACATCGTTTTCACTGAAATCTATGTTCAGAATTCGCCGCCCTGCCGGATTTATACCTGTAACCCTGTGTTCCGTATCGAATACGACCATACCGTCCTCGATACTGGCCAGGATCGCATCAGCCTTATTTTTCTCGGCGATGATGCGATGCACATTCATCACGTGATACTGGCGAAGCTGCGCGGTCATCCGGTTAAATTCCACCGCCAGCTGGCCCAGCTCATCCGCAGTCTCGACCGAAAGCTGAACCGAATACTCCCCGGTAGTGATTTTTTGGGCTGCGTCGACAAAACGCCGCAAGGGAAGCACGAGTTTTTCGGCAAAGACCAGGCTGAAGATCAACGCAAGAATTGAGGCGGTTGATGCGACGAACAGAGTCGACCAGATCGCGCGTCGAGAAATTTTCCCCGCTTTTTCGCTGACCGTGTACATGGTCTGTTCATTCATGTTCCGCAGTTTCATACAGGTGGCCCTCACCTGGCTGAATACCGGAAAAATGATGTTGTTATAGGTTTCCAGGGTCAAGGTGTAACTCGGTTTTTTCTGACCCTGCACGCCGGTTATAAGAATAAACTTGTTGCGGTAATCGCTGTACATTTTTTCGATATCACGAACGACTTCCGACTCTCCCAGCACGGTGATACTTTTTTTGGCACGGGCGAGTCCTTCGAGGAAAAGTATGTCGTTGTCGCGATACTGCGCAATACCTTTGTCGAAATCCCCTAAAAACATGAGAAGCATTCCGCTGTCCTGTCTGGCCAATGCGTCCTGCATATTTTCAACCGCAAGGATACTTCGATAGTAATCATGCAAGATAGCGTCTGTCGTCTGCCCCAGAGACCATAAATTCAGGATTGCCCAGGTAACAACGAGGCCCATCAGGGTTAAAGCCACCCCATAGCCTACCAAAATTTTCTTTTTTAAATTCATCGAGCTATCCTGTGTACTTTCAATGACGGCGATCCAGCCAACGTAAGTATGTTAGCAAATATTATGCCACACTCAGGTTGTGCGCTATTGGCTGATATTTATATACATCCGGTGCCGGAGGATTGAATAATGTGATTACCACTGAAGTTCAGCCTGGAGGGTCCAGAGGGTTATGAGGTGCCCTTTGCACG
>AMWB02042905.1_pt1 | contig 60161 bp, 59 predicted proteins | sample 200311 | NCBI WGS metagenome assembly AMWB02 (sample SAMN02737377, study PRJNA173069) | bioreactor metagenome | biome: anode biofilm in microbial fuel cells | place: USA: California | collected 2010-12-16 | reverse complement strand
GCGGTGGAAGACCGTCGAGCCGAGCCCTGGGACGGAGACGGAGGCTTTGCCCATCATCGAGGGGATGTCTTCGGCATCATCCGTTCCTAGGGCGAAGGCAGTGGCTGCGGCGCTACGGGCCGTGGCCGGCCGGACCCAGAGGCTCGACCTGATGCCCGGACTGGACAGCCTGAGGAGTTACGCCGACACGCTGCCAGAGGAGGGGCGTCGCGCCATCTACGAGGACGCGGCAGTCTTTACGCAGGAGTGGGACCAGTATCTGCGTTCCGACGGTTCGTCGAGGACCATCGGCGGATTCATGAGCAGCAAGGCTCTCGGGGCAACCCAACAAGCCTCCCGTGAGGGGGTGGCCCTACTGACGGTCCATTCCGCCAAGGGGCTGGAGTTCGACGTTGTCTTTGTCGCCGGCATGGCCGAGGGCGTCTTCCCAGACTACAGGGCTCTGAACAAGGCCAAAGAAATGGCGGAGGAGGCCCGGAACGCCTTCGTCGCAGTGACGAGGTCGAAGCGGCTTCTCTACCTGACTTATCCGAGGGTCAGGATGATGCCGTGGGGTGATAACAGGAGACAGCAGCCGTCGAGATACCTGACCTCGGCGGGGATTGCATAGAGAACAAGGGAAAACAACATGGGATTTGCTGCATTGATGACGGACACCGTGTCTGTTCTGAAACAGAACGGACAGACATTTGAGGGAATTAGGGCGAGCGTCCAGTCCGATAAGATTTTCATTCAAGGGACGGAGCCGTTGATTGAAATTGGCGACTTGATTCGACGAAAGATGTCGAACGGCGCGGAGGAGACATTCAGGGTTCTCGATCCGGGCTTTCACGAGAAGTTTCACTCGATTCCTGCCGGCTATCAGATGCGGGTGGTCAAACTCGGCGTGCCTGAGGCTACCAAGGCCATACAGAACATCACCTACAACATTACCGGCCACAACGCACGGATAAACCAGAATTCCGTGGACAACTCAACAAACGTGGTCTCGGTCAATCCAGACGTCGTTGAACTCCTTGTGGCATTGAGAAGCGAGATTTCCCGTATGGATTTGTCACCGGAGCAGATGAGATCTGCTTCGGAACTCCTGGATACCGCAGAGGCCCAGATTCAGGGTGGCAAGCCCAGTAAACCCGTGCTTTCGGCCGTCCTCAAAGCGTTGCCGCATGCGGCCAACGTCACCGCCATCGTGTCATCCCTTCTTTCGATGTTTTGAGCGGAAAGGTTATCCATGGATGCTCAGAAAGCGACACTGTTCCAACTGGTGGACGGTAACAAGCAGTTCCGGATACCGATCTATCAGCGCGCATATAGTTGGCGCCAAGAGCAGTGCTCACGCCTCTTGGAAGACGTGTTGACCATCGCTTCGGCCACACCTGGGGCGTCGCACTTCCTCGGGTCGGTGGTGTACGTGGCCGACGGCAATTTTATGGCCGCCGGCGTGAACGCCCTACTTGTCATCGACGGACAGCAGAGGTTAACCACTTTGAGTCTGATGCTGTTGGCTCTGCGGAGGCTCGCCCTAGATGGCAAGGATGTCGGAGCGACGCCCAAGAGTATCGGCAACCTCTATCTATTCAACGGCAACGAGGAAGAAGGGTCGGAAGACTTTATCAAACTCCGTCTCACGCGTGCCGACAAGGACACCTATCGGAAAATCTGTCTGGACATCCCATTCGGACAGGAGGACGACAACCGCGTCCTCGCCAACTTTCGCTATTTCCTGAACGCCCTCGAATCGGGGCGCGTCGATCCCAAGGAGGCCTACAAGGGTGTCCAGAGGCTCCAACTGGTCTATATCGCCCTCGAACTCGGGCGGGACAACCCTCAGCTGATTTTCGAGAGCATGAACTCTACCGGATTGGATCTCGCACAGGCCGACCTGATCCGGAACTTCGTGCTGATGGGTCTACCCCACGCCCTTCAAGAGAGGATATACAACCAGCACTGGTTCCCGATGGAGGGGCATTTCGGGCAGCAATACCGGGACAGGTTCGATAGTTTCATGCGCACCTACCTGACCGTCCGTTCTGGCTCCATTCCCCGTGAGGATGAGGTCTATTCGGCCTTCAAGAAACACGTGCTGGCTCTGCCGGAAACCCAGGAGAACGGTCGCCATCGCATGGAAGTGGTGGCGGCCGATCTGCACGAACAGGCAGGCTACTACGCTGCCATCGCCTTCGGCAAGGAAACCGACCCGGAACTGAGGGCCGCGTTCCATGACTTCGCCACCCTGAGGGCTGACGTGGCTCATCCGTTCTTTCTTGAACTGTATTCGGACTTCAAGAATGCTCTGGCCGTAAAGGGCAACGCGAAAATCGAGGAGAAGGATGCTGCTGACAAAGCGCAGCCTCTCACGCGCGAGCAGTTACTGGATCTGGTGCGCCTGACCGAGAGTTACGTGTTCAGGCGCTTCCTTTGCGGTATTCCAACCAACTCAATGAACAAGACTTTCGCCGGTCTTTCAAAGGGCGTCGACAAGACGCGCTACCACCGCAGCGCCCAGGCCGAATTCCTAAAACTGACCACCTACCGCAAGTTCCCGGTAGCCGCCGAGGTGGCGCAGATGCTCGCTGATCGCGACGTCTACAATTCCCCCCGTTGTGCCTACTTGCTTGAGCACCTCGAAAATTACTTCCACCCGAAAGAACCGGTCAAGGCGGCCGCATACACCATCGAGCACGTCATGCCCCAGACGCTCTCGCCGGAATGGAAGGAGGCTCTGGGAGATAATGCCGAGGTCATTCATCAGCGCCACCTGCACACGCTGGGGAATCTCACCCTGACCGGTTACAACAGCGAACTCAGTTGCAAGCCTTTCAAGACGAAACTGGAAATGGAGGAGGGCGGGTTCCTTACGAGTCCCTTGGCTCTCAACAAGTTCATCCGCCAGCAGACTGCATGGGGCGAGTCCGAGATACTCACCAGAAGCGCATTGCTCGCTGAAACGGTTTGCAAGGTGTGGCCGGAGCCGGACAACTCTACGCTGGCCGAATTTGCCGAACCCGAGGAAGCTTCCGGAACCGCTTACACGCTCGACAGTTATCCCCAACTTTCCGGACCTGTGCGCCAACTCTTCGATTTGCTGGAGGAACGGGTTCTGGCACTTCATCCTGCGGCTCGAAGGGAATGCAAAAAACTCTATGTGGCGTTCAAACTGGAAACGAACTTCGTGGATGTGGTTCCCCAGTCATCCAAACTGCTTTTGGTACTCAATCTGAGCTTCGACCAGATCGACGATCCCAAGGGATGGTGTCGGGATATCACAGGCCTCGGACGCTGGGGCAACGGGGACATTGAGGTCGCTTTGACCGAGCCCGCCCAACTCGATTACGTGACAGGGCTGATAGAGCAGTCTTTGGCCGCACAAATTCAGGAGTAGGCGAGGGGCTGAATCCTTTGAGCCTGCTTCCTCGTGGGCTATCGTCTTAATCGCGTTTCCGTTGCTGATTGCTATATGCCATAGTTATACGTTGAGAGCGCGGTTATAAGCCTTTTGTCAGATTACGGATGAAATTGGTCGCCGACTTTTTCTGTTCCGGAGCGTAATCATCCAACGGGAAAGTCGTTCCGAGTACTGGTTGCGGTACTTGAGCGCGATTCACTTCCCTCAGGTCTCTTAGCCCAATCATTGCCAGCAATCGAAGCCGCTCCGCACGCTCTCGCGGCGCGACTTGATTGAGATCGGCAACCAACTCCGGATAAGTGCCGGTCGGGATCTTCACAACGATCCTGATTGAAGACATTTCATACCCCCATTCGCCAAAATCCTCGTGCATTAGCAAAAACCGGCGTATCTGGCATCGATACTTTGAGCTGAGGGAAGGCATTCTTTATTGCCAACTCGAAGAAACCAGCGCCGCCGCCCACCAGTAACACCATGTCAGCACTTGCGTTTTCCTTTCGCAGCGATTCTCTCAACCGTGTACTGACGATAGGGCCGACCTTGTCGGCAGCCTTCTTCAGGTAAGGTGCCACGTCGACGCGCTCGCCAAAGAGTCGTACCTGATCATACCCATTGCGAAGAGTATGTTCGAGACGCTCTCTGCCAACGTTGCCCCCGAAGTCCTCTGCGATCAGACGAACGGCTTCATCGAGAATCACCGAGGAAGCCTCTAGGCTGGTACCACAGGACTGGCGACGTAGCTCCCCATTGCTTATCAGAACCCAGTCGACCGAGAAGAATCCAGGGTCAACAACCAAAACGCGACTGTCTTCAATTTCCGCCGCGTCCGGAAGGCTCCAAACGTGATCCACGAACCCGCCTACAGGTTGCGGGACAACTTTGACCTTGCTCACGGTGATCTTCCTCCGTGGAGTGATTTGGTGTTCCCCCTGCATCTGCGCGGCTAGCCTTTCCCGTAACTCGGGATTGAGGTACTGATTCACTGGGAGGCCGGTTACAACGAGATCAATCTGATCGAGTTCGGACAGCAATAAGCCCGCATGGAAGAGGGCGCGGTAGGAGTTCGTGGACGGGTAATCCTCGTGAAGCTCCCGGCTCCAAAGCTCGGCTCGATCCGGGGATAGACCTGCCACAAACGGTTCTCCGTTTACCAGTACGCGCAGAAAGTCCTCCTCGCCACTTCCGCCGATTTTTTCGCCCAGCCTGTCTGCCGGCGCTGCGCCCGCCGGGCGCAACAATACTTTGGGTTCGGCGCCTTGCGGCCCATAGGCCAGCTTGAGGTTGGAATAGCCAATATCGATTCCGAGAACATTCATTTCAGGTTGTCTCCAGTTGCACTGCTTGACCATCGCGTCCGGGATCGGGCCGCGAGCTCTGGCAGGCATGCAGCAGAAAACCTGCAAGAACACAACGTTAATTTGCAGCGATTATTAACGTTGAGTGCACCGCCAGAGCACCCGATGCTATGGGTATGCCGGATGGCGCGGCGATTGAAATGTGACCAAAAAAGACGCATTTCGGCCGCACGGTGAGGTTGTCCGAATTTACGATTTACCCCATGAATCCTTATTGCAGAGGGCATCGATAGACGTCTGACCTATGGATGAAACGGGCTGTCCATCGCTGTTGCGAAGGCGCGGTGAAGCCTTTCAGAACTGAGCATTGCGCCAGTTATTCCCTGGCTTTGTCGTGAGTTGGTCACTGCCTTCGGAGGGAAGGGCCCGGCTCGCCGAAGGGCTGACAGGTTGGTGGGTTGCTCAGAAGGATTCGGTGGATGGCGAATCCTGATCTTTAAGAGGTGGTACGAACTACGTATGGAACATTGGATTATGGATGTCAGATCGCTGCTTCAGGGCCAACTGAAAGAGGTATTCGAAAATGCCAAGGATCTCGGAAACCGCTACCTGCAGGAAGTTATGGACGCGAACAAGAGCAAGGACTGGAACCAGAAGAACACGCTCCAGTTCAGAGTCCGACAGCGTGGCAATGCAATCGCCCTTGAATGGTATGCCGTCAGTTGGTTTGGCAAGAAAGACGAGGACCGCAAACTGCGTCGGAAATACATCCAGAAGCGCAACAAGAGCCGGCGGCGGGATGCGCAGATTTTTTCCTACAGCATGGGTGATCTGCTGCGACACACTTCGGGCTGGGATGACGATCTGGTGACGGAGGTCGAGACAGAGGCCAGTCAGTATCGCCGTCAGGCTCATTACATTTCCGACATGCTCGTGACGCTGGGTCGGCTGGAGCGATTCGCGACCGGAGTCGCGGAGGCAACCGCAGCTGAGGAGGTCCAATGAATAAGGCACCTCGCTATTTGCTGACCGATCAGTTCGATCTCGGAATGCTTTCATCACTGACCGCAGATATCACGCTGACTGAAATTTCCTTGGCTGATGTTTGCCAACTTATCGAGCAGGCAGAGTGCGACAGGAAACTCGGTCTTCATGGTGGCTGGGCGGATGCAGTCAAAAACAAGGCGGTAGTCAATCTTCAACCCAACGGTCCCATTCTCATCGTTGCTCGACCGGTTCAAACAGATGAGGGAGTTCTCATGAAATGGGTGCAGGTCGAAGTTGTGGTTTGATTTCAGGCTCGCCTGGTGAGCTACTGGTCAGTTAAACTGTCGGCATGCGAAATAGATCGAATCGCTCGTTGATCACAGTCGGCCGTTGGCTCGTCGTTATGGTCGTTGCGGCACTACTCCCGCTAGGTGCCTCTGCGGCTACGGGTAGTGTCACTGGAAAGGTGATTCACATTGTCGATGGCGATACCTTTGACGTGCTTGATGATGCCCGTGTAACGCATCGGATTCGTGTTTCCTGCATGGATACACCCGAGAAGGGGCAGGCTTTCTACCGTCGCGCCAAGGATGCCCTGGCAGACCTGATCGCTGGACGGATGGTCATGGTCGAGTACTACAAGGATGATCGGTACCGCCGCCATATTGGCGAGGTCAATGGTCTCGATCTCTGCCTGAAAATGATTGGATCTGGCATGGCTTGGCACAATCGGCCCTATGAGCGGGAACTGAAGCCGGGTAGGGCAGATGAGCTAACCGCAGCTGAGATGTCGGCCAAGGCCAACCGGGCTGGGCTATGGGCCGACCCCGATCCATTGGCACCTTGGCTATTGCGCAGGCAGCAGCGCGAAGGCAAACATCAGAGCCGCCCCTAGAAGAGACCTTATTTCATGGACATTCGTTACCCCAAAGCGCGCCTTTCCCCATCCAAACCTGAGCTCGTAGTGATCGAGTTTTCCAGAGAGGATGTGGAGGCGGGCTATATCGATACAGCGCTATCCAGGCTACAGATATTGGTCGACGACAAGGAATCCGCTGAGCAATGGGAGGGTTGCGTGACCTTTTTCTTCTCCGGATGGGACGATGACATCCGCGAGACTGCACAGATCCCAGAAATCCGCGATTGGTTCGCCAAGTTGTCTTCAGCGTTTCCCTACTGGTTCCATGTCTGCGAGAAGGAAGGCGATACCGTCGCCCACGTGTTCCGGCTGCTTTGTCCAGGACACGTGGAATGCGTGAAGGAAGGCATTGTCGGCTGGCGATTTGATGATCTGAGAAATGTGTCGGTCATGATGCGCATCCTCTTCAACCACCAAAACACCCTATACGAGCGGCTTGCCCTTTCGGAGGAGATGAATGAGCGAGTATCCGAAGAAATTGCTCAGCTATTGGAGTGCAGCTTGACTTGATTTACCCCGCAGCCAACAGGAGATCACCATCATGAGCATCGCTGACGCCATTCGCACCAGGAAGTTGCTTCAGTTCTCGTATGACGGCTACCCCAGAACCGTCGAACCCCATACATACGGTATTGACGGGAAGGGGCACCAGGCACTGCGGGCGTATCAGGTGAGTGGTGGAAGTGAGTCCGGCGAGTATGTCGGCTGGAAGCTGTTCCATGTTGCCGAGATGAGGGGGACTGCAATCCTGGATCAGGGATTTTCCAGTCCCAGAAATGGCTACAAGAAAGGGGACAAGGCGTTTGCCAGAATCATGGCAGAGCTCTGATAACTGCTGAATTCTCAGGAATGTACTGGCTGACTAGCTCATCTGGTGAGCTTTTAGTCCTGTAGGGTGTTCAGTACAGAAACAACATAACAGGGAAATACCCATGAAAATCCGTCTTGGGCTCCACCTCGATGGCCAGCGTGGCTGGCATCCAGCCAACCGTCTGGGCTATGCCACCGTTGGCCCTCTGGGTTTTCTGGGCATCCTGGAAACGCAGCTTGGTCTCCACAGTGATGGAGTGAGTCAGTCTGAGCGGATTGTTTACTATCGCGATTGTCTGAAGCGCTGCGACTCGCCCGATCGGTTCTATCACCGGACGTTTGAAACGGACGAGCTGGGTACCGCTGCGACCCTGCTTGCCTGGCGCGACCAATGGATTATCCATGGCTGGTCCGGTTCTCTTGAATGCGCAACAAGCCAGCGTCTTCGTGACATTGCCGATGTCGAGAAATTTGCGCGAGAGGCTGTCCCCCCAGGCTTTGGTGAGCGACTTGGCTTCGTGCTGGCATCCATGGAACGCCGCAAAATCGCGATCGATGAAATCGAGCTGGTTGAGCCTTTCGAATGGTTTCCCAAGCGGTGGCAAGACATTCTGGCGCGCTTGCCGCTGAACACGGTGTCGTACAAGGCTGGGCCGGCGACTGGAGCCGGTTTTCTTGGTGAAGTCCAGGAAGCCTTGCTCAAGGCTGAAAACGGCAATGCCGTATCAAGGCTTACATGGAAGGATGACGGATCGCTGAAGGTTGTTCAGGCAGAAACTCGTTTTCTGGCGGGCCGATGGTTAGCTCAGTCGGTTATTGGGTCTGATGGAGAAGGTCTGATCGTCTCAAGTTCTGACGGGGCTGTGCTGGATAGCATCCTTGTGGCAGCCGACGGTGCTCGGCAGGGTTTCCGCGATGCCAGCGCATTCAGGCCTACCCTGCAGGTGTTGCCCCTGGCACTGGAGATCCTATGGGAGCCCCTGAACTTCTACGGTCTCCTTCAATTTCTTACGCATCCGATCTGTCCGGTTCCAGGGTATGCCCGTCGCAAATTGGCAGGGAAACTGGCCGAAAAGCCGGGTATTGGGGGAACGAGCTGGGAGGATGCCCTGGATGACGTCGACGAACACTATCAGGATCGCGCCGATGAAATCAGGGCGACGATCAGGTTCTGGATTGAACATCCGCGGCACTCTCAGGAGCTGGGAGCCCCGGTCAAGGTTGTCCTCGACCGCGTTGCCAGTCTGACCGATTACTTTCGATCACGCCTCGCGGATACGGACCGGACTGCGCGAATTGCCTTTAACGCGGGATTCGCGCAATGCACGGTTTGCCGGGATGCCTTGGATGCACTTCTAAAACAGGGCGTCGAGATGATAAGGCCGCGGCAGCTTCAAAAGCTCGTCGCTCAAGCTACGGCGCGTGGAAGCGAAAACCCAATGCTGGAACCGGAAGTCGGGGCTCTGATGGGGGTTTCCGATCCGGCAGCCGTGTGTGAGTCGTTTGATCGTGTGCTCTGGTGGCAATTGGGGTTGCCCTCGTTGCCATCGGGCTATCCATGGTCATCAGCCGAACTGAAGGAACTGGCGATGGTCGGTGTCGAGTTGCCGGCGATATCCGATGTTCTGGACAGGACAGCTAAGGCCTGGCTGAAACCTATCCTTGCTGCGCGCAAAGAGTTGATCCTCGTATTGCCGCCGAAGGGCGAGGAAGTTCATCCCATCTGGCTGATGATCGAGGCGTTCATCGAGCAAATCCCGGTAGCTGGGATCGAATCGTTGTTTGTCCAGGATTCGCAGGAAATTCCGCCAGTTGGACACGTACCATTGCCGGCGCGCCGCCGCTGGTGGGCGTTGCCTGAAGGGCTTGTCGTCAAGCCGCTGCCGCAGGACTCATTCTCAAGCTTGGAAGTCCTGCTGTTCAATCCCTATCAGTGGCTGCTCAAGTACCCGGCGGCGCTCAGACCATCCCGCATCCTGTCGGTCAGCACCGATTTTCGGTTGTTCGGCAATCTGGCGCATGCTCTGGTTGAGCGTTTCTTTCGACAGGAAAAGCCACTGGCCTTGTCTGAGAGCGCGCTGATGGCCTGGTTTGACGGCACCTTCGATCAGTTGATAGTCGAAGAGGGCGCCGTTCTTTTGATGCCGGGGCGTCGTTCTGATCTGGAGGGATTTCGGATCAAGTTGCGGGAATCGATGCGGCAGCTTCGCAAACAGTTAATGGATGCCGGGATCGTCGAGGTACTGCCTGAGCATGAGCTTTCTGGCCACTATGTAGGCGGCAAAATCCATGGTTATGCCGATCTGGCCCTGAGAAACGGGTCGGGGGCGCGCGCAATCGTGGACATGAAGTGGTCGGGCGTTAAGAAATACCCAGCCAAACTCAAGGAAAACCGCCACCTGCAACTTGCGATCTATGGCGAAATGCTGCGCCAAAGCGAAGGTGCCTGGCCCTCTGTGGCTTATTACATTCTCGACGTCGGACAACTCTTTGCAACCGACACGGTTTTCTTCCCGTCGGCACAAATGGTTCATCGCGCCACGGAGGAAGGCCCACCCCACCTTTGGCAGCGATTTGTCGAAACATGGAAGTGGCGCCAGCAGCAAATTGGGGCCGGAAGATTCGAGGTGGTCCTTGAAGGCGTGCCAGAGGACGAAGAGTCGGTGGTGTCGGGGGACGGCTTGCCGATTGAAATTCTGCCTTCCGAATACAACGATTACCTGGCGCTTGCCGGATGGGAGGAGTAACCATGACCGGAAAACTCACTTTCATCAGCGCGGGGGCCGGTAGCGGCAAGACCCACCGCTTGACCCAAATACTCCACGAGCAGCTTTCATCGGGTGGCGTTCGACCGTCAGGAGTGATTGCGACGACATTCACCAAGAAGGCTGCGACCGAGCTTCGCGAACGCGTCCGCTCTCATCTACTCAAGCAAGGAGCCTATGCGCTGGCCAATGCAATGGGACAAGCACGGATTGGCACGGTCAATAGTGTCTGCGGAGGCTTGCTGGAACGATTTGCATTCGAAGCCGGACTGGCCACTGAACAGCAGGTGCTGGAGGAGAATCAAGCGGCAGTACTCGTCAAACAGGCAATCGACGCAGTTCTCGACGGTCCTGGTGTGTCATATCTGCTTAGAGTCGTTCAGCGCCTGGGCATCGAGGACTGGCAGAAGGAACTCAAGAGCCTGCTCGACAAAGCGAGGGCCAACGATATCGATCCGAGCGTGCTTCTCGATTTTGCCAGGGAGAACGCCGAGGATTTGCTGATCCATTTTCCAAAGCCGACTACGGAAGATCTGTCGGCTACGCTTCTCAAGGAGATACGAGCAGCCATACCCATACTGGCTGAAGCCGCTGAGGCGAAGAAGGTTCAGAAGACCATCAAGTATCTGACATTGGTACGGTCAATTGAACGCGGTATCCAGGGAGGGTATGCCCCTTGGAGTGATTGGGTGAAGCTCTCCAAAGAACAGCCAGAAGCGGGTCTCAAGTCGATTGCGGAGTCGATCGGTTCAGTGGCGCAGCGATTTTCCGCACATCCGATGCTTCATGCCGACATTTCAGAGTACCTCGAACGAATGTTCTCGCTCTGCGCGGAAGCCTTGAGGATTTACGATGCGTGCAAGCGGGAAATGGGCGTTCTGGATTTCACCGACCAGGAGCATTTGCTGCTCAAAGTCCTTGACGACGCATCGGTTGAGGCCACGCTCAAAGACGAACTCGATCTTTTGCTGGTGGATGAATTTCAAGACACGAGTCCAATCCAACTGGCACTGTTTCTGAAGCTCGCGAATTGTGCCAAGGCCATCTACTGGGTGGGTGACATCAAGCAGGCCATCTACGGCTTCCGAGGAAGTGACACGGAGCTGATGGAGGCCATTTTGCTGGCGCTCGGCGGAATGGGGGGCTCCAAAGAGATACTTGGTTTCTCTTGGCGCTCGCGGGAGCCTCTGGTTCAGATCGTCAATGAAGTATTCAAGGATGCATTTGCTGGTTCTCTCAAGCCGGAAGAAATCGAACTCAAGCCAGAGCGAAAGGAGGCGTTGCCGGATCCTGCCTTTGCAAACTGGATATTGGGGGGCAAGAATAAGGAGCAGGAGGTCTCGGCGCTCGCAACCGGGATCAAGAAACTGGTGGAATCCGGCCATAAGGTGTTCGACAAGGAAGCCAAGATCACCAGGCCCGCATCCTTTGGGGATGTCGCTGTACTATGCCGCGCCAACGATGGGGTCAAGGATACTGCTGCCGGTTTGCGTGCCTTTGGAATTCCAACAGCGACCAGCCAACCGGGGCTGCTGGCGACACCAGAAGCGGTGTTTTCCCTCGCGTGCCTTCGGCGTCTCAATGATCCGTCCGACTCGATTTCGACAGCCGAAATCGTTTCATTGGCAGATTGCCAGGAACCCGAAACGTGGGTGGTGAATCGCCTGCAACATCTCGAAGCCGGTGGTGATCCAGACAGGTGGATGGAGGAGGGCGCTTCGACCCATCCGCTGATCGTGAAACTGGCTGGCATGCGAAGCAGCTTGCCACTGCTGGCGCCCCGCGAAGCACTTCAGGCCGTCATTACCGAGTGCGAGATTCCGGACCGCGCACTGCGCTGGAGTCCGAATTCCTCGGTCGCACGAATTCGCCTTGCTAACTTGGAAGCCATTCTGGAAATGGCGGACAAGTACGAAGATATTTGCCGAAGCGCCCAGCATGCGGCATCAATTTCCGGTTTGATTCTCTGGTTCAACGAGCAAGCAGGGGCAGAACAGGACAGCTTGGCAGAACCGGCCATTGATGCGGTCAAGGTGATGACGCATCACGGGGCGAAGGGGCTTGAGTGGCCTGTGGTGGTTTTGCTTGACCTCCATACCGACGTAAAGGATAACGTCTGGTCGATTACGGCGGCTTCGCACTCAGGCATTCAAGTGACCGATCCGCTAAGAGATCGTTTTATCCGCTACTGGCCGTGGCCGTTTGGCGCCCAGAAAACAGTTCCCCTGGCCGATGAGATCGCCCTGTCCGAAGTCGGCAAAGCATTTCGCGCGTCGGCAATTGAGGAATCGAAGCGTCTTCTCTATGTGAGCATGACAAGAGCACGCGATCTCCTTGTGCTGGCAAGATCCCAACGGAAGTTGTCGGGTGAATGGCTGGATACGCTCGGTGCGCCGTGGCTACTTCCTGCTGATGAGCAATCCAACTTGGTCTTGCCCTCAGGCAACACGATTGACGCCATCCGCTGGGGGCTAGACCCGGTCGAAATTGAGGGGGGACCCGGAAGCGGGGCTGAGGTTATCCATTGGTACCAAACGTCCGAACAGCGCACTAACCGCTTGCCGCTCGTGCTCAATCCCTCAACCGCGTTGCCGCCAGAATGCATGGTGGATGAGCAAGTCCGGGTCGGCGAACGCATCGGAGTGGCCAGCGGAACTGATATGGGGTCTCTCGGGAGTGCCATCCATGCCTGCATCGCGGCGAGCCTCACAGATCGAGCCGCTCCTCTGTCCCTGGAGGATGTGGACTTACTGCTGAGAGGCTTTGACGTCGAGGGAAGTGTTTCCGCAAAGGCGATCCTCAGCCAGGTTCAGGCGTTGCACGACTGGATATCTGCACGCTGGGGGAATGCGGCGACTTTTGCCGAAATTCCGGTTGAGGCCGTGACAGATGCTTCACAGATCATTCAGGGACGGATCGACCTTCTCCTCGAACTTGCAGATGGTTGGGTATTGATTGATCACAAGTCGAATCCCAGAGGGGCAGAGCAATGGGAAAGCATCGCCAAGGATTATGCCGGTCAGCTGGCCACCTATAAAGGTGCTGTTGAACGCGCTACCGGGAAGCCTGTTCTGGAGAGCTGGCTCTTCTTTCCCGTGGCAGCAGGAGCGGTGCGCGTTAAGCTTCTCGAAAGCGCTTCCGCGAGCGAGGGTGCAACGTGAGCATGGCATCGTCAAGCCCTGGGGAAAGGATGCTGGCTGAGGTCAAACTCGTTGTTGCGATTTCGTCGCGCGCCTTGTTCGACCTCGATGAAAGCCACCAGGTCTTCGAGGCAAAAGGTGAGGAGGAATATTCCCGGTACCAGATATCCCAGGAAGGTGTTCCACTCCTACCGGGTGTGGCATTTTCGATGGTCAGGAAACTCCTGGCGCTCAATACGGACCCAAGTCGTCCTAGAGTTGAAGTTGTCTTGGTCTCGCGGAACAGCGCCGATACGGGTCTTCGCGTATTCAATTCGATCCGCCATCACAAACTGGATATCTCCCGAGCTGCTTTTACACGGGGGGAACCGCCCTATCGATACATTGCTTCCTTCGGAGCCCATCTATTCCTGTCTGCAAATCCGGAGGATGTTCGGGGAGCACTGGATGCGGGAATAGCCGCGGCGACAATCCTGCCTTCTGGAAGTGAAGAATTTCGCTCGGGCCAATTGAGAATTGCCTTCGATGGCGATGCCGTGATCTTTTCAGACGAGGCTGAACGAATCTACGTTGAAGGCGGCCTTGATGCGTTCAACCAGAACGAGACGGAGTCCAGTGAAAAGCCACTCCCTGGCGGACCGTTCAAGCCTTTTCTTGCAGCGCTGCACGATATTCAATCGGATTTTCCGGTCAAAGGTTCTCCTATTCGAACCGCGCTGATTACTGCGCGTGGAGCGCCAGCGCACGAGCGCGTCATCAAGACACTCAGGAGCTGGGGCATTCGAATCGATGAAGCACTGTTCCTGGGAGGGAAAGAGAAGGGGGCATTCCTCAAGAGTTTCGGCGCCGACATTTTTTTCGACGACCAGATTCGGCATTGTGATTCCGCAGCCGAGTATGTGGCGACTGGACATGTTCCTTACGGCGTCAAGAACACGGTTTGATATTCGGCGGTGATGATGAACCTTCTGCCCGAGCACAACAGCCCTGAAAAGACAACCGGGTTTGCGCGAATATGCGGCTTCGATCCAACGGCACCGGTACTGGTCACGAAGCAAAATGCAGTTGCCCTGGTGACTCGCGTCGCGGACCGCAAGACGTTAGACGTCGCGGCTTGGTTGCCGACCATCACCATGGGTGAGTTGCATGCTCTTCGGCCAGCGATCAGGCAGGCAGGGGTAAGACGAGAGCACCCATTTGTTTGTGCTGCGTGTGGCGAACCAGTAATTCTGAAGGCGCTCGCGGGACATGGCCACTATTTTTCTCACGTTGAGAAGCATGTTGCAGAACTGGCCGGTTGTCCGTTCAGAGAGGGGCGTTCCCCGTCCTTGGAAGAGCTTGACCGCATGCGATATCACGGTCAACGAGAGGGTGAGCGACATCGAAGAACGAAGGAGTTGATTGCTCGTACGCTTCGGGCCGACGTCCGGTTTGCCGAGCCGTTGGTCGAGAGTACCTGGCGAAGCTACCTTGAAGGCTGGCGGCGCCCTGATGTGAGAAGCGAATGGGCCGGCCTGCCGGTAGTTTTTGAGGCTCAAGTATCGAATACCTACCCGCAGGTCGTCGCCGAAAGGACCGCTTTCTACCAGCAAGAGCAGATGCTGCTGGTTTGGATATTTGACCGACTGCCGGGAGAAGCGTGGCGGACTCTGCACGCTGATACTTTCTGCGCCAACCAGCAACACCTTTTTGTGGTCGACGAGGAAAGCGTAGCGGAATCGGAGCGACGTGGGGCCGCATTGTTTTGGACATACACACTATGTCCTAGTGTTCGGCCGGAACGATGTGAAAGCACTGGAAGGATATTGCTGGCCCCATTCCAGGAGGAACGGTTCGAGTTGGTAGCGTTTCATGACCTAAGCCTTGATGTCGGGAGACAAACCGCGTGCCTTTTTGAATTGTCGCGTGAGGAGCATCGTAGTCGCCACAAGATTTTGTGTGCGACCGCCCAGGCAGAATGCCAGTTGGATCCGGTGAGGCGGGATATTCAGGATATTCTCAAGACAGATCACCCCATCTCGAATGAACGCCTGTCGGCGTGGGCTGCCTTGGTGTGTGCGATTGAGAGCGCTCGTTTTGGCTGTGCTGTCGGAACGGCGCATGCCAATGCTGCTGGACCGCTAAACTTGGTCTATGACCATTATCCGACGGTCGTTGGGCTTCTTGTCCATGCCCTTCAACGTCTAGGACTCGATACCGAAGCGATCCGGCGCAAGGCGTGGGGTGAAAGGACGCGAGAGATTCTGCAGGGACGGTACAAAGGCGCAGAGTTGCCAAGGCAGCATGCCGGGTCAGAGCGTATGCTGAGTTGGCTCTACGACTAGGACTCGACTTGCTTGTTGCGTGTTATGCGCAAAATCCGGTAGGAGCCGTTACCTAGATGCCGATGATCAAGAAATTGCGGTCAATAGTCTGACACACGCGAATCCACTGAGAAGTAGTGGACCGTTGCTGACTTGTGATCAACCTAACCGCGTATGGTTTCCTAGCTCGTTCTTGTATATCATCCCATGACATGTAACTTCACGGTCAGCTTTCTGATTTTTGTATCAACCTGGTAACTAGATTTCCGTCTTCTCGGAGATATCTATTTGCACATGACGACTGTTACGCGGGACTAGGAGAATGGCGCGAGCTTGTGTTCCTTTGAGGCACGCATTTGGCTATTCAGTCGGCTGGTAACGGACCTAAGGATTTGAGTATGGCAGATGCTTTTGCTGATCAGTATTCCGCCGGCGAGCAAGGTCTGGGATACATCTATCAGCCTCGCTTCGCGCTGCTCAAGCTCTTGCAGTTACCGGAGAGCACATCGGTATTGATTGAAAAGGACGATGACCTTGACTTCATCGACAAGGATGGCATCAAGACGCTGGCCTCGCTCAAGCACAAGGGAGCCGGCGATCGTCTAACGGATCTGTCTACAGACTTCTGGAAGTCGGTCCGAATCTGGCTGGCACGCTATAACCGTGATGGGCGCAGCGAGGCCAGTCTCCGCTTCTTCCTGTTTTCAACGGGCACTGTTTCAAATGCCTCGTTCTTAAGGCGCTTCCTGCTTGAACCGCCGGCAGAAGACGACGAGGCTGTGTCGCTGTCACGGATTGCAGCCGAGGTCCTTGCCAAGTCCGAATCGAAGCTCATCGGTGAAATCGCCGCCGAGTTCCATAAACTCAACGATGATGAGAAGGATGATTTTCTTTCGCGCATCGTAATATTTGATGGCGGACCGCGCATCGAAGATGTGCCTTCAGTCATCAAAGATCAGCACATGCGCAGCATCCGGCGCGACAACCGTGACGCCATCTTCGAGCGTCTCGAAGGTTGGTGGAATGACACCATCGTCAACCTGTTGGTCGGCAAGCGCGCAGACGCCATCTTTGGTTACGAAATCTCGGATAAGCTTTCCGCGTTTGCTGAGGAGTACAAGTCAGACAACCTCCCGATCACATTCCGAGGAAAGGCGCCCACTGGAGAAATCGACGCAGACAATGATCCGCGCCTTTTTGTTGTCCAACTGCGAGAAATTGGTATTGCCTCCAACCGCATTCGCAACGCCATCTTGGACTACTACCGAGCTTTCGAGCAGCGGTCTTCCTGGGCTCGCCAAAACCTTCTTGTTCCGGGAGAAATGGAAGAATACGAAGACCGCCTTGTTGATGAATGGAGTCGCTACCGGGATGTGGTCTTCGAGGAACTTGATGACGACAGTGCCGATGCAGTTCTTTTGGAAGCGGGAAAAGCGCTATATCGATGGGCTGACTTAGAAAGTGGCGACAGCAGCACGCTTCGCATTCGGGAGTGTGTGACCGAGCCTTATGTTGTGCGCGGCGGATTTCATATTCTTGCAAACAGCCGACCGCTTCCAAGAGTCTATTGGCACCCACGTTTCCTCGATCGTGTCGGCCAGTTATTGGGGGCCGCAGAATGAAAAGATGGGATCAACGACCATTTGAAGTCAAAAATCTTTTCAATCCCGCTTTCTGCGGTTTGGTGCTGTTCAGGGCATTGCAAGGCTATGAGGAAGAGAACCCGGATGGCATGCCATTCTCTCTTGCATTGCTAGTGCTGCCGCTGTGTTTGCAGAAAGACTCTCGCGAAGTGATCGTGGGTAGTTCTCGCAGTTATCTTCTGAAAACCGTCGAAAAGAATCCACAGTTACTGGTCGGTTTCGCGGACCGCGCCAGCGACCTTTTGCCATTTGCGCTCGAAGCTTTCGGCGTGCTGATGGAACGAGGATGCTTTGTCGTGTCGCAGGATGGCCGGTTGAAGACCGTGCAGAACCGCGTTCGAAAATCTGTGACAGGAACTGCTGAATCTGTCTCCTGCCAGCGCGTAGCGCGCATCGTTGGAAAGGAATTTGCCCGCATCGCAGACCGCGTGACGGTATACACGACCTTTGGAATACGCCCATGAAAATCAAGTCGATCCATATCTACAGTCACGACGGTCAGCGCCGAGATCTGCAGTTCAAGGTGGACGGATTGAACGTCATCACCGGTCGCTCATCCACTGGGAAATCGGCGCTCTCCGAGATCATCGAATACTGTATGGGGCGATCGACCTTCAATGTCCCAGAAGGCATCATTCGCGACAAGGTGGCGTGGTTCGCTGTGATCTATCAGTTCCCCCAGGAACAGGTGCTGATCGCAAAGCCCACGCCAACTGCTGGAGGTACAAGCTGTAGTACCACCATGCAGCGAAGGGGGAATCAACTGACAGCACCTGAATTCAAGGAACTGGTGGTCAACACTGACGACGATGCGGTGGTAGCACTGCTGTCGCGGCTACTTGGCATCCCAGAGAACCGTACTGATGTCGCGATAGAACATAGCCGGGAGAGCTATGACGCGAACGTCAAGCATACGTACTACTACCTATTCCAGAAGCAAGGCATTGTCGCCAACAAGGATCAACTTTTCTATCGCCAGAATGAAGGGTTCCAGCCACAAGCGATCCGCGACACGCTGCCGATTCTCCTTGGTATTTCTTCCAACGACAGGTACGAACTGGAAGCCAAACTGCGCGCGGCACAACGAGAGATGAAGCTCAACGCAAAGCTCCTCGAACAGGCTCGTGACGCCATTGATACGTCCCAGCAGAAGGGAATCGGCCTCTTCTCGGAGGCCAAGACGGTTGGCATCATTGCACCGGAGAATCAACACGCTGGGGCGGATGGCGTGATCGATGCCTTGCGTACTGCCCTGCAATGGAAGCCGGCATCGGTTCCCGAGGATGACGGTCACAGAATATCTCGGCTTGAAGAAGAGATTAGCCAACTACGCAAGGACCGGCGAGAGGTCCAATCTAGGGTCGATGCTGCCCGCCAGTTCTCTAAGCGGGCCAGTGGTTTTGAAAGTGAGGCGTTGGAGCAAAAAGATCGACTCGCTTCCATCAAGGCTCTTCCCAGGAACCCTGAGACGGGTGAATGGCAGTGGCCATTCTGCGAAGCGAATCTCGCTTTGGAGTCTCCTGTTGCAAAAGTGCTCCTCAACGAACTAGCAACACTCGACGAGGAAATGAGCATCGTCGCCGGTCAACGCCCCAGACTGGAGGCATACCTTGCGGAGCAGGATGGCAAGGTGCGCGAGGTCGTGGACGCAATAAAGAGCAAGGAAGCGGAGTTGTCTGCAGCGATCGCTGCGAATGAAGTCATCGCGCAAATGGGGACGCGCAACAATGCGGCGGCACGGGTTGTGGGGCGCATCAGCTTGTTCCTGGAGAATCTTGTTTCTAATGCGGAGTTGGTCTCGCGTGAGGCAGAGCACCGCCGCCTGAAGTTCAAGGTCGAGGAGCTGGAGAAGAAAATCGGTGTAGACGACAGCCACGAACGACTGGCATCGATTCTGAACAACATATCAGCGCAGGTGTCACGATACATCCAGACCTTCGAGGCGGAGTTCAGCGCCTTCCCTGCACGACTCGACCTAAATCATCTCACCATCGTTTTCGACCGTCCAGATCGTCCTGTTCCCATGAGCCGAACCGGCGGTGGCGAGAACCACCTTGCCTACCACCTTTCGGCATTGCTGGCACTGCACCTTTTCGCCTCGAAGAACAACTGCCCGATCCCTCAGTTCCTACTCATTGATCAGCCCACGCAAGTCTATTTCCCCTCGGAAAAGGTTTACCAAGAAGCGGATGGAACAGTCCAGAAGACAGAGGCAGACGCCGACTTGACGGCTGTCCGTCGATTGTTCGAGCTATTGCTGAATTTCACGAAAAAGGAAGTCCCGGGTTTCCAACTCATCGTAACAGAGCACGCCAATCTTCGAGACCAGTGGTTCCAGGATGCTTTGGTTGAGCAGCCATGGACCAAGCCGCCAGCACTGGTGCCGGAAGATTGGCCTTTGATGTCTCCGTCATCTTCATAATCAGAAGAATGGAAGAACCATGACCAACAAGATTCCGAACTCCGTCATTGGCGCGGTGTCTTCTGTTCTCGCCGAGTATTACTACAGCCACTCAACGCTGAACTCTCTATTCATGGAGAGTGGGGCGCCGGGAGGCGTGCCCGAAGGAAACTGCGAAATGAAGTGCAGCAGTTGGCTTCGGCGCTGCAACGATGACCCCACCGTCGACCCCATGCAAGTGCTCGGCCAGGTCATCCAGAAGTTCATGGACTTGGAGTCCGACGAATGGAACCAGAAGATTGGCCCCGGACAAGAACGCATCCGAGCCAGCTTGGCCAAGAACCAGTTGACATACCAGATGAATGGGTTCGTCACCCTGGCAGGAACGAGCCCGGCTGCAAAGTCACTCGCGGATTTTTTCAAGGCTGGCGACTTTTCGTCTATCGAAGCAGAGTTCGAACGTGCTATCTCGCAAGTTGATCGCGATCCGCATGCCGCGATCACTGCGGCGAGCGCCATCATCGAAGCGTTGAGCAAGACGTATATTGAGACGCACGGGCTGGAGATGCCATCGAAGCAGACGATCGGCTCCCTCTGGAAGGTAGTGCAACTGCATCTAGGTCTCAATGTCGATCCTACGTTGCAGGACGATCAGAAGCGGATATTGCAAGGGCTTGCATCGATTGTGGATGGCGTTGGCGCCTATCGCACACACATCGGGTCAGCACATGGGCGTGGCATCGATCCGCCGAAAATCGTTTCGTCAGAGGCTCGTTTGGCCGTTCATGCATCGCACACCATTGTGATTTTTGTGATGGAGCGCTGGCTCGGCACAACGTCGCGTGCTGAATTAACCGCATGTAGTTCGCATTCACCGGATCGAAAAGCCGTCTTTCAAAGCCATGTTAGGCCGAGTGGCAGCTAAGCGCCGGCGGATTGCAGACCGAGAATCCTAGGTAGCTGAATGTCGGCTGAGGTGTTGTCCTTCCGGGTGCACAGGGCCAATGCCTGGTACTCGGCCGGAGGCGCCACTGTGAAGGCGAGCCAATATCACACGGATATACCTGCATAACACCTAGCGGCTTTCGCATTTCATCATGATCCGCTGAAACTCTCCGAGAAACCGTGTCTTGGCTTCTACAGGGCCGATTGGCTTGATCTTATCAGGAAGTGGCGATACCCCATCAAGATAGTCCCAAGATTCGACAGAGTAGGGCATGAGGTCGCGTTTTTCCGTGGCAAGCGCCACAAGGTCCGCTTCCTTGATGGCGCCGTAGTCCGAAAAATCGACCCCGAACGCCAATGCAATACTGTCCGTGACCTGGTCCTCGATCCTAGCGAATTCGGGAAGCAGAACCTTCAATGGTTTCACCATGTCGCCCAGGTAAGCCTCGGCGGCGTCATGGAGAAGGGCAGCCAGTTGCATCGGTGGCGGCACAATGGATGCGACGATCAGGCTATGCTGGGCCACTGAGTAAAAGTCGCAGGTCTGCCCATTGAACCGGCACTGGTATGCGAGCCCATGAGCGATGTCTTCGATTGCAATCTGGTCAATTCGTGGTTCCAATGGATAGAACCGGTTGCCAAGAAATGTTGAAACGTAGGTGGTCGTTACCATTTTTCAGATCTATTCCCTTCGCATTTGAATCTGTCTATCATGCAACCAATCTAGCTCACCTGGTGAGCTAGACGGCGGGTACAGTCGAGAAATTATCAACTCGAAATTGGCCCAGGGTAATGAATACACTTGCTCTTGAATGGGTGAAATTGGACCGTACAGAACGCTTTTACAAAATCGATCAGCTTCTCAATGATCGTATGCTGGTCCCTATCCAGGATTTTCTGGATGAACTCGGCGTGTCCTTGGCTACATTCAAGCGCGATCTTGAGTACATGCGCGATCGCTTGAATGCGCCCATCGAATGGGACAGGGACGCAGGTGGGTACCGCTTTGTACAGCCGGATCCCAACTCGCCCGCCTATTCATTGCCTGGACTCTGGTTCAACGCCGGCGAAGTCCACGCGCTACTGACGATGCAGCAGCTGCTATCGAACCTTGAACCCGGTCTTCTCGCCGGCCACATTCAGCCCCTTCAGACTCGGCTGAAGGCTTTGTTGGGCAGTGCTGATCACTCTGCTGAGGAAGTCGAGAAACGTTTCCGGATTGTTCATGCGGCCAAGCGACATGTCGCTGCACAGTTCTTTGAGGTGGTAGCAACAGCGACATTGCGCCGGTTGCGGCTGAAGATTCGCCACTTCGGCCGTCAAACCGGGGAGGATTCTGAGCGAATTGTCTCTCCGCAACAGCTCGTGTTTTACCGCGATAACTGGTACGTCGATACTTGGTGCCATCTGAGAAACGGCATTCGTAGTTTCTCTATCGATGCAATCCGCTATGCGGAGCTCGTTGATGAAAAGGCTAAAGATGTTCCAAAGTCACAACTCAGGGAAGTCTTGGAGAGTGGGTATGGGATATTTTCAGGCTCGAAAGTCTCGTGGGCGAAGTTGAAATTTACGCCAGAACGTGCCCGATGGGTCTCTGCGGAACGCTGGCATCCAGATCAGAAGTCAAGCTTCGACAAAGACGGCTTCTACCTCCTGGAGATACCCTACAGTGATGATCGCGAGTTAATCATGGATATCTTGAAGTACGGTTCCTCGGTTCGAGTTCTGGCACCAGAAACGTTGCGAACGAAGGTTCAGCAGGAGATTGAACGGATGAGAAAAGAATACGATGCCTAGCCTTCGATCGCTGCTATTGGTGCGTGGAACACGATGAAAATTTATTTTGCTGGACCGAATGTTTTTTATGCTGGATATACTGGGTTCAAAGAGAGAGTGACCCTCTTGTGCAACTGTTCTGGTCATGTCCCGTTATTTCCTGGAGACGAAGTCACCGGCAGTGATCCCGCCGCGATCTTTCAGGATAACTTGGCTCTGATCAACGAGGCAGATGCAGTGGTGGCCAATCTCAACCCGTTCCGCGGTCTCGAACCTGATTCGGGTACAGCCTTCGAAGTGGGGTATGCACACGCCCGAGGGAAACTGATATTTGGTTACATCGATCAGTTCGAGACCACGGTAGATAGGGTGGAACGTCTACAAGGCCATCTAACACGCTATGGCAATGAGATAACTGACCGGGACGGGTGTCGGGTCGAGGACTTCGGGCTGCCGCTCAACATCATGCTGGCGGTTCCGATCCGCTTGGTTGCTGGGGGTGTCGAGGACTGTTTGAACCAGCTCCAGCAACCAGTGATGAGCGGCACCTGAGCAGCCATGTCAGTTTTATCGGGCAGCCCTTACCTTCTTTTTCTCGGAGCAGGCCGGATAATTTGAGCAGGCCATAAATGGACCATACTGGCCGGTGATCACCCGCAAGACCCCGGTTCCGCAGGTTGGGCATGCCTCGACATCGGGATGGTCTCCTTCCACCTTGCCGCTTCGGTAGATAACTGTTCCTCGGTGTTGTGGCTTTAGAAGCTCCTGTATGAAACGAGAAATCCTGGATTTCTTGGTGAGCACATAGGTTCTGCGCTTCGCCCGGGTCAGCCCGACGTAGAAGAGGCGACGTTCTTCCGAATACTCGAAAGCCTCGGGAACCGGAAGAACAAGATCAAGCAGCGGGTCGTCAACGATCTCGCTGGGAAACGAATACGGCCCCGAATTCACTCCCAGAAGAAAAACGAAATCTGCCTCAAGGCCCTTGGATCGGTGAAGCGAGAGGAACTGGATATCCAGCGCACCAGAATGCCGTTTCCTCCATGAGGCAAGGGAGCCTGGCCGAAGATGGTTATAGCGGCCCAAGAGGAAGACACGAAGGATCCGTTGCTCAGTCTTGGCGATACCGGCAAGTGCATCGATCTCGGCAGCAAGCACTTCTTCGGAGTCCTCATCTTTTCCGTACTCGAGAATCTGAATGGTCGCGTCCTTGGTTTTGTCGACTGCCCGGACCGTTTTTTTCAATTGAGACGGATTCGCTTGAACAAAGGTAGCTGCCACATCGGTGATTCCCTGGTTCGATCGGAACGTCCATGTCAGGTAATTCGTCGCGGTCACCCCAAAGTGACTCGCAAACTTGGCCATGATGCCAATGTCAGACCCCGTAAACCGATAGATTGACTGCCAATCATCGCCAACGGCAAATAGTCGGCAGTCCGGATTTTGTTCGAGCATCGCCAGTACCAGGCGGGCGCGGCCGTGAGCAATGTCCTGAAACTCATCAACAAGGATCAGCTGGTAGGGATGCACGAATTTCCGTTCCTCGACGTATTTCGTGGCGGTTCTGATCATGTCCTCGAAGTCAATGCAGCGCAGGGTGGTGAGTTTGGCCTCGTATGCTTGAAAGACCGGGACTACGACGTCCAGGAATGCAAGCGCACGGTACCGGTCACGTTGGGAGTTGGCTTTTTCGGCCAAAGTTGCCGGGCTCTGCCCGCCTGACTTGCACAGGGTAATGAAGGTGCGAATGAACCCGCCGTAGGACGGTAGCTTTAACTCGGCGAGCTTGGCCAATACTTCCTGGGGCGATCTTGGCTTGAGTTGCTGACCACGTTTTCTGAGTTCCGATTCCAGGTGCCCGAAGAGTGATCCCGCGCGATACATGGCGCTGGTAGTCTCGATCAGGTCAGTTTCTTTCGTGGTGTGAAGCATTCTCTTCCAGCGAACGCCTTCTTCGTAATCGCCCTTGAAAATCGCCGGCGCCTTGCCATTGTCGTCGAGTGCAAAGTGTTCGTGATAGCAGTTGATGTCGGGGAAATAGAAGTCCGGGTGATACTGCCGATGGTGCTGATCTGCTGTCTCGTACTCGTAAGATCTCTCGTATTCGTATGCGATCCCGTTCATGAAAAGCCAGTTGGCAATGGCCACTTCCTCCATGGACTTGACGAGATCTCCGTTCAGCGAGCGGATGCCTTTGTGTCCATCCCGCTCTTCGCCTACCTGGCGCAGGTAGGCGTCGTAGTCCTGCTGCGTCTGGAATCGAGGAAGCTCCTTGTTGGGCCTGAAGCAAACTGCCTGAAAGGTGACCCATTTTTCGAGGAAATTGCGATCCGATGTTGCAAGTGTCTGGATGAGCTCCTCGATCGCAGCGCCTTCGTTATCCCTCGATTCGTTGGCCCAAGGTGCCAAGTCGGGCTTCTTGCCTTCGACTATCGCGATAATGTCCAGACCTAGCCGATGGAAGGTCCGGGAGGTAACGGAGCCCTGGCCCTTCAACTGCCCAGCCAGTCGTTCTGAAATGCGTATATCCAATTCCTCGGCTGCGGTCTTATTGAAGGCCAAGGCGAGTATCTGACCCGGAGAACAAAACCCGGTTTCGAGTGCATAGCCGATCTTGGCGACAACCGTAGAGCTCTTGCCAGATCCAGCAGCCGCAATCAGAAGATTGCGGTCTTCAAAAACAATAGCTGCGCGCTGTTGTTCGTCTGTCAGTGGCCGGCTCTCAACCTCATCGAAAAACGGCTTGAGGCGTTTCATCTCGTTTGCCACAAATAGCTCGTTGCGCCGGGACAGTTCCTGACGCTGGCCGGCAAGAACATCCTGAAGGCGTTGGATATCCCTCTCCAGATCGCGCTGGAGGAGGGCTTTGTCGAAAAATGGGTGCTTAAGTATCTCGATGAGCTTACGAACATCGAGGTTGCCAGAAGCCTGCTCTTGAGACCAGATATGCACATCGCGATTGGCCAAATACCGCGCCTGATCGTAAAACTTCTCCAGATTCTCAATTACTGCCGCAAGTAGTTTTGCGGAGGGAGCGATCAGCCGGCCAAGCGATTGGGAGATTGCCTTACGCAAATGTTCCTGGAGCTGCGTCGAATCGTTCCGAGATATCCCGCGCAGTGCGACAGCGGTACCGCCAGTCTGAAGGTGTACTGTTGACCAAAACATCCCGGTACGGACATTGACCACTCGGATGGCAGGCAATGCAACCTTAGAAGTGGCGGCGGCGTCAGACTCCAGGATGAGATTGTCCCTGCTGATCGAGAGCTTCCAGTTGCCTGACCTCGTGAATAGCCTTCCAAAAAATCCCGGCTTGAATTCCATGCTTTGTTATTTCTCCCTGGTAGGGTGAAATTCTAAAGGCATGAAGACATTCAGGCTATTGTCGTGTGCTGTAGCGGATGACTGGGGGAATTCGGTTGTCAGCGTTGCAGGAGTGCAACCAGGCAGAAACTGCAGTGCAACTTCGGTTCCGGTGCTGATGTGCTTTGCGTACCGCGTGAGTATCTGCCGAGTACCTACAGAAATGCATGGCTCCACCGCTCTCGGAAACTCCAATCCACAGTCGGCGAGTGTCGGAACAGGCACATTCTCAACGCTCGATCCCGCGCGCCCGAAACGTAACCTAAAAGTACGCATTTCAACCGTCGAAAGGATGTAGCCGCTGATAAAAGTTCTGGCATGTATGCCAGCGCCACGAGCTCCATTTTTCTACTCCGATCCCGACGAGCCCCAGTTTGTCCGCATGAACGCGGAGGAGTTCGGTTGTGACTGGCTTGTCGCGTGCCGGCAAGCTGATTGCACTCGCTTCCGAAATTAACGATGTCGAGGTCGATGCTGGATCGCTCGCCTTCATGGGTCAAGCACTTGTCCAGACAACATTGCCCCATAGCGATCCCGGGGTGCCATTCTTCGAACGGACGAACGGCGCCGTGTCACTGTCGATCATCGCAAATCCCAGAATTGGTCTGCCGTTCGGCACCGTTCCAAGACTTCTCCTGGCATGGATATGCACGGAAGCCGTCAAAACCAAATCGCCTATGCTTGGCCTCGGGAAAAGTCAAAACGAGTTCCTGCGCAAGCTCGGGATGAGAACTGACGGCCGCGACTGCCAGCGGCTTCGTGCCCAGTCCCTGAAGCTCTTCTCTTCAATGCTGTCCATTACCTATCAAAGTCATGGGCGGTTTGGGCTGAAAAACATGCCTATTGCCGATGAGGCATTTGTACTGTGGGATCCCCACCGGCCTGATGACCGGATGCTGTGGGAAAGCACGCTCAAGCTGTCGAGCGAATTCTTTCGGAACGTGACGGAGTCGCCAGTGCCGATCGACATGCGCGTGTTGCACGCACTCTCCAAGTCGCCCTTGGCGATGGATGTCTATTCCTGGCTGGTCTACCGGATATTTCTCCTGCGGGTCACCAACCGTCCGAGCGTCCTCATACCATGGAAGTCATTGAAGCTTCAGTTCGGTGCTGATTACAGTGATACACCCCGCGGGTTGCTGGACTTCAAAAAGCGATTTCTCCAGAGACTCAAGGAGGCGTTGCTCTTCTATCCCGAGGCCAACGTTTCAGCGCAGGACACGGGGCTCCTTGTGGTCGCCAGTCGATTGCGTATCCGCCATACAGGTGGCGCACGGCTTTCTTCGTTATAGCGCTGCGCGATCAACCCGGTCTCGCCTGGAAAAGACGCGCGAATATCCACAAGTAAATCGGCCCTTTACTTGTAAAGCTACATGCAAAATTACCTGCACTACTTGGGGAAGGCCTGGATGCCTTGCCAATCAAGGCTTGCGGCGTGGTCAGTGAGGCAGATTTCACGTGATCATGAGACAGATTTCACATGCCCTTGAGACCGTTTTCACGTGGATAACTTTGCGCTTTCCGTGAAATGTGCTGCCGGTCAGTGATTGCGAGAAATCGTCGATGAGACAGTTATCACGTGGATAACTCGGCTCAAGAATCGCTTCTGTGGATAACTTTCGCCGAAATGTGACCTGTCAAGGCGGATTTCGAGAGTTGCATATTTTCAGGAATCCGTAAGATGAGTTGGGACAGAAGCCAAATCGACGTGAATTGACCGATCTGGATGTCGCGGGGCCAGCCGGCGGTGCCCTAGGTTCAACACCGGCAATGCGAGGTCGTGTTAAGCCCAGAAATTGGTGCCTCCATCACGGCAGATCGCGTCGGCCGCCCCACGTGACGGGGCACTATCGAATTATGAGTAGGGGGACGAACATGCGAATTGAACAATCTGGATTGATGGCATCAGTGGTTTGGCATTGCTGGAGACTCTTGAGTTTTCGGGGTGATTGGAAGTCGATGCCCGACTCGTCGGGGTTTGCCTGGATTGCCATGAGCGCTACGCTCGTTGGCGGGCTGACAGAGCAGCTCGTCAGGGGCCGATCCTTGGGGCTGGCAATTGTCAGTACCTTGGTGTGGCTTGGTTTTATTCTCGCCATGTCCAGAAAGGACGGGGATTTCAATCGTCGTCTCGCAGCCGCCCTTGCCCTTCTGTCGATTGCAATTCAGGTACTGCTGATTCTCTCGACCTGGATTCCGGTTGTCGAATGGCCGGTCGCGATTTGGTCCGGCGTAGCCGTCATGCACTTGCTCTCCCAGGCAAACAATAGTGGGGCGGGGGCATGGCGCTAACGCGGATCAGCATCGAGCGTGCCCATCGTGTTTGGCTGGAAACTCAGGTGATCGACCACGGATCGAGGAGCGGCGCGAAATTCCGTTTCAAGGTCATCGAGCGGCTGTTTGTCGAGGACGAGTTCGATGCCGAAGACAGACTTCGCCGGGAGAAATCAGTCGTCTTTCCAGTCTTGATGATCGAGTACGACAATGAGTCCGACTTTGCCAAACGGGCAATTACCCACTTCCAGAGAGCTCACAGGAAGGGGTGCAGTCATCTTTCCTGGCCATCATCGAGCATCGGGTGATGGCTGTATCTTCACCCTACGATTTTGAGGTCCCATGGCGCCCGAATTTCGAGGCGAAGATGGCGATGATCTGGGCCATAGGGTCGTCGCTCATTATCCTGGTTTCCCTTGCCGTCCCGATGTTTTCCCAGTTTGCCGCCTTGCTCGCCATTGGGTGTGCGTTGGCGGCGGCCTACCGCGGATACCAGGCCTACAAAAGGCTGGTTGATGCCTCCCGTCTCAAGTTATTCGGGAAAGAGTTCATCGATTTGGCCGAACTCGAGAGGAAAGCCGTTCTGTCAGCCAAGCAAAAGGCCTTCTGGCTTGGGAAGGGGTTTCCTTGGACAGACATCGAGGCGACCAAGCTTCATACCCTGATTTCGCTTGGTGTCGTCAGAACCATTGGCAAAGCTGCGCAGCATACGGAAGGCGCTTACTGGATTCATGGCCTTGCCCCCGAAAGCGACTTGTATTCTGAACTCTCCCATCTGGTTGGACACACGCTGATCGTTGGCACGACCCGCGTCGGGAAAACGCGCTTGTTCGACTTGCTCATCGCTCAGGCGATCTTCCGTGGTGAGACGGTCATCATCATCGACCCGAAGGGGGATCATGGGCTCGCCCAAAATGCCCGCGCAGCTTGTGAAGCCAGCGGGGCAGGGGATCGGTTCGTCTACTTTCATCCGGCCCATCCCGATCGATCCGCCTGCATTGATCCGTTACGCAACTGGAACCGGAAGACCGAGCTTGCCAGTCGCGTAGCGGCATTGATCCCCTCAGAAACCGGGGCGGATCCTTTCACGGCCTTTGGATGGAAAGTGCTCAACGACATTACGAACGGAATGATCGCCACGGGTCATCGGCCCAATCTGGTCCAGCTTCGACGGTATGTGGAAGGTGGTCCAGAAAGCCTTCTTCAGCGTGCCTTGAAAGTCCATTTCTCGGCTCATGTAAAGGACTGGGAAAGCCGGGCAGCCTCCTATATCAAGCGCTACAAGGACCGTCTGCTGGAGGCTTACATCACCTTCTATCAGGAAATCGCTATCCACGAGGCGCAGTCGGTTGATCTTGATGGCCTGATTTCGACCTACGAGCACAACCGTGATCACTTTCAGAAGATGGTGGCTTCCTTGATCCCGATTCTTTCGATGCTGACCAGTGACCCGCTGCAGGAACTCCTGTCGCCAGATTTTGAGCCGGGTCACGAGAGGCTGGTAACCGACATGTCGAAAGTCATTCGCGGCAACAAGGTGGTCTACATCGGTCTGGATTCTCTTGCCGATTCAACTGTGGGTAGCGCCATCGGATCCATCATGCTCGCCGATCTTGCTGCCGTCGCGGGAGACCGCTACAACTATGGCATTGACTCGCTGACGCCCGTCAATCTGTTTATCGACGAAGCCGCCGAGGTGCTTAACCAGCCCGCAATCCAGCTCATGAACAAAGGGGGGGGCGCTGATTTCCGGGTCACTATCGCTACGCAGACCTTCGCCGATTTTGCCAGCCGACTCGGGGACGAAAACAAGGCGCGGCAGGTCCTCGCCAACACCAACAACAAGATCGCCTTGCGCGTATTGGATTCCGAGACCCAGAAGTACATCGCGGAAGGGATGCCCGAAATCAAGGTTCGCTCAATGGCACTGAGGTACGGGCATAACGTCGATACCCACATTCACGACGAATACACCGCATCCTACCAAGAACAGATTCTGGAAGAGGATGCGGAGCTGTTCCCCGCTGCCATGCTGGGCGAGCTCCCCCCTCTCCATTTCATCGCGCGTCTGTCAGGCGGGCGGACACTGAAAGGCCGTATTCCCATCCTGCTGACGGAGCAATAATGGCTACGCGCACGGATTCCGGCTGGAGTACCTTCTTCGTCATCACGATATTCATTGCTGTGGTGGCTACCTGGGCATTTATCCCACCGGCGTTGATCCGGAGTGCCTGGGCCGCCGAGCGTGCGGAGGTTTACGTAATTGCAGGCAAAGGAGAGACCAACGTCTATGGTCGAACCATGGACGACCTGCAAAAATCACTTGCATCAGATTTCAGAGGCTTCATTATCGAGGCTGAAGCAATCGGGCAGGGACCTTTGGGTAATACCGGCTTCAGCCGTTGGACTCAGGACCGCATTGTCGCCACCTGGTTGTGGATCGGCTTGATCACCTATCGCTTGCAAATACTAATGGGATGGCTGCTGCCCGGAATTCCATTGGTGTTGGCCGCCTACATGGACGGCCAATTCGTGCGGGAAATACGAAAATATTCTTTCGTCGCCCAAAGCCCCATACGGCACAAGCTCGGTGTTCGGGTGATGTGGATGGTGCTGGCCGGGCTTGCCGGATGGATAGTGCTTCCCGTGCCGATGCCTTCTCTCTTGGCTCCCGTGTTGATTGTTTCGATCTCCTATTCTCTTTGGCTATGGGTCAGTAATCTGCAAAAGCGGTTATAACAGGCTCATCTGGTGAGCTTGGAATGCAGTATCGTTGCATTCAACTCCGGGATGTCCCCGGCCATGAGAGCGATCATGAATCTACGAGCTGCACTTCCTGTCCTGGTCCCCAAAGCGGTTCAATGGGCCGAGACGCATTCGCGCTTGATACTCGGGAGCGGTCGACCGTTATCCGAACATGAGAGCCAAGTGGCAAGAGCCGTTGACGTTACTTCCCCTGAACTGATCAGGGTGCTGGATGTGTCGAAGTTGCCAATGCCCGAGGATCCGATTCTCTATCAGGCAGCGGTCGCCACCGGCATGCTTGGGCCAAACATGGTTGGTCTGACTCTGGGTCACGGGATATATATCTGCCATGGGCATTGCACTCTTCGGTTGATTTCGCATGAGTTGCGGCATGTGTACCAGTACGAACAGGCCGGTTCGATCACCGCCTTCTTGGGTGTATATCTTGAGCAAATTGTCACCTCTGGATATCAGAACGCACCGCTGGAAATAGATGCCAGAAATCACGAGGCGCGCTAGCCGACGGTGTCTAGACTTGAAAATGTTGGTCGTTCCAGAACGGAAGAGTAAAATGCCATCAGGCTGTGTCGAAGCCTGCTGCTCACCATTGGCCAACCCGGATGGGACGACTTTGCTTTACCGAGGCCCGGTCACTATGCGGTCCTTGGCAGTGAGCACCAAGCATGCCGCCCATGTGAAGGGGCAATAAGATGCGTTTCATCCTGACGACCGACTTTCAGGTCGAAAAATTCAAGCAATCCGCGAAGAAACTACGCCGCAGCAATACGCTACCCCATCGGGAAGCTCTTGATAAGGTAGCGAAGGCCAATGGCTACAATCATTGGCACCACGTAACGATCTGTCATCAAGAAACCGTCAGCCGATTCGGTGATGGAGTGAAGGCAGGCACCATCGACCCAACAAGCTACGTCGAGAAGGAAGTTGCCTTCATTCTGGGGTGCGCCGAGAAAGGTGATGCTAGGCTCGTCAAGATCGGCTCGCTTGTGTTCTTCTCAACAGAGGATGGCGATGCATGGATGCTTGACCCGGCAGATAGCCTGGCGCTTTGCTTGCGTTGGCGCGGGGAACGGCAGGAATTCTCCATCCACGAGAGTCCTGAACGTTTTGAAATCCAGTGGGACGGGCGCTTTGATATCAGGGATGGAGCTTTCTTTGTCCAGAGTGCCAATCCACGAATTGGGGTTCGCACGATCCTCGGTTATCCATCAACGGATATCAAGGATGTTTTGGCATAAGGACGGGCGTGTAGGACAGCGACAACTCACGCAGCACAAGTCCAAATAGCAAGCCGCCGGTAACCGAAATCCGTCCTTAAAGGTCACATTTCGGCGACGCAGCATTGGTCTGACTTCCTACCATGGCAGTCATGACTCGTACCCTGTTTCCTGTCCTCTTATTGCCAATGGCATTCTCATGCCAGGCTACCTGCTTTGAACAAGCAGGTAGCCGATATGGCATTGCTCCGACTCTGCTTAAGGCTATCTCGGCGGTCGAGTCGGGCTTCGATCCTGTGGCACGCAATCGCAACCGCGATGGCTCGGAAGACCTGGGGCACATGCAAGTCAACAGCCGCTGGTTGGGCGCGCTGTCGTCCTATGGCATTGGCCGGGAACAGCTATTAGACCCCTGCATCAACACCTATGTAGGCGCCTGGATCCTCGCGCAAAACATCAGTCGTCTCGGCTACGGCTGGGATGCGATTGGGGCCTATAACGCCCGCTCACCGGAAAAGCGCGCGGCCTATGCCCGCCGGATCGCCGCGAAGGTCAAGGCATGGCGATCCTGACGCATCTCGTCGTTCTTCTGCTCGTGACCTCGATTTTTCCGGGTTGTACAAGCCTGCCCGAGACAAATCCGACGCCACAGGCACGAGAAGGCATCGCCTGGATCGAACGCCAGTTCAAGACCTGTAGTGACAAAGACTGTCCGCCGCCTACCCGCAAGACGCTGGCGATCGTTGAACTTCCCGTTGCGCGGAAGGAAACAACGCCTGTCGTGGCCGTAGTTCCTCCGACTGTACCGTCAGTCGTCCGTAGCGATGAGCCGGTAACGGCAACCGTCCTCTTTGCATTTGGAAAAGACTCCCCCTCCGCCGATGGACAACAGGCGCTCAAGCGTATCGCGAAGATCGCGGCGAACTTTCAACGCATCGAGCTTGAAGGCAGAACCGACGACATAGGCAGCAAAGCCTACAACGACCGCCTTGCCCAGAGGCGCGCCGATTTCGTTCATTCATGGCTCCTGAAGCATGGAGTCAACGCAGAAATTGTGGTCCGTGCCGAGGGGTTGTGCTGTTACCTCGATACGGCACCCACCGAAACGTCACGCCGAAACAACCGGCGGGTCGAGGTGCGCCTTGTCAATCGGCAAGACGCGGTCAGCAACAGCAAGGGAGCGCAATGAAGTGAAGTTACCTCACACCAGCGGCTTCATCCGTGACGTGGCCATCGCTGGCGGATTCATCGCCATCGGCATCCTCGCCCCGGGGTCGCCCATCGAAAACGGATTCGAAGCCCATCTGGGCGGCATCTCGGTCGGCCTTGGCCTGGGATGGCTCATCAAGTGTTTTGTCGATCTCAAAGGGAGCAGTCATGCAAAGCAGTCGTAAATGGATTCAGGGCGCACTGGCGCTCGTCCTTCTGGCCACCGCCACCGGCGCGCTGGCAGGGACCACCGGTACTGAATTTCAGAGTCTCTACACCTGGTTGACGGGTTTGGTCCAAGGCTACTTTGGTAAAGCCGCAGCGGTGGCCGCCATTGGTCTCGGTGCGCTGTTCTCGCTGGCGCGGTTGAATCCCATCGCCATTCTGTCTGGCATCGGCTTCGCCGTGTTCCTGCAGTACGCCCCAACCATCGCATCCGGCATCCTGACCGCGACGATCTGAGGCCAAGGAACGCTGCGTGGACGAGACCGGCTACATCCCGAAATCCCTGGAGGCGCAGGAGCGTTTCCTGTGGTGGGACTTCGATCAGGCCATTCTGTTCATTTTGGTCATGGGGATGGGGGTGGTCTCCGGCGCCATGGTGGCCGGAATGGTTTTCGGGGGGCTGGTTGCCTGGCAATACGGCCGGCTCAAGACCGGGAAGCACCCGAAGTTCGCACTGCATGCGCTCTATTGGTGGCTGCCGAGCTGGATCGTGATTCGCGCTCGCGCGACTCCTCCATCCCATCATCGATTTTTCCTGGGCTGACCAATGAAGTTCAGCAAATTCACCGCCGAGCGGGATAACCAACGCGCAGAAATCCTGTTCATGCGCATCGCCGTCGGTGGTCTCGTGCTGGCCTTGCTCGCCAACGCCGGCGCATCGCTCAGCGTGGCGGGTTCGGAGAGAACCATTCTAGTGCCCCCGGAAGTGCACCAAACCTTCTGGGTCAGCGGCCAGAAAGTCTCTACGGAGTACCTCCAGGAAATGGCCTACTGGTATTCAGGGCTGGCCCTCAATGTGACGCCGCATGTGGCGGACTACCAGAAGAATCTCTTTCTGAAATATGCCGCTCCGAGTGAATACGGGCGCCTTCAGGCCGAGTTTGGTGCAAGGACAGAATTTATCCGCAAGAACAACGCCTCGACCCAGTTCTCGCCGCAATCGGTGATGCCGGACGAGGCTGCCATGAAAGTGGCACTTACCGGCGTTCTCCTGACTTGGGTCGGGGACAAGAAAGCCTCTGAGAAGCAGACCACCTATGTCGTCGGCTTTCGATATCTCAATGGGAGACTCCATGTATCCGAGTTCAAGGAAACCAGCGATCAGGATCCGTTTGGTGCCGGCAATGGCACTGGCGCTGCTGCTCGGTAGCGTTTCGGCGCCGTCCCTCGCTGGACAATACCTTGAGGGCAGCCCGGATGACGGTTTGACCGCCACCGTGTCGCGCAGCGAGCCCAATCTGATTCGGGTTGAAGGTCGCAAGATTCGCCGCATCCAGGGCGTCGAGGGCGAGTTCCTCGTAACGCCGGACAAAGAGACCGGCGCCGCCTATCTCAAGCCGAATACGGACAAACCGATCCTCAGCGTTTTTGTCGCCGACGATGCCGGTCGTCACTGGAAGCTGATGCTCAAGGTCGCAGACGTGCCGGCCGAGACGCTTGTCATCCGAGACCGCAGTCGTTCGCGCGTCGAGGGGAGGGCATTTCTTGCCGACGAGTCGCGCAATGCCGCTATCCGTCGTGTGTTGCTGGCTTTGGCGCGGGATACCGAACCCGAGGACATGACCGCCAGAGATACGCTGGTGATTGTTCCGCTCTGGAACGAAGCCCGCTTTGTTCTTGTAAGGACACTGGAAGGCGCCTTGCTCGGGGAAAAGTACCAGCTGACCAACGTCTCTTCGTCGCGGATGGTCATCGACGAGCGCGAACTTTACCGACGCGGTGTCCTGGCGGTCATGGTTGACTCGCTCGAACTGGAGCCGGGTGAGGCGACCAATGTCATGGTGGTACTGGAGGGGCGCGATGGCTGAGGCGCCCAAGAACCGCATTGCGACCGCGGTTTCCAACCTGTCGCCCAAGCGTCGCCAGTATCTGATACTGGGGCTCGGTGCGTCGGCTTTCGTGCTGCTCGTTTTCGGTGGCGTGGCGATCTGGGACAAGCCCGTTCAACTCCCCCAGGGAGCGCCACAGGCCCGCCCGCAGCCCATGCCCATCAATGCCCCTGGTGCGCAAGCCGATCCGCGTGACATCTGGATGAGCAAGTCTTCGGAACAGATGCGGCAGATGGAGGACATGATCCAGGGATTGCGCCAGCAGGTCGATATCATCGAGAAAAAACCGCCGGTCGCGAACGATGCCCAATTTCCGGCAATTCCGTTGCCCCCGGCACCGGTGCCGATGCCCCCTGAGGCACGGACCATGGCTTTGCCCCCACCTCCTGTGGCTCCGGAAACGGTGAACAAAGCCAGCGAGCCGCTACCTCCTCCCATGCCTCCGGGGATTGCCTCCTTTGAGGTGAGCGAGAGCAAGGTGATCGTCCCAGAAGTAGTTCAGAAAGCTGCCGAAAGAAAGGACAGCCGCAGCTACGTTCCATCAGGTTCTTTTTTTCGGGCGGCGCTGCTAGGCGGGTTGGATGCCCCTACCGGCGGCCAGGCACAGAGCAATCCACACCCCGTCCTGATGCGGGCGCAGGACAACGCCTTTCTGCCCAACCGCTATCGATTCAAGGTAAAGGAATGCTTCGCTTTGGGTGCGAGCTACGGAGACATCAGTGCCGAGCGGGCCTACATCCGGCTCGAATCTATGTCCTGTGTGCGCCATGACGGCAAGGCCATCGATGTTCCCGTGAAAGGTTACGTTGTCGGCGAAGACGGCAAGGCCGGCATGCGTGGGCGTCTCGTCAGCAAGCAGGGTCAAGTCCTGGCTAATGCCTTGCTGGCCGGGATTGGCGCCGGTATCGGGCAAGCCTTCCAACAGAGCGCCACGACCGTGTCCACCAACCCATTAGGGTCGATCGGCACGGTGGATCCAGGCAAGCAATTCCAGGCAGGGGTCGGGACCGGCGTTGGCAAGGCGCTCGACCGTCTCTCCCAGTACTACATCACGCTCGCCGAAAAGATGTTCCCGATCATCGAGGTCGATGCCGGCCGCACGGTCGACGTGGTGTTCACCAAAGGCTTCTCGCTCGATACGGACAGCGCGGGAGGCGAGCCCGATACCTACACCGATATTTGGCGCCGGGGCCGCGAAGTGCAGAAAAAATCCATAGAACCCTACAAGGAGTGACCCATGCAAATAAATCGACCACCTCTTCAATGGCTGTCCGTATTGATGGCATTGATGCTGTCGATGACGGTGCAGGCCGATGACGGCATTGATAGCCTGGAAAAACGTCTCAAGGACATGTATCCGGCAACTCGGATTGAGCGCGTCCAGACCTCGGAGATTCCGGCCCTCTTTGAGGTGACGATGGGTAAGAACACGGCCTATACGGACGCGACCGGGCGCTATTTCGTCTTTGGCCATCTCTTCGACATGAAGACACAGCGTGACCTGACAGCTGAGCGCATGGAAAAGCAGCAACGCATCGATTTCGGCCAGTTGCCGCTGGGGGATGCCATCAAGACCGTGCGTGGCAAGGGTGAACGTGTGCTGGCGGTGTTCTCCGATCCGGACTGCCCTTATTGCAAGCGTCTCGAAGCCGAAATCGACAAGCTGAGCAATGTCACCATCTATACCTTTCCCTATCCCCTTGAAGGCTTGCACCCCGAAGCCGTGGACAAGTCCATCGCTGTTTGGTGCGCCCCGGACCGCGCTCGCGCCTGGTCCGATCTCTTGAGGTCCGGCAAGGCCCCGGCAAGCCGGAAATGTGAGAACCCGATCCAACGGAACATCCAGCTGGCTCAGCGGCTGGGGATCCAGGGAACTCCGACCTTGGTTTCCGCCGACGGACGCATGTTGCCAGGTGCTGCCCCCGGAGATCGCATTGAGCAATGGCTTGCCGAGAGTCGGCCATGAGAATCAATTGGCTTGTGAGCCTGTTGTTGCTTGCGCTGGCTGGTTGCGCAGGCACGATGTCGGGACTGGATGGGCAGGGAAAGTTTTCCTGCAAGGCGCCGGATGGCATTTCCTGCGCATCGCTCTCCGGGGTCTATGCGAACGCCGTACAGAATAATCTGCCCGGCCAGCGGCCGCCCACGGAAGCCGCCAAGGGCGAGTCGGCAGCACCAAAGATTACGCATCAGGCACCGATTTCAGGCGAGCCAATCCGCAGCGCCCAGAAAGTTCGGCGCGTGTGGCTTGCGCCCTGGGAGGACGACGAGGAGGTGCTGCACGACCAGTCGTACTTCTATCTCGTCGTCGATCCTGGGCGCTGGCAGGTCGAGTATTCGCGGCGCAAGGCCAGCGAAGGTTACCGGCCCGTCGTACCGCCAAAAGTCTTCACGCCTGCGGCGCCCAATGCCAGCGAACGGCCAGCGTTGCGGATGGAGCGAAGCAATCCCGCTATATCGCCCAATGCAATGTTTCCCCAGCAGGGAGGTGAGAGTCCACCTGCTGGCGGGGAGGGGGGCTGATGGGGTGGTTCGATGCACTTCGCGCTGCTTTCCTGCCGGAACGAACGGCAGAGGCCGATCATTTACCTCGGCAACTATTGCGGGAAATTTCGCAGATGCCGCGCCTCACCGGGATTCTTCCCTACCTGGCGTGGCAGGAGGATGCCCGGCTGTTTGTCCTGGATCAGGGCGGCTTTGGCGAGAGGGAGGAGCACGCCATTGGCTTTTGTATCGAGACCCTGCCTCAGACCGGCGCCAGCGATGAAATGGAAAAAGTTCTTGCCAGCCTCTTCGTCTCCTGCCCGCCGGGGACGGGGATACAGATCTCCCTTTATGGCAGTCCCCATATCCTTCCTCTGCTCCGAACCCAGGCCAACCTCTTGCCATCCTCGGCGTCAATCGATGAAGCAGATTTTGAAGAACGTCGTCATGGGAACATCTTCCGACTCCTAGCACGTCGCCGCATTGACCACTACCTGAAGGGCACTGGCCAGTCCATCTTTGGCCACCAGACCTATCTGCTGCGGGATTTTCGTTCGGTCATCGCGATTACCTTGCCCCTCGATCCAGAATCGCCGGCGGATGTCGACGAGGCACTACGTATCCGGGAAAGCGTTCACGCCACGCTCAAATCTGCCCATTTGCCGGGGCACGATTGGGGCCCGGGCGAGCTCATGAACTTCACGGCTGATTTTTTCGATCACAACCGCCTGTTTGCAGGCGGTGCATCGCGTCCCATCGAATGGAACGAGAATCTGCCACTGCGCGATCAACTCTCTGATCTGGAGGTCGCTTCCCGAGTGGGGGACGGGGACATTCGCTTCCGCAAGGCCGGTGGCGATGAGTCTGTCCTGCAACTGTTCTCGGTGCGCCAGTATCCGCGTTTCTTCCGTCTTTCCGGCATGAACTACATGATCGGAGATCCTTATCAGCTCGCCTTGTCCATGCCGTGTCCATTCCTGATCACGATGGGGGCTGTCTCACTCGACTACGAGTCCGCACGAACCAAGGCCCAGATGAAGGCGGCGCGTGCAACACAGAGCGCCGGCTCCTATATGGCGCACTTCCAGCCTGACCTCCAGGAGCGCAAGCGCGATTGGGACATGGTGCTCAAGACCTTCGACAGTGGCAGGACGGTGGTCGGCATGTACCACCAGATCGCTCTTGTCTCGAAGGTCGAGGATGCCTCTCGCTGCGAGCACGCCGTACGCGCCGTGTGGCGGGCGCGCGGCTTCGATCTGACCAAGGACTTCTATCTACAGCACCAGGCCCTGTCGGCTGCGCTACCCATGACCCTGACACCAGGTCTGCAGGCCGATCTTCGTCAGTTCGGGAGAATCAACACCAAGACGGCGGACAACGCGGTCATGACATCGCCGCTGATCGCCGAGTGGAAGGGGACACAAACCCCGGTGATGACCCTTTTTGGTCGACGTGGGCAGATCGTTGGTTTCGATCTTTTCGACAACACTGGTGGCAATTTCAATTTCGCCGTGGCGGCACTGTCGGGGTCCGGCAAGTCCGTGTTCGTCAATGAGATGACCTATCGCTACCTTGGCGCCGGCGCCAAGGTGTGGATCATCGACGTCGGCCGCTCCTACAAGAACCTCTGTGAATTGCTTGACGGTGAGTTCATCGAATTCTCGGATGAGCGCCAGAACACCATCTGCCTCAATCCATTCTCCATGATCATCGACATCAGCGCCGACATGGAAATGATCCTGCCACTGATTGCCCAAATGGCGAGTCCACGGGAGCCGCTCGACAACTATGGATACACGGCGCTAGGTTCGGCCATCAAGCGGGTTTGGGACGCCAAGGGGCGCGCAGCAACCATCACCGACATCTATGAGCTGCTCCAGACGGGGCGCCTGTCTCTGGAGGGAGAGTACGAGCGCGACCTCAGTCGCCTGGCCACGGCCTTGGAGCCCTATACCCGCCATGGCGTTTACGCGAGCTACTTCGAGGGAGATGCCAATATCCAGTTCGACAAGGATTTTGTCGTCCTTGAGCTTGAGGAGCTGAAGTCGAAGAAGGATCTCCAGTCGGTGGTGATGCAGCTCATCATGTATCGCATCACCCAGGAGATGTACCGCGATCGCTCCCGGCGCAAGCTCGTCATCATCGACGAAAGCTGGGATCTCATGGGGTCAGGCGCGAGCGGCAGCTTCATCGAGGCCGGCTATCGCCGCGCCCGAAAGTATGGCGGCGCGTTCGGGACGATCACCCAGTCCGTCGACGACTACTACAAGAACGAGGCGACCAAGGCGGCCATCAACAATGCCGACTGGCTGTTCCTGCTTCGCCAGAAAGCCGAGAACATCGAACGCTTGGGCAAGGAGGGCAAGCTATCTCTGGACGAATGGTTGAAGCGTCAGCTCGGTTCCGTCAGTACCGAGCACGGCCATTTCTCGGAGATCTACATTCACTCGCCAATGGGGTCGGGACTGGGACGGCTCCTGCTCGACCCCTTCTCGATGCTGGTTTATTCCACCCGTGCCGAGGACTACGAGGCCATCAAACGCCTGCGGGACCAAGGGCTGTCGGTATCGGATGCCATTGAACGTCTAGTCATCGAACGCGCATCACAGTAAGGCGGAATAGTCATGAGTCCTTTGAAAACACAGATGATCACCGGGGTCGTCACGCTAATGTTGGGGGCGTGTATCGCTGCGTCATGGCTACACTTTCGGCCGCTGGAAATTCCTCGATTCGCTCGCGTCGATATCGGCGCCATTGTTGCTCAACAGCAGCAATCCCTGGTGCAGCGGGTTAAGCCGGGAATGGATGCCGCTGAGCAGGGCAAGCTGTTCGAAGAGGCAAAGGCTTTCGGCCTGCGTCTGGATACAGCCCTTGAGCAGGTTGGCAGGGAATGCCAGTGTGCCCTGATCAATACTGCGGCGCTGCTAAAGGCGACTTCTGCCGAAGCAATCCCGGACTTGTCCTCGCGAGTGGTGGACATTCTAAAGCAACCGGCTATCGGCGTACCGGCGCAATGACCAATGCGTATCGCCATCCTGTTCTCACTTCTCGTGTTCGTCAATTCTGCGTCAGCCGAAAGCGGTTTGGAGTATGACTCTATCTGGCGCTGCGACGAGAGCCGGTTCAACTGGTATTGCGATATCCCGCGTGATAGTGATCAGGTCGATAACGCCGTCGAAAAGCCCAAACCCAAGGCGGCCAGCGAGGAGGATGAAGCCGTCGCGGCCCTGAAGAAGTTGAGAGAGGACGCGGAGAAGAAGAGGGCGCTCGCCATCGTCAAGCCGACGCCGGAGAATCTCAAGAGCTACATCGTGGCCCAGGAAGCAATGATGGACAGGGCTTCTGTGTTTTCGGACGTTTGGCGCCGTGTCATTTGGGCCAATCCGGAACTCAATTATCAGTTGCGGAACCCGTCCAACAACTCGGCCATCCAGGTGCGCGATGTCCAGCGGACGCGCAAGGAAGCGGAAACCCTCGCGAGTCTGGTGCGGGACTGGGGCCTGTTTTTCTTCTTCCGGTCGGATTGCCCGTATTGCCATCGCATGGCGCCAACGCTGAAATTCCTGTCCGAGCAGTACGGAATTGCCGTTTTCCCTGTCTCTCTGGATGGCGGCGGATTGCCTGAGTTTCCAAAACCGTCACGGGACAACGGGATGGCCGCTTCCCTAGGCGTAAGCGTTGTGCCACTCGTGGTGTTGGGGAATATCAAGGATCGCCGGCTTCTTCCGATCGGGTCAGGGGTGCTTTCCGCCCAAGAGATCGTCGAACGAATTTACATCCTGACCCAAACACGTCCCGGCGAACTTTATTGAGGTTGCCCATGAATCGTTCATGTCTCCGTCGAACCATTGCCGCCACGCTCGTCCTTTCGACGCTGGCCAGTCCTGCAACTGCCAACGTCTCCCAGTCAATGCAGGACTGGTTCAATGACATCGGTGCCTACGGCAACGTGACCGGTGCGAACGCCTACCGCGGGCAGACGATGAATTTCTATTCCGGCGGCAGTCTCTATATGCGCACCCCGGTGCGTAATTACCAGCTGGCAAGCATTTCGCCGCCTTCATTTCGGGCTGGTTGCGGCGGAATCGACCTGTTCGCAGGCTCGTTTTCTTTCATCAATAAGGAACAGTTTGTCGCACTGCTACGGAACATCGGCAACAACGCCATCGGCGCCGCCTTCAATATGGCTTTGTGCTCGATGTCGCCTGATCTCTGTGATCTTCTGAAGTACCTACAGGATCAGGCGTCGAAGATGAACAATCTCAACATCAATTCCTGCCAGGCGGCGGAAGGAATCGTCACCGCGGCCGGCAGCATGTTGACGGATAAGACCCAGGAGAAGGAGGGCAAAACCGCTGGTGCGAGTCTCAACATCTTTGGGGATGTGTTCGAGTCCTGGGATGAGTGGAAAAAAAGCAGCGCGACGGCCAAAAGCATCCGAACAGCGGCCAAGAACTCGTCACAGGGGTATCGGGAGCTTTTCGAACCAGGCAATGTCGTCTGGCGATCGTTATCCCGTGTCGCCGGCGTTACCGATGAGACCAAGGAGCTCTTGATGAGCTTGACCGGCACCATCATCGTGACGCCGCCCGGTGAAAGCTCCGACGAGAAAGCCAAGTGGGCCTATCTGCCCGGCGGAAAGCTTACATTCCGGCAGTTCGTCGGGGATGGTGGTTCAACGACAGTCAATCTGCCTGGCCTCAAGTGCGGCGCCGACACGGCGGAGTGCATGACGCCAACCTTCTCGGAAAGCGCCTTTACCGTGACGCCATTCTCCCGGCAAGTCAGAACCCGGATCGCAGCGATGCGGGACAAGGTCATCAATCGGGATGCCACGGGGCAAACCAGTCTGGATACGGCCCTGATCGGCAATTCTTCCCTGCCAGTCTGGAAGATGCTCGCGGTATCCAGCAGTATCCCTGGCGGTGACCGGATCACCGAAGACTACGCACAGTTGATTGCCGTGGATGTGGCCTACGCCTACTTCACGAATCTCTCAAAGACGCTTCGCAGTGCTCTGCAGAACGAGACAGGGAAGGGCGGTCCCGATGCAGTCGCTGCTTCGGAAAAGATTCTCGTCCGCCTCAACGAAGTCGAGCAGGAGGCGCGGGACATGCTGCGCGCCGAGTACCAAAAGGGCATGCAGGTCGCAGAAATGAGCCGTTCGCTCCAGCTTCTGCATCAAAGCCTCAATTCAGGGATGCCGACCAACATCTTCCAGTCCATGATGGTCTTCAACCGGTAGATCGGGCAGAACCAGAATGTACGAGGTCTATGCCTATTGGAACGTCGCGGAGCTGGAAGCGATGTTCAATGCCGTCGCTTCCATCATGGGTAGCGGCGATTACCTCGGTTTGCTGCGCACCATGGCGATCGTGGGAATCATCGTCGTTGTCATCGCCACCCTGACCGGGCGGGAGCGACTGGATGGGATGTGGAAGTGGCTCTTCTTCCTGGCCATCTTCCAATCCATGCTGCTGATTCCCAAGGTGACGGTGACCATCGTCGATCGCACCGGGAATGAGCCACCGCGAGCTGTCGCCAATGTACCCATTGGTCTGGGCGCCTTTGCACACAGCATGAGCAAGGTAGGGGACTGGCTGACCGGGGCCTTCGAAACCGTATTTTCTCTACCCGATGATGTGAAGTTCCGACGGAACGGCACCTTGTTCGGCCACCGGGTGCTCTCCGAGCGTCTTGCCGTTAAGAGCGGCAATCCCGTTCTGACCAGCAACTTGCTGGAGTTTTACCGGGAGTGCGTCGCGCCGGATCTGGCCACCGGCTACATCCGCATGAAAGAGGACATCCTGGAGGTCAACAACGTCTGGGTCAGCCTGAATGGGAAGACAAACCCTGCGCGACTGGTGACTTTGCGCGACACGACGGACCCGACCATCATGAGTACGGTCGGCTGCGATGTGGGGTATCAGAGTCTCACTACCCAGATCAATGCGGAATCGAGCCGCCAGATCACTTTGCTGGGTTTGCGCCTCTACCCGAAAATGAGCCAGGCAGATGCCGGAACCGCGATTGTCGGCTCCCTGGCAACCTCGACCAACTATCTCCTGGGGGTTTCGGCTTCGGCACAGGATGCCGTCAAGCAGGCCATCGTCGCCAACTTCATGATCGATGCCCAATACATGCTGCCCGCGCAATTAGGGGATGCCGCCAGCGCCCAGACCAACCTTGCGATGGCACAGTCACTTCGATCAACGAGCGACTCCTACAAGCTGATGGCGCGGGTTGCCGAATCCACGATGCCCAAGGTTCGCAATGCCATCGAACTGGTCCAGTACGCTATCTTTCCGGTTTTCCTGCTCTTTGTGGTGCTCAGTGGGCATCAGGCCGGCACCATCATCAAGTCCTACGCGGCCAGCTTGTTCTGGATTCAGCTTTGGGCACCGCTCTATGCCGTGATGAACTTCATCATCACGATGTATTCGAGAAGCCAATACACGAATGGAAGCTCTGGAAGTGGCTTGTCCATTGAACAGATGAGCTTCCTCAATACCGCGATTGTCAGCGACCAGGCAATTGCGGGGATGCTGGTCATTTCAATCCCGGCCATCGCTGCCGCTATCGTGAAAGGTGGCGAGGTCGGACTGCAGTCGGTCGCCGGTCTGGTGGCGCCGCCACGCGACCCGGAAAAGATCGCCAGCGCCTTGGCCATGGGCAACATGCAGATGGGTAACGCCTCCCTCAACAATGTCAGTCACGACACGATGAAGGGTCTGGCGGTCGACATGAACCCCAGCTTGCGTCAGGGTATGACCAATTACCAGGCACGAGGAGGATTCGATTACAGCCATTTTTCCGGTGGCGGCTTCGTCGTCAAGCAGGCGAAAAGCGATGTCCGTGCCGATATGGCGCTCAACGATTCCTTGGGGGCTGCAGCGAAGGATAATTACGAACGCTCCCAGCAGGCGACGCAGCAGCAATCTGCGGAGTACGCTGAAAGTGCTCTCGCGGCACTCAAGCAGGAGGCTGGCTTTGAGAGAAGCCACACCAAGGGCGCTGGTGACACGACAGGATACCGCCACGGCATGGGGTCGAGTCGGAATCAAGAGGCCAATGAAACCCTACGCCAGGTCGATCAGTGGGCCCGAAAACTCGGTGTCAGCGAGAAGGTTGCGATGGAGCTCATGGTTGGCGCATCGATGGGTATGAGTACTCCGAAGCTTTTGGAGATTGCCGGGCTTCGCGGAGGTGTGGAAGTGTCGGCCAAGATGCGCAATTCCGCGGACTCGATGCGATCTCTGGAGGAGATGGCTCAATTCGCTAAAGAATCGAGCTTCGGCAAGAAGGTGGGCACCGTGCTCGACAACGGCTGGGAACGGAACTACCGGACCAGCGATGAAGGAAAGACCGCTGGCAGCGATGGTATGCGTGCATCCTTGGACCACGCACGGCAATCGCGTGATGCCTTCACGGCATCATTGCAGGAAACGGAAGGACACCGGCAGATGTGGGAGCTCTCACATAGTGGTCAGCTTGGGTCGAATCTTCAGCTCCAGGATCATTTCATCAAGGATTTTCTGCTGCCCAAGCTCGAATACAACTACGAAAAGTTTCAGGGGGTCATGGGCGATCCGCATAAGCTCAGGCCATACATTGAGGAATACACCGCGCAGAACTACGACCGGATGCTGGGCGAGATGGGCGGGCAGGTGCAGGGGGCTGAAGCAATTCAGGCAAGGCATGAGGTAAATCGGGCAGGCATTCCAGGTCGTGAATCGGTCGAATCAGCAGGTGGCGATTATCTGGGGCAGGTAAAGGGGAGAACGGGACGTGCTGGGGTCAACCCGCAGGGGCGACCAAGCGACCAGGCCATGCACACAGCGATGCGGGAGTTTTCTAGGAACGCATTTGAGGTAAATGACCGGATGGAAGGGGCTGGGCACGCTCATCAGGAAAATGCAACACCATCTAATTTCCGGAAACTGAAACCAGCATCTCCTGTTGGCAAGGGAATGGAAGTCGCTGAAGATGTGGCTGAGGCGGCAAATCGTGTCGTAAATGGAGTAACAGGGCCGAATCCTGGCGCATATATTAGCGAGACCATTAGAGGCGATGGCAAGTGAGGCTAGGGCTACGCAGCGGGCACTCGGGTATTAGTCATTAGCTTTGCCGTTCGGAAATGACATGACATAATGAAAATCAAAATACCGCAATAAGGTAGCCGCATGTTGGAACATCTGGCTATGATTTTGAATTGCTTCCGATCGATGACTTCCAATTGGCATCTTTATGAACAAAAATGCGTCGATTGTCCCCTTTCTGTTCCGGTTTGCTCAGCCATGCCTGTCTCCAGGAAGGTACGTTAACCCAACAGGTAGTTACTACTACGATGCGGATTCCAGCCTAGTGCGTTGGAATAATGGATTCGACAATCCACCGGCAGTTGTCTCCGCAGGGCACATCCCGCCGCAAACGAAGAAGTGCGATGTTGAAAAGGGTGAAGACTCAAAAGATCGGCGAATGTGGTCCTGATCCATGATTCTGATCCTTGCTAACAAGTGGGATTTAACTGTCGATCTAGTAGTTCTAGAGCTTCAACGTCGTGGCATTCATTTTGTTCGGTTGAACACCGAGGATTTGCCGGAATATTCGGCTGTGGCCAGATTCCCGGAAGGATTGATTCAACTTCGCAAAAAAGGAGTTTCAATCACTGTGTCTGACATTAGCGCAATTTGGAATCGCCGACCTGGTCATGTCTATGATGACCTTCCTCCAGAGCAACGACCTTCACCGGCCACCCGGAAGTTTGTAACCGATCAGTGGTTCGCATGGCTTGAGTCACTTCAGCTTAAAGAAGCTGTTCGATGGGTTAATCACCCAACTGCAAATGGGCTCATGGAGAATAAGATAAGGCAGCTCAAATTGGCAGATCAACTCGGCTTTTCTATCCCAGATACACTGGTGACAAATGATGCGGCTGAGGTTCAGTTGTGGTTGGGTAAATTAAATGGTCCAGCGGTTTGCAAGGCCCTCTATTCCCCCCTCATTGAGGAAGAAGATAAAGACCGCTTCATATTTACGAATTTATTTGAATCCGTACCAGAGGACTTGACCGAAAGTCTTCGTATTGCTCCCGCCATTTTTCAACGGGCAATTCTTTCAAAGGTCGACTACCGTGTAACCGTTGTTGGGGAACGAGTATTCGCCGCACGAATAGATGTATCTGAAAGCATTCTGGATTGGAGAACCGCTAAAGCCAGTGTCGGATTCACATTATGCGATCTCCCTGCCGTGATCCACAATCGATGCCGAGAGTATGTGTCTGCGGCAAATTTAGCTTTCGGTGCTATTGATCTCGTTGAGTCCAACGGAGAGTTCTATTTCTTGGAGATCAATCCAAATGGAGAATGGGGGTGGCTTGAAAGGCCTCACGGTATCCCTATCGCATCAGCACTGTGTGATCTTTTGTCGAGGAGTTAGCCGCGTGCGACAGGTACTTTCGATTCTTTGGCCACCCTACGAGCTCTATTTGGCCACACAAACCCAACAGACTCAAAGTTGCAATGGTACTTGGGAGAAGTCGCTTGAAAAGTTGAAGATCGAGATTTCCGGAAAATCGAAAGAGGATGTCGCCGACGCGGAAAAGATTGCGTCAAGTGTGCTTGACGCAGAAGCAAAGAGGAAGGACGTTCTTGAGGCAAAGGCAACTACTTTCATCGTGCCGCCTACAGTCGCTACGGCGATAACAGCAGCAATCGCTCCACTTACGAAAGACCTTGGGCTTTCCGGATTAGTCGCGACGCTGATCACCATTTCTTACACCATCGCGTTGGTTCATCTTTTGGTGTCTTCCTGGTACGCAATTTCGGCAAGACGAGCTGAGGGATTTGTAGTTATTTCATCAACCAACGCATTAGATCTGATCTCAAAATCCCCAGTTGAACGAATAGCCGAACGACTTAATTACGCTCGTTTGAATGAGCCGGCGCTATTGATAAAGTCCAATAGATTGAGCGTGTCGGAAGACCTTTTCCTTAGAGGACTAGCGTTTCTGGCTTTTGCCGCCTGCTTAACGCTCTTCGCGCATATTGCTCGAGTGTAGAGTCAGCCTGAGTCTTAGATACCGACCACGCGGGGTCACGTATCCCTCGCCACACCAGTGTGCAAACATGTTTGCTGGCCAAAAGCGGGGAGTTGTGTCTTGCTTGCAGCCGATGGAATTGTTAATTATTGGCTAATGATGGCCGTTCCACAATATGTCACACGGGAAACACGCCACTGCGATCCAGCCTGATCGTAGTGAGCATTGATCTTCTTGATGCCGACAACTGCATTAGCGCCAATGCTAATCGCTTTCTGTGCCAGTGCGAGCAATGCTTCCTTTTCTGCGATGCGATACTCCCAGTCGGATGCCGCCTCGGTCTCTGAAAGAGACTCGACGTAACCAATCGTCTTGACAACCCTTCTGCCGGGCAACGTATCCGTTGTGACAAGCAATATCTGGGTCTTGATCAAATCGAGTTCGCGCCCGAGTTGAGCGATCCGTGGCACTGCCGTGGTTCTGAATCTGCGATTCCAGCGAAACAAGGCCGCACCAGCCAGCAGTAAAGTGAACAGCGGTAACGCACCAAATAGGATGTTCGTTTGTGTGGCAGCAGCGATGCTCATAGGTACCTCCAATCAGTTTTGGCCAAGCTTCGCACAGTTGCTCAAAACTGCAAGAACGGGGCGGACAACTGTTGTTTGCAGGATGCCCACCTCCCAAGTCTCGTGCGCTCGAAATGTGTCTTTGCCGGGCGCATTTCGAGAATCGCTTGGCAGATCGAGCCGATACAGTGCCACCATGCATATCCGTCTTTTCAATCTGTCTGGACACTGGTTTCCCGTTGTCCTATGGGCCATGGCAGCCCATTTGGCATTTGGCCGTGCTTATTTCGTCGCCCTGAATCTCACCGAAAGTCTTCCTGGCACCATCTTTCTTGTCGAGAAAGGCGTCACGCCAGCGCGTGGAGAGTTGGTTGCCTTCAGATGGGAGGCTAACTGGCCTTATCCCTACGGGAGCGTATTCGTAAAAAAGTTGATCGGACTGCCCGGTTCAGTCGTCACGGCGAATGGCCGAGACTTTTTCGTAGATGGCAATTCAGTCGGTCGTGCGAAGGAAAGAGCCCGAACCGGAGAGCCGCTGGATATTGGTCTCATCGGCACAATTCCAGAAGGTCACTACTACGTTGCTGGATCACATCCCGACAGCCTTGATTCACGGTACCGGCTTACCGGCTGGATTGGCCGGAATCAAATCATCGGGAAGGCGCATCGGATTTTCTGACGTGGGACACATTGGGTTTTTCGGAATGGAATCGGATCGCGCTACGTCGGAGGTCATCCAAAGATCGAAGCGCCTATGGATAGCTGTCCTTCATCAAGCGATCGAAGATGCGAAAGGCAACGTGAGGTCAATCGAGAAATCGGAGAGAAGTATTGGCGGCATACAGCGCGAAGCCTTGATATGGATTTTTCATGGCATTTCCAATGCCGCCAATTCCTTTAACTCGATCTGTGGCTTTCTGGATATTGATCCTGATCGGGCACGGCAGCGTCTTCGTGTTGTGCCTGGGATTCGACGCGGCCTGGACAGAACACAGCAAGATGTTGGCGAAGGGAAGGGCTGACCTTTGCTAAGTTTCATCAGGAAGGCAGTTCGCCTTGATAGTCAAAGTCAGGAGCCTGTCGGCAAGCCTGCTGAGAATGACGCTGCGCAAACGGCAATCGACGAGGAGATCCCTCGGTACCCGCCGTTTATGAGAGGACTGCCGGCCACGGATCCACACAAACTTATCGAGACTCAGCGGGAGTTGATTGGTCAGATTCGCGAGGCCGGACTCGCTTCTCCCGATATATTCGAGCAGTACTACCTGGAGTCTCTGCGTCGATTTGCCTCCTACGCGCATCTCTTGCCGGCAAGCCAAACTCATCATCACAGGGGGGCAGGCGGGTTGCTTCGTCATGCTGCCGAGGTCGCCCTGTGGTCGCTTCAATCTGGGGATCGAGTGCTACTGCCTGGAGAGCAGGCGCCCCGGAGACGACGTGAGCTAGAACCACGGTGGCACCTTGCCGTGTTTCTAGCGGCACTTTGCCACGATGTGGGTAAGCCGGTGACAGACCTTGTCGTTACCAGCAGAGATGGAGCGAAAGTCTGGAATCCATTCGTAGAAGACCTTTATTCCTGGGCCAGCAGGCACGGCGTTGATCGGTACTTCCTGCATTGGCGTGAGAATCGTGCGAAAAAACACACGGCGATTTCCTCTCTGATTGCTGAGCGTATTATCAGTCCAAAGGGCCTTGCCTGGATTGCGGAGGGGGACACAGAACTCGTACTCTGGATGATGGAAACAATTAACGGGCATCCCAGTGCTGAGAATCTGATACACGATCTCGTGATCCGCTCAGACCAGGCCAGTGTCGAACGAGACCTGCGAAATCTTGGTGTTGCGTTTACCGGCTATGAGATCGGTCTTCCGGTGGAGCGGTTCCTGGTGGACATCATGCGCAGACTTGTCCGGGATGGAACCTGGGGAATCAATGAACCTGGCTCACGCCTCTGGCTCATTGACGGGCATCTCTATTTAATCTGGCCGGCGGCAGGCGAAGAAATGGCGGCCATAATCAATCAGGAAAAAATTCCGGGATTGCCACGAACCCCGAACAGCATTCTGGACATGCTCGTTGATCGGAAGCTGGCGAATGTTCGCGAGGATCGGACTGACGGGAATCGCTACTGGGTGATTGCCCCCGATGTGCTAGCCGAGAAGATACCCAATATCCGACTGACTGCCATCAGGTTGCGTGATACTGCTCTGGTCATCGATCCAGCGCCATCATCGGTCCCTGGAAAAATTCTCGACTTGGAGGAAATACCCAAAGAGATGCCAAGTATCTCTTCTCCAAAATTGCCTGCCGATGCGGAGCCCGCAGTGCCACCAGCGCCCATCAGGGCACCGGTTCAATCCGAAAAGGTGAATGCCAAGCCACCGGAAGAAGTTGTCGATCGGCTCGACGGACCTGTCGGCGAAGCACTGAAGGCACTTGCCGAAGACATTCAAACCGGCGAAAAATCATCCGAGACATTGACTCACATCGACTCCTTCGGTGTGCTGTGTCTCAAGTGGCCAGATGCGCTTGATGGATACGGGTTGGAGAACAAATCGATTCTTGATGAGCTGTCGCGCCGAAACTGGCTGGTTCTTGATCCATTGTCGCCGTTTCGCAAGGTGGTGGAGATCGAGGTCGACGGTGGCAAGAAGTGGAAGGTTATTCGGCTTCAGCCGGTGGTGAAACAGCTCATGGTGATTGGAAAGCCGCCGCTAGACCCATCAACCGTATCGATGCCATCCACTGATCCTGCACAGCTACCCAAGCCAGTTCAGAGCGAGATTGAGGGAATGGGCGAAGACACGCGACTTGCATTGATACAAAATATCGTCGCCACCTTGCGGGAAGGAGTGAGAGAAGGCATCCTAACGGCAGATGCGGATGGAGCCTTTGTTTGGATTCAATCCCGGAAAGCCGAACCGTTATTGATAGAGCGACTCCAGGTAAATCGAATGAAGATAATGCGTTTGGGTAGCGTCGTTCCTGACGTGTTTATGTGCCAAACGCGAAAAAAAGCACATTCCTATCGAATACCGGCCATGCCGTCAGTTGGCTAAATTATTCAGAGCAATGCACACGCCTCAACGAACAGAAGTAGATCGCTTTCTTGCCAGCGGCCACCACGACAACGCCTTTGAGACTTGGCCTGGAGATACGTTCATGGAGCGTGCAACGTGCGGGAGTGCGGCACTGCGAAATGCGCTCATTTCAGAAGTTCTGGAACGGACCGGGCATGCTGCCGTGCCCGCATTACTAGAAAATTCCGACTTGAAGGTGTTTGCCCGCGCGAAACTTGCGCCTATGGTGCAAGGGCTATTTCCGCAGCGTGAACGCACGATCGTCCTCGACAGGCTTGAGCGCTCTGTCGTCTTTCTCACGCCGGCGACGATAGCAAGTACTCTCGAAGAAACGCCTTGGCTCAAGACAGCGTGGGATCTGGCAAATCTTTACCTCGCGAGCTTTGATGCAAAGCGACTTTCTGACGATGCGCCAGATATTGTTGGTCTGAGCGAAGAGATGACCTGCTACGTATCTGTTGAGTATTTTGATGCCAACAACCGCTTCGACGATTATGTGGTTCACGAGGCTGCCCACATTTTTCACAACTGCAAGCGAGAAACACTCGGGCTGAACGCGACTCGTCATCGGGAGTGGCTGCTCGAGATTGATTTCGCCAAACGAGAAACGTTTGCCTATGCCTGCGAAGCTTACAGCCGAATTCTTGAGCTTGGCGAAACTCGTTCAACTCGAAACCGGCTTCTGTCAGAGCTTGCGGGCGGGGCGATGCCGCCGGACGAGCGGGTACATGGTGCCGAGTATGTGGATATTCTGCGGGAGGCGGTTGCCGCCAGGAACGGCTGGAAATCCATCCGCGAGCGATGCTCTCCCTCCAGGTCACCCCGCCGCGAACAAGCGACCGAGAGTCGATCTACCCCGACTTAGCCCCAGAAAATTCCTGTCTGATCGGCATCCAGGGTCGCAAGCAGAGTGTCGAGGTCACGAGACGGCTTTGCTTGGTGATATCGATGCCACTTCGAGTTTCTGTCCGAGCAGAAAAGACCCCAGCTGCCACTATCTTCATACCGAAATTGAGCGATAGGAACGGTCACCCACGTCCCCGGCTGTGAAAACGCAATACGTTCTTCATTGAGCGTCACGCTGTTTCCGCGAATGACGTAACTCAACCTCACCTGATCCCGTACATGGTGCGGAATTCTCTTCTCGCAGTAAGCTCCGAGTTTGATTTCAACCAACCGTTTGGTCAGTACTGGCAATGCCACCGATTGCTCCCTCCAAGGTCTGATGCGATGCTACCGCAGCATGTCCTGATTATTGAAGACGCATTGAAGCTGATGTGATTTGAGGTGCCGAAATGCGCCCGAAAAAGGCGCATTTCAAAAGCCATCGTCGCGACCGCGCGACCAGAATCGATCCTCATGTCGATTCATACCCAACTCCTCGCCATGCTGCTTTTCAGCTTGATGACTATCGCACACGCTGAAGAGCTCGGCGTCGTCGGGCCGACCTACGATATTGCCGAACCAGATCTACTGGAAGTCATTCAATCGCGGCTCAGTCGGATGGAAAAAACCGGCGAGCTTGCCAGGAAGCAAGGCGAATATCGCGATCGCGTCGTCGGTGCTATCGAGAAGCCAAAGCCTGTCACCGGTCTTAAAGCGACAGCGGCTAAACGCACTTATTTCATCGACCCGACATGGACGCTGGATCGGGACATCCGTGGTGCCGATGGCGCGCTCCTGTTCGCGCGCGGACTGAAGGTGAATCCACTGGATCATGTATCTCTTCGCGAAAAGCTCGTCTTCTTTGATGGCAGGGATAGACGGCAGGTCTCCTTCGCCCGGCAGCTGTTGCGGAAGCAAGATCGAGCAGTAAAGCCGATTTTGGTCGCCGGCGAGCCATTGAATCTCATGCGTGACTGGAAACGCCAGGTTTTCTATGACCAGGGCGGGACACTGGTTCGCCGCCTGGGCATTCATCAGGTGCCAGCCGTCGTGACTCAAGACGGGAAGAGGTTAAGGGTCGATGAAGTCCTTCCGTGAATTCGCGCTCATCCTCGTGCTCGCCATTGCCGCTGGAGGGGCATCGCTGCCAGCGTATGCAACGGCGACCTGTACCGGCCGGTTTGCGAACCCTATCACGGATATCTGCTGGAGTTGCATGCTCCCCATCCGGTTTGGCGGCCTTGACCTGGTATCCATGGGACAGGAAGACACACCCAACCCTGGCGGCTCCCCAGTTTGCATGTGCCCGTCGCAATTGCGGGTGGGGTTCAAGGTCAGCTTCTGGGAACCGGTTCGTCGCGTGGATGTCGTGCGTCGGCCGTTTTGCATGACCAGTCTCGGCGGCGTTGAGCTGAACCCCGGGTTTGATGCGCCGCGAGGTTCGCGCTTCAGCCAGGACAGCACCTCGACCTCATCCTTCTATCAGGTGCATTGGTATATCGACCCAATCATCTTCTGGCTGGAAGCCATCTTCGACAATGCCTGTCTGGAGCAGAGTTCTTTCGATGTGGCCTACCTCACCGAACTCGATCCAATGTGGCACGACGATGAACTGACGTTCATTTTCAATCCAGATGTCGCTCTGTTCGGCAATCTGCCGGCCCGTGCTGCCTGTGCAGCGGATTGTGTTGCGGCAACAGCGGGGTTCTCACTGAACACGTTGTTCTGGTGTGCGGGATGCCAAGGAAGCCTCTATCCACTTAACGGAAACGTGCAGGCACATATTGGCGGTGTCCAGGCATCCAGTCTGGAGATGACCCGCCTGATTGCGAAGATGCATCGTGAGGGGCTGATGTGGGCGGCATCCGGCGAGGACGGGCTCTGTGGCTATTACCCGCAGCCGATCATGGACAAGACCGGCTACAAGTACCAGATGCTGTACCCGATCCCGCAGACGGCGAAGATCGCTGGCAAATGTTGCCAGCCCCTAGGACGATCGACGGTCCTTTGGGGGGCAGGCAAGGAATACCCTTTTGAAGGCGAGGACTTCGCCTACATGGTTTTTCGAAAGCGCAACTGCTGCCAGGGAGCCTTTTGAAACCATGAATCAATATCGATGCGGCGTACTCATCGCGGCTTCAATTGCGTGTTCTGTGTCGAGCATTGCATGGGCGCAGGCTGTGCTGCCAAGCGATGGCGACGTGCGCTTAGCGCGGCAACGTATGGAAGAAGCTCTTAAGGGGATGGGGCCGGCCAGAGTAGCGAATCCGTTGTCGGTGCCAAAAACTGACGCACTACCGAAGCCAGTAGCCAAGAGTCCGGATATTTCTCAGATCGCAGAGTCCTATCGTCGTACGTCTCCGCCCACGGCAGCAATGCCATCTGATATCCCCGAGCTGATGGTCTTCGTCTCGTTCTCGATGCCAAGGGAAACGCTTGAGCGAATCGTCGCTCAGTCGGAGAAGTCGGGGGCCGTCCTCGTGCTTCGAGGACTCAAAGGCAACTCCCTGAGTCGGATGGGGGAAGAACTGGCCGCCCTGGTCGGGAAGCGAAATGTCACAGCCATTATTCATCCCCCAGCCTTCAAACAGTTCAAGGTAGCTCAAGTACCGGCACTGGTAATCGCCCGGTCCGGGCAAGCAACCAAGATTGGTGAGGACGGATGCGCTTCTCCGGCAAGCTATATCAAGGTTGATGGCGACGTTGGTCAGGACTACGCCCTCGATCTCATTGAACGCCAGGCACCAACCTGGGCAGAAGCGGCAAGACGCTATTCCGCAAGATTGGCCGGATCTCGTCCATGAGGTGCCTTTTTGTCGCGTGCATGGTTTTCATGGCTACGGCTACCAACGCGGTAGCACAGAGCTATGACTCAGGTACGGCATTCACTGAGGGCCGGGCGCTTGGATCAGGCTCGATCAGTGGTGCCTTTCAGGGCATCGGTAGCGGGAATGCCGCGTCCATGGTTCCAGGTTTCGGGCAGAGCGCCACGCAAACCCAGTTGTTCCAAGGAGGGCAGGGTCAGCTATCTGGACCCGGTGTCACCAAGGTTACGGACTGCGCTAGCCAAGTACCGGATGCCGACGCCTATCGGCGGCAGGAGTGTGATGCAGTGAATTTTGTGGCACGCAACCCGAGTGTGCGGCCGGCCTTTTCGATTGACCGTGCCACCGATCCTCTGATCAGTCGTGCCAATTCCATCGCCAGCAACCCAACCTTGCAGGTCACTGGCGTCAATATCGGGTCGAGTACAGAGCAATGCCGTGTGGTGACGGAAACCACGCCGGCCACGTTTTCGACAGAGGTCTGTACCGAGTACCGGCCCGTGACCAGCAATTTCTGTTCAACCGACCGCCAGATCGCCGTCGATCAACATCATCTGTACCAATGTGTCGAACAGATGCAAACGCTCAGCGATGCCACCTGCTACATCGGTCGGCAGATTGCGGTGAACACCAGCTACAACTATCAATGCAACCAGACGGTGCAGGGATATGAAACGTTGAGCTGTCGGCGTGGAGTGTCGGCCACAGTCGGGTTTGGCCAATGCACGCCCGGCGCCTGGCTGGGAAGGGCCGCATTCATGGATTGCAGCTGGTGCGTAGACCCGTACATGGCCATGAACATCTTCTGCGGAAGCGATGGCCGGTCGTATGTGGTGGAACCTTACCGATCCTACGATGGTGTGAATCGCTACGACTACAACTGGATCGGCTATCCATGGGACGGGAGTTACGGCCGGTTCCCGGTTGCGGTGGCTCCAGGGCAGTCGGTTACCGACTATTACGTCAGCAACCTCGGGTTCGGCTGCAATCTCTATGTGTATTTCAGCGTCAGCTGCAGCTCAACGACCTGCACGCCTTCGATGCGCAATGTCAGTTCCGGGTGCAATTCCTCAGGAGGAACTGGCACTGGGGCGCCACTCCAATTGCCGATGTCAAAAACCGTCAGCAGTTGGACATCCAATGAGTGCGCCACTCTGCAGCAGCGGGCACAGTAATGAGGACACTGACGTTTGTAGCTCTTCTACTCATGGCTTTCGTGGGCCAAGCGGTCGCCGGCGATTGTCGACTGGAAAGCTCGACCTGCGTTGATAGCACCGCAAGCAAGACAATATCTGGAGTTGTCGTGACATTGGCCGACGTAGGCGGCTGTTGGGAGCTCCAGGATAACTACACCTGCATCAAACCCGATTCGATTGATTACTGTTCGGCACTGACAGCGGCTGGCTGCGGACAAACCAGCTCGACCTGCAGCGATACCGCCTTCAATGGGACCTGCAATACCTACACGAAGACATTTAGGTGTGGCTCCAGCCAAGGAACCCCCACCAACACGGTCCGCTTGGATAACACCTACACGCTGGCGACGGATACCGCGAATACGAGCCAGTGCAGCAGCTATGCTCAAAATTCCCGCTGTCGCCTGGCGGCGCATACCTGTGTCGATTCGACGCCATGCAAGGTTGATTCCAGCGGGGCGACGGTATGCCTGGCCGGAGTGACGCCGCCAGCGGGGGGACTCAACTCTACGGCTACATGCTGGCGCTATCAGGATGACTATTCCTGCATTGCCGAGAATCACATCGACTATTGCGCTGCCATCAAAGCAACCGAAGGGTGTGCGCTGGTCAGTTCGACCTGCGACAGCACGGCATTCGACGGGTCATGCAACCAATATACCCGACGGTATCAATGCACCAACGTCACGGCCTCGACGAGCACCCCGACAGTGGTTGAGTTGAATACGTCCTACACCATCACGTCGAACACACTGGATACCAGTCAGTGCTCCTCATTCGCGCAAAGCACCAATTGCGTCCACGCAGCGACGACCTGTATCGATAGTACGCCCTGCAAAACGATCAATGGGCTACAGGTCTGTTTGACTACCGTATCCCCTTTGCCGGCTGGGGCACAAAGCTCGGGAGATTCCTGCTGGGTTCGTTCTGAGGATTACACCTGTGCTGGTACGACGCTGACCAACGATTGCCAGGAGTTGATTGATCGGGGGTGTACGCAGGTCTCATCCCAATGTATTGACCAGTTGGCTTCCGGGGCTTGTGACATGAGCGAAAGAACCTATTCATGCCAGACCTCCCCGGCATCTCAGACCCAGCGCACGGTATGCGATCAGCGATCATTTTGCCAAAGTGGAACCGGATGCTTCGACACCAGTAATCCTGCCGATCAGGATTTCGGGAAAGCCATGGCGTCGATGGAGGCAGCACGCGAAGCAGGCGTCTACGGTGCCGATCAGCGACTGTTTAAGGGCGTGGGGGAACAGTGCCGTAAGAAGCTCTTTGGCCTGGTGAATTGTTGCAAGAAGGGCGGGGGCGGTGCTGCCAGAAGCAACAATGTACTGATGTCGGCAACCATCCAGGGAGCCTTTGCCGGCGGGCAACTGGCGGTGAATGCCGGCAGCAAGTACATGTTCGACTTCATGTACCCCCAATACACGAGCTATATCGAGGCCGGCGCCCAAGCGATGATCTCCTCGGAGGTACTTTTTACTCCAACCAATTTCCAGCCATCCTTCAGTTTCTACGGATTGACGTTCTCGACCGGGACGGTGACCAGCGGTCTGCTGGGCGGACCAATCTACTCGCTCGGATCACTAGGGAGCTTCAATTTCTACTTCGATCCATATTCCTTGGCAGCGGCCGTCGCCTTGCAACTCCTGTCCGAGTTGCTCTCTTGCGAACAATCGGAACAGTTGCTGGCGATGCACAGGGACGCCAATCTTTGCGTCCATGTGGGTTCATTCTGCTCGGCACGGATCCCGATTCTTCGGACTTGCATCGAGCAAACCGAGTCCTATTGCTGCTTCAACTCGCGTCTGGCCAGGATCATCAATGAACAGGGCAGGGGACAGATCGGGAAAGGCTGGGGGAGCGCTGAGAGCCCGGACTGTTCTGGATTTACAACATCCGAGTTCGAGCAGCTCGATTTTTCCCGGATCGATATGAGCGAGTTCGTCCAGGAAATTGCCTCCAGTGTGCGTGTTCCCAGCGCCTCATCCATGGGACAGAACGTCCAAAGCACTGTCCAGCAACGCGTCAACAGCTATTACAACCGATGAATCGATCTCTGAACGTACTTACGATGGCGCTCTGTTTTTTTGCTTTGCTGGGAAGCAAGGATATCCTCGCTGCCGATCTTAAGGAGCATTTGATCGCTGCCATCGATGCGCCCAATGGTCGGTCCGGCGGGGATCTGAGCGGGCCAATGGCTGATTTTTTCAAGGCACAGACTCGTTCCTCCAACCCCGTGAAGGTTCAAGTCAGAACGTTGTCGAAATTTGCTGAAGCGGGTTGTGCTCGCTTGGAGGCGACCTTGATGCAAGATGCGGTACCAACTCAGGAAGGGAAGCTGATTCCGTTTGCCATCCGCTACGAACTCAATCTGTGCCGTAACGGGCAGCCACCGACCGAGGGGATCGACCTCGACGCGGCATCACGAGCACTTTCGCGTGAGGCACCACGTCAAAGATGAGAAAATGCAACTTTCATTAATCACCAACAGGGAGTAACACGATGAACAAATCCGAGCTGATCGAAGCGCTGGCCACCAAAGCTGATCTGTCCAAGGCTGCCGCTGGTCGTGCCGTGGATGTTCTGGTCGAAGAAATTGTGACCGCTGTCGCCAAGGGGGATTCGGTGACTCTGGTGGGCTTTGGTACCTTCAAGTCGGCAGCTCGCGCGGCTCGCGAAGGCAAGAACCCGAAAACCGGCGAGAAAATCAAGATCGCAGCAACGACGGTACCGAAGTTCTCTGCGGGCGCCACCTTCAAACAGGAAGTTGCCGCTCAAGCCAAAAAGAAGTAAGCGGTCAGGGTTGTACCGTCACTAGGCCAGGTCCAGCATCAACAATCAACGATCGTTTAGTTTTCCTTGCATTGAGGGCTAATACAAGGCAAAATTCAACGATCGTTTATCATTATCGGAGGGGCTATGGCAAACAGGGAAGTTGGTATCTCCTCTGTCGTCGAGCTTGGGGAGATTCTTCGGGCCGTCCGCAAGGAATCTGGACTGACTCAACGCGATGCCGCTGCGCTATGCAACGTCAGTTTGCCATTTCTTAACGGTCTGGAGCAAGGGAAACCGACAGCCCAGATCGGAAAAGTACTGTCCGTCTGCAGCCGGTTCGGTATTGACGTCAGGTTGAGATTGCCGGGTGAAACGGCATGAACGCTTTGATTGTCTCGGCCAACGGTATCCCGGTCGGAACCATTGAAATCGAAAATGGGCGGTGGAAGTTCAGCTACGCGACCGAGTGGAAGGATTATGCGTTATCGCCCAATTTTCCGATTGCCACCCGAAAATTTGAAGACACTACAGACGCCAAGCCGGTTGAATGGTTCTTCGAGAACCTGTTGCCCGAAGGCCGACTGCGAGACCTGATCGCGTTCCGGGACAGAATCGATCCCCGAGACACCTGGGCGCTTCTGATTCGACACGGACAGGACACCGCGGGAGCTCTTTCGCTGATCCCCGAAGGGTTTGATGTGGCGACAGAGGAGATTTTGGTCCCACTCGCGAGAGAGGCACTACAGGAAAAGATTGAGGCATCCAGAGCGCGCAATCTCCCTCTGATGGCGTCATGGGAAGAGATCCGCATGTCTCTGGCAGGTGCCCAGGAAAAACTGGGGCTGCGTATCGACGCCCATGGCGCAATGTTTCTGCCCGAAGGTTCGGCGCCATCGACCCATATCGTCAAACCAGAGAATGCCAGCGCGGACTTCCCTCACTGCCCGACCAACGAATTTTTCTGCATGCGCCTTGCCCATGAGCTGAAGGTACCGGTGCCAGCGGTTGGTTTGCTGCATCTCCCCGAGC
>AMWB02124009.1_pt1 | contig 60663 bp, 65 predicted proteins | sample 200311 | NCBI WGS metagenome assembly AMWB02 (sample SAMN02737377, study PRJNA173069) | bioreactor metagenome | biome: anode biofilm in microbial fuel cells | place: USA: California | collected 2010-12-16 | reverse complement strand
ATATTTTTCAACTTCCTCAAGAGTCTTAACTTTAAAAGGAAAAATTACAAGGAAAGCAGAGCTACTTGAGTTAGTTACAAAATCTCTTTTTATTTTCATCATACCCCCGCTGGACAACAATTTCTTTTGTTCAATAGAACCTTTCTTGTTTTTAAGAACACTTCCGAATTATCCCATACATCTTTTATTGGTCTATCTTGAATTGATACCCCTTCATTCATGTTACAAAAACTACAAGGCATCATCATCATAGATGGACTGATATATGCAGACATTCTCGATGCTTCACAAGTATCTAAAGATAATTTTTCTTCTTCTGAAAGAGAAGTAATAAATTCACAATAATGATTCACCAGACAACTATCCATTCCAATTTTAAAGGGAGGTGGATTATGTTCTAAGAATTTTATTTCTTGAGCAAGAAGATTAATTTGATAAGCAGTTGGTCGTAGTTCATCCATCTTCTCTGCTCTACCTCGTTGTTTAAACAGAAGAAATACAACAGCATTTAATTTAGTGAAATCAACCTTTCCTTCCCAAATATCTATTCCTTTTAGAAGGTTGATTGCATGATCAAATGTCTGTTTTGAAAAAACAAAATGAATGTTCGTTTTAACTCCAGCTGTCATAAACATATCTAAAGCTCTATATGTAAAGTCTTCATAATAGTTTGAAACTGCAACAGCTCCACAATATCTTTTTGTTAATTCAACTTCTTCTGGAGTTAAATTCTTTCCGCTAGTTGTATAGTTTGGAACAACATTGTTGTGTCTTGCATACATCAAGAACTCTTCAAACTGAGGATGTTTGTTTGGATCTCCTCTTCCGCCCAAAGCAACTTGATTAACATGATGCTTCATCTGATTGATAATTTTCATAAAATCTGTTATATCCATATGTTGTTCATCAACATCTCCTTGATAACAAATAGGGCATTTATTATGACAATGCCCCATTATACCAATGTCGATCAAAGAGGGAAGTTCTAAATTGAAAGGATCAGGATTTCCATTTATTCCAGTTAGAACTTCGAAACCGCTTTTTGTGTCAAACCCAAGAAAATAATTTTTGTTCATATAAACTTTGTCGAAAACTTGTTGTGTCATTATTTCTCCACCTTCTTTAGAATATAATCAATAATTCCAAGTAGATAAAGAGATCTAGGAATAACCGCAATCCAAATAATGCAAATCCACATTCCAAATGGAATAATGAAAGGGGGAATTATAAAAAGAATTATATAAATAATCCCCACATTTCTGCTGTCTAAAACATCAATTTTCCAATTTAAAGCTGAGATATAATAAAAAATCGAAAATAAAATACTCTTTGCTGTCAAATTCTTTCTCCTTTCTTTTTTAAAAAAATGAATTGGTTGCATCCTTTTCAATTATTAATATATATAGCAGCTGGATAATAAACCGAGATCTTTAGAAATATTAAGAACAAATTGTAAATTATCCTTGGTGGGTTTTTAATGAAACTTATAGACCTATATTTAGAATATTTACATAAAAACGAAGAATCCTTTGCGGTAGATGCGTTTCCCCCAAAAACGACAATAATTAAAAAGAAAAAGAGGATTATAGTTTCGGAACAAAATAAAAAGGAAAAATAGTTACACAACGAAAAATAGGAGATTAACTTGGAGGTTTTTAGAAAATGGCTATTAAAAATTCATTTGCCAACGTACCAAATAACAGACTAAATAGAAACTTTGGTGGTACTGTAACTGGAATCGCAGATCCTTATATTACTGGTTATCACTTTGTGTATTTTGCAAAAATTCCTACTCAGCTACCAAAGTATGCGTCATTGCCAGATGTTCAAACAATCACTAACCTTTTAGCAGGCTCATGTTTATCAGTAACACCACCTGGTGGAACTCTAAACAAAATCGAGTTCACAGGGTTGGGTGGTATTAAGTGGGCAGTACCAGGAAACATTGATTACGGCAATTCAGTATCAGTCAAGTTCTTAGAATTTTCTGGTACCCCAATCCTAAATATTTTCCATGGTTGGGTTAAGATGATCAGAGACTATAGAACAGGTACTGCAAATCTAACTGGAAATGATTACACCAAGTCATTGTATTCATGTGTTATGTATTACTGGACAACTCAACCAGATGCAAAGACAGTTGAATACTATGCAGCATATGATGGTGTATTCCCAACCAAAGATCCACAAGATTTGTTCACAAGTGACGTAGAATCAATCGGAAGACTTGATCCAGAAATTGAATTCAATGTTGACTATATTTGGCATGAAGATTGGGTCAAAACAAAGTGTCAAGAGTTAGCAGATCAAGTATATGCAATTAAAGCAAACGTAATTGAAAAGTATGGAAATATTGTAAGTTCAGCAACCTAATAGAGGGCAATTATGTTTATTCCAGAAAATTACAATCCTTACGACTCGCTATTATTTGATATGGCGTGTCGTGAGGCTCTATGTATTATGGTTGATCTTTCATCCGTTGACCATAAGAAAGAATTAAAGAGATATATAACAAAAGAAGCAAGTCATTATGAAGTCCTATCTTTCACAATCTCTGGTGAAGCCCCAAAAGCAAATCATACAATTGAAGATGAAAGAAAACTTTTTGAACAATTAAAGACACAACTTCTTATAAACAAAAATGAATTAACCCCATATATAGGAGAGAGTGTTATAAACGAGATTATTTCAAATGTTGACACTCTCTCTATAATTACAGAAGCAGATGCAGCAAATCCTGCTCTTATGACTGGAGTTGGAAATACAGCAGTTAAAGCATTGGCAGGAAGTACTATTGCTATGTCTATAAGACACTTTTTTATGTCTCCAATGAGTGCAGGAGTTGCTGCTCTAGTTGGAAAACTTTCAACAGCAATAGCAGGTATTGGAGTTGCTGCTCTAGTAGCACTAATGGTTTATGCTAGTTATAAAATTTACAAAAACTTCTTATCAAAAGCAGCTAAGGCTTGTGCTGATAAAGAAGGAACAGAAAAGAAAATGTGCATGAAGGAATATGAAATTCAGGGTCTTAATGCACAATTAGCAGATATGAGAAAAGGAATGTCTGCTTGCGCTAAATCAAAGGACCCTGAAAAATGTCGTGAAGCATTAAATAAAAAGATGCTTAAGGTCAAGGAAAAATTAGATAAAGCAAAAACAAATATTTAAGGAGAGGAACAAAAATGATTATCCATGAGCGTTTAAATCTAACAGAATCAATTCAATTTTTGATCTGCATGAGAAGAGCAGTTTCTGAAGCTGTTTGTAAATCATCACAATTAACAGAAATTCAAAAAGTTAATTTGAGAAATTTTGTCTTGAAGGAAGCATCTGACTATGAAATTATGAGTCTAGCTATGAATGGTGAACTTCCAGATAAGAAATATGATTCAAGTGCAGAGTTAAGATTATTCAGTGATTTGAAGGAATCTATTTATACTAATTATCAAGAGTTGTCAGAAGCTCTTGATGTAGATGTTCTTCAAACAATTATTTCTGAAATTGGGCCAATTCATCCAATCACATCAACAGCTCTTCCTGTTCTAGAACATTACCTTTCAGAAGAACCAATGTCTGATACAGAGGGAGATCCTGAAAAAGTAAGAAAAGCAACAACTGCTATTAAGAACTTTGTAAAGGATGCTGGTGAAGGATTTGAAAGAGGGACTGCCAAGGCAGCTGATAAAGCAAATGAACTAGGTGCTAAAGCTGCTGCAGCTATGAAAGATCCAGAGTTCAGAAAAGACTTGCAAGATTGGATCAAAGAAAAAGGAGCTGATGCAAGTACAGCTCTAAAACACTTCAAAGATAAATTACAAGGATACCATGCAAAGAATTTAGACTACGGTGCAAGACATGGGGATGTAAGACCAAAGACAGATCTTAAAGGCGATGTTGAGCATGCAGTAGGAAAGGCAGTTGAGAAAGGAAAAGAAGTAGCTGGAAAAGTAGTTGAGAAAGGAAAAGAAGCCGTAGGTGCAGCAAAGAAACTTGCAAAAGATCATGATGTTGAAGGAAAGGTTGCAAGAGGTGCTGAAGCTGTAGCAAAGAAAGCTAAAGGCGCATATGATCAAGCAAAAGAAATTGCTGGAAAACCTGCTGGCGAAACAATTGCAAAGGGTGTTGAAAAAGCACACCAAGCATATGAAAAAGGAAAAGAAATTGCTGGAACAACTGGTGGTGCTGCTGTAGCTGCAACAGCTCTAGCTGGTATGGCTGCATTTGCTGCTTCCAAAATCTATAAGAGATTCTTCTCACAAGCTGCAAGAGCTTGTTCAGGAAAATCAGGTGCACAAAAAACAGCTTGTATGCAACAGTTTAAAGTAAAAGCAGCTCAAGCAAAAGTTCAAAGCCTAGTTAGATCAAAGGCAACTTGTAAGAAAGCAAAGAATCCACAAAACTGCATGAGAGCAATTGATGCAGAGATAGCAAAAGCAAAATCAAAAGCTGGAAAATAATCTAATCTAAAAAGTGAATAGAAAGGAGATAGACTAATGTTTCAAGGATTTAATATTGCGCTCCCGGAATACGAAGTAATAACACCGCAAACAAATCTTTCTTATACTGTCAGATCAATGACAGTTCAAGAGGAAGAAAGACTTAAAGGAAGTCTTTTAACAGCGAACAAAATTACAGAGCATTTAAACAAATGTTTATTTGATTGTTTAGTTAAGAAACCACAAGATATTACAACTTATGATTCATGGATGAAGGCTACAACTCTGAAAGATAGAGACGCCCTTCTATATGGGTTGTATCATATTACTTATGAAGAAATTAGAAATTATGATATTTCTTGTGGGTCATGTGGAAAGAATTATTCTGTCACCGTAAAAGCATCTGATACATTCAATTACAATTCTTATCCTGAAAAAGATATTCTAACAAAAAATATTACAGTTCCTTTGCAAATGTTGAAAGGTGTATTTATAACTCTAAGACAACCAACATTATTTGATGAAAGTGTTGCTTTTAAAACAATTGCAACGACTAATACAGATATGTTGATAGAAACTCTTATCATCAAATCAATTATGCAAAACGATGAGGCTGGTGGTGATAGTAAAGTTTACACAGATAGAGATGATATTTTAGATGCATATAAAGTACTTCCATCCAAGGACAAGAGAGAGGTTTACAAAGCTTACAAAGAAAACTTTGGTCAATATGGAATTAATCTATTGATGAAAGCTACTTGTATTCATTGTGATAATGTCGAAGACATTAACCTTGATCTTGTAGCCAATTTTTTTCGCATGGTGTACGCGGTTTGATAAAATAAACGAGTACCGCGAGATACTAGAAAAGAACATTTTCTCTTGTATGGAAATGGGGAAAATGTCTTATAGCACCATTGTACAAATGCCGGTTAAAAGATTCAATAACTATTTAAAGTGGAAGTCAGACTTTGAGGAAGAAAAACGTAAATTGATAGATGAGGCTGTTAATAAGAGGAAATAATACATGGCAAATCTTTTAGATAGATTTCGTAAAAATGTAGTTGGTTCTAGAAAAAAGATTTACGACTATCTTCCGAAAATTTCCCCTAGTGGAGACTTCAAAAGAATTGAAAATATAAATGTAATTATTTCATCATGGAATAATATTTTACAAACTCCAAGAAGAACATATATACATGACCCTGAATTTGGAAGCGATTTACATAAGATGGTTTTTGAACCTGCTGACCAAATGACTCTTGATAGAATAAAGGAAGAGGTTGTATATCGTATAAGATTGTATGATGATCGTGCTACTATTGAAAAAGTTGAAGTCTCATTTCTTCCGAATAAAAAAGGAGCTAATTTAAAAATTATTGTTTCTTATCAAGGAGAGAAGGGAGTCCTTACTCTTAAATTTGACGATACTACAATTGAGACGGTATAATGCAAAACTATCAAAGAGTATATGGTTACATACATGATTATCAAAGACTGATCTATGATTTCTATAGTAAGCATTCCGTTTCGTTTCTAACAACTTATTATCATATAAATCCTACAAGTACAATTTGGGAAGATGAAAATCTTTTCGGTGGTCCTTACGAAAAAGTAGGTAATCTTTCTGGAGTTAGATGGGATAAAATACTCTTACTTCCTGTTTATTTTCCTGATGAAATTACAACAGCATTTGATGGACAAGATATAGGTTATATAAAAGAGAACGAAACAACAATTACAATCCCAAGCACATATGGATTTACGCCATTACCAAATGACAAAATAAAAATGGAGCAAGATTATCTTAGACCATCTAATAATGTATATCCAGTATTCTCTGTTACAGGTGTTGAAAAATCAACTAATGCAGATAGATTATTCTGGAAACTTAAATGTGAAATAGAACAAAGTGTAACAGAAAATCAGCTTAATTTACAAGTTGTTAATTCTTATGTTTTCTTTGAATATGACAAACAAATTCATACAATGGAAAATGCAGAATTTATGACTCGATTATTAAAGAAGAGTGAAAATCTTAAAGTAACAGCCAAAGACTTGTTTGATAAAAACAGCGGACTATATTTCATATAAGGGTATAAATAATGGCAACTACAACTCAGGCAACTTCGTATCAGATATATAAATCTAGAGATCAGATTAGAAGTCAAATAACTAATCTGATGAAAGAATATTTAGAGTTGGAAAACCTTGATCCGACTAAATCATCTACTATCGCATATTTTATTGAAATTCTTTCAACTCTAACAAGTAATATTTTATTCTATCAAATTTCTGCATACAAAGAATTCTTCCTTACAAAAGCACAGTTGCCAGAATCAATTTATAACCTTGCTACATTTTTAGGATATAATACAAGAGAAGCAGAACCTGCAAATGTAAATGTTTTATTTACAATACCTTTTGGATTTTCAGATCCTGATGTTGAATTTTCTCTTCCAGAAGGATATAGAGTTTCAGCAGACAATACTATATTCTTTTCTACATATTATATAACTAGAATTAATGTAGTGAATAATACTAATGTTACAGTAGTTGTAACAGAAGATAATAAAGTATATAATATGCCTGTGAGTATTGATAGCGAAGCTGGAACATTCTCATTTGTTCTTCCATTCAGACAATACAAAACAGAAACTCAAGAATTTAAAGTTCCTGATGATCTAAGAACATATCAATTCTATTCAGCAGATGTTCCTTTCTCTGGAAAAGTTTCAGCTATAGAAGTAACAGTAACACCACCTGGTTCTTCTGCTGTAGAAACATACACAGAATATTCAAGTCTTTATTTAATGGATGAAAATACAAAAGGGTTTGTATCTAAGAGAACAACAACTGGTGTTCAATTATCTTTTGGAAATGGTCTTATTGGTTATCAACCTCCAGCTGGTTCTACTGTTATTGTTGATTTACAACTAACTGATGGAGCTGATGGAAATGTTATTTCTGGTTCTATCAAAAATGGTGATCGTATATATACACAAACTGATTTAGGAGTAACGCAACAAGTTCAATTTGAAGTAATAAATAGTTCTCCAGCTATCAATGGTCGTGATGAAGAATCATTAGAAGAAGTAAGAAGAAATGCTATTGCAAACATTACTGCTTTAGAAAGATTAGTAACAGAAAATGATTTTATCAATGCAAGTGCAATTATTGATAACTCTCCATTAAGTCCTAATTCTTTACCAGTATTGAAAAGGTCAGATTTAAAAACAAATGAAATTGCATTATTCTCAACTATTCTTTTTGAAAATCAAATTGTTCCTACAAGAAATCTATACTACACATTTACAGACACATATATTCCAAGACAAACTATTTTAACACATGGTGGAGAAGAATATTATACTGTATTTGATATGGAGATTGATGAAGTTAATACCTCAGCTTCTTATACATATATAATGTATGAAATCGAACAATCTCCAGTTCTGATTACAAGTTATGGTTCAGAATATAATATGTATGCTGATGTTATTAGAGTTGAAAAAAGTGGAAACGCTGCTGTAATATCTTTAGCATATCAAGCTGATGAAACAGACTCAGCAACAGTAACCTGTGAAATGGAAATTACAAAAACAGGATCTACATATGATATGACTCACGATTCAACAGCTAGTATATTTATATTAACTATTCCAAATTATAGAGTTCTTCCAAAGGGAGAAATCACATATAACTTTACATTGACTCATCCAGTAGAAGGCCCTATTGGTCAATATTCAGCAACATTTATTTTTAGACAAGACCTTAGCGACTTTGCTATGTCAAATGTTGTTCCAAGTGATTCTACAGGATTCATTGTATATGATATACCTACAGTTAAGAAAACATATTATGATGAAATTACTGCAAAAGATTTTGAATCAACAGTATTACAACAACTATTATCTACTCTGACATTCAAAGATTATAAGATGGCAACAGATTTTGTTAATTTCAAGTTTGCGAATACAACAGGATTGATGCAAAATATGCAACTGAATGAAGTTGATATTCTTCCTGTTGTAGATATTATATCCGATCCTATGGAAGCATTTGGTGCAGAGCCAGGAGATAGATATATTATCAGAAAAGGTGTTAATGATTTTGTAAACAAAGAAGATCAAATCGCTACAGTTGTTGATTCAACCGCTATGATCTTTGTATATACAGAACCAAAAACAGAACAGATGGTTTATGTTACAAATAAAGGATACAAATATATAATGTCTGATATTGGTTGGATGGTTCCTGAATATCAAATTCCATTACAAATAGAATTGGATGTTTTCAAAACAGATGAATATACGGGATCAAGGGCTGAACTTGCAACTTCAGTTAGAGAAGCACTTATTACTGCCTTCTCTGATAGATTTGGTATCAATATAGAATTGTATAGATCAGAAATTATTGATGTTGTTCAAGATGTTGAAGGGGTTGAACATTGTCGTTTAATTAGGCCTGAATCTAGTATTTTCTTTAATTTTGATATAGATAATTTGACACAAGAAGAGTTATTACAATATGGTCCAGAATATGTTTATTTTGATACAGACTCTATAACAATAAGGATTTACTAATGAAAGAAATACTTAGCAAGATAAGATTAAATATAGGACAGCTTAAAAGTCTAACGGTTAGATATGCAGGTGATGAACTTTCCGCTATATCTGAACCATGCTATTATCCAAAAACAAAGAAACCATATTTTGATTTTTTAGATGCTCTTAATTTAACTGAAAAAGACGTAAAGGAATTTATCAAGAGAGCCTATAAAGGAACTAAAGCAGAGACATTTTCAATAGTTAATGAACCTTTTACAAATCTTCTTTTAATTGTTATGCATATTTTCGCAACACATAGAGATAAGTCTGGATTTATGTATTCAATGGTTTACTTCACAATAATGCATTATGCTAGATTGATGAATAAACAAATTCAATATTGTAATCCTGATATTTTTAGATACGCATTGGAGCATTTGACAAAGACACATTTATTTTCTAGAGAAAGAACAATTGCTAATGCTATATATTTTCTAGCTAGAGAGTTTGAAAGAAAATATTTCACAGATATTCAAAAGTGGGATATAGAAAGAATTATTGCATTTATTCAAGAGAATAGAACAAGACTATCACAAAGTATTAAGAGTTTTGCAGAAGCGTATTATAATGCTCATCAAACAGGTGGATCAATTAAAACACAAACAGATTTTTCTGATGATGAAGCCAACGCATATCAATATCAAAGTAATGAAAGAGGAAAAGCAAAGATAGAAGAAGTAATAAGAAAATTAACTGTATATAAAATTGTAGATAATAAAGCCCTTGAAGATGCCAAGAGTTTAAGTAAAGTAAAAGGCCTTATTGCAGATGCTATTGCTAAAGAATTAATAGACGTATCACATACAGAAAAAGTCAGAATGGTATTGTATATATTTCTTAAAGACGTTGTTTCTGCGGCTGATCTTTGTGGAAGTGGATTTCTACCATATGTAAAGAAATTGATGGCGGTTAAAAGAACAATTGCGACTGTATATTTTAAAGGAATGGTAGAAAGTTTATTAGTGGATATTTTGAAGAAAACAAACCTTTATTCTCAATATCAATCTTATACAAGTCAAACCCAATTTATCATAAATACATTTCTAGCATACTATATAACAATGTATCTTAGAAACAGTACTTGTTAATCTGTTCCTACTCTAAACCCACCAGGAATTTGATTGATAATAGAATCCGCAACTGATTTTATTCTATCACTAACTCTTTGGGATACAGAAACTTCCCCTCCTTCATCTATTCCAGTATTATTAGTTGTTCCGGGAAGGTATCTTGTTTCAGGTGGATAATCTATTTCTGATACATCTCTTCCTCCAGCATCAGTTAAAGGCTGAACAGTTTTTCCATTTCTTAATGTATCAATATAACTTAATACTGTTGGTCTTCCTGTATTTGCTTTTGATAGTAACATACTATTAAATAAACTTCCCATATCAATTCTAACATCAACTAATGCTAATTTTTGATTCATAGCAATTTGTTGTTGATCACCACCTTTAACTATTGTTATATTAGAAATAAAACCAGGATTTAAACTATATATTCCTGGTGAAGTAATTTTATGAATGAATGGCCAGTTATATGATAAGGAATCTTCTGAAATAGGAACCGCTAAAATCATTATAGCAGCAATAGGACCAAGAATATATTTTTCTGTAGCTTCTTGACTTGCAGGATTTGGATTATATAATCTAACGGTCATTGTATATGATGGTTGATATGAGCTGTTTTTCCATAACATAGGAAAATCAATTCTTCCACCAGCCATTAGCTTATCAACAATTTGTAATCCTTTCCCACCTGCAATAGGGGCAATAATACTTGCAGCCATATCTCTAGCTTTTTCTAATCCACTACCAAGCATTTCTCCAGTTGTTCCACCAATTCCTTGTTTAACTAAACCAGGCATAGCTTTTGCTAAACCTGATACAGATTTTACGCCCATAACTTGTGCAAGAGAAGCAGCGCCTTCTGATGCTATATTGGTCATTGATTGGAAGAAATTTTCTCCATATTCATTTGCAAATGTATCAGTTGGAAAACTATCAGCCATATAAGCTAAAGTTAAATTTTGATTATGGACAGAAGATGCAAGTTCAAAACCGTGGGATTTTAAAAAATCGTGATATTGTGTAAATGCCCTACCCATTACAAAATAATCTGCCCCTAGTCTGAAGTTTGGAGTTCCTGGTTCTATATGGACAATGGGCATTGAATCTCTAAGAACCTGGTTTGTTTTTGCACTTGCCATATCCCCATTGCCTTCCATACTAGTAAAATCAGGTGGCATCCCGGGAATGAAATCTATTCTTACAGTCATCTTCTATCCTCCATTATGGAAGCAAATCTCCTCTCATTACTAACAAAGATTCTCTAGCTGAGTTTACAAAACTATTAAATTTTCCACCATTATTATTTACAATATTTTGACTTGATTGAGTTACAGAATTTGCAACAGTTGTTGCAACATGCCCTGCACCTTGCAACATTCTAACACCAGTTTCTTTTGCAGATTCTCTTAACTCTTTTGTTTGATCGTCTATTTGATCAATTATAGCTTCAGTTGGTCCCATTAATTCAGCCATAGTACTTTTAAGCATATCTTGTTTCTTTTGGAACCATTCAGTTGTATATTCTATTGCTTCTGATGCTTTGTCTTGTGCTGCTTCTGCCCCGCTATAAATTGCAGATATAGCAGCTGGCATTGCTTCTTCTATTTGTTGTTTAGTTTGTTGTGCAAATTCTTTTCCTTGTTCATATTTTACAGCACTCCATTCCATTCCTTTCTTCACATTAGATTCAAACCCTTCTTGTGCTTTTTCTAAAATATTTCTTTCAACTTGATATTGTTGTAACCTTTTATTCTTTTCATCAGCACTCATTTGCATACCATTCTTTTTCAAGAAGGCAAGAAATTCTTTTTCATATCTTGTTCCATATTCAACTGGATCGCCAGAATAGTTTATACTTTGTCCAAAGCCAAGACCACCTTTATCTAACCAAATCTTTCTTTGATATTCGATTTCATCTGCTGAATATGGTAAATATTGTTTTAAATTTTCTTGAATAAATTTTCTTTGTGCTGCTTGTATTCCATTTATTTGATGACCAGACAGCCATCCTGCTGACTTTTTAGTTTCTTCTAATTTTACAAGTCCAGTACCAGATGCATATTTTAACCCCATTCCTGCTTCATATCTTTCGTTAGCATCTCTACTTTCTTTCATAACTTTAGCATAGTCCATAGTTGTTTTTCCAATCTTACTTTCCATGGCCTGTGCTGTTTTATTCATGCCTTCTAACCAGGCATTGAACTTTTCAGATAATCCAAAATGTTCGTCTATTAATTTTCCAATTTCCCATCCTGCCATCGCAGCTCCTGCGATGTATCCTCCTGTTCTTAGGAATGGTAGAAGTTTAGGCCCAAATCCTTTTATTGCTTCTAATGCTTTAGAACCAATTGCTGTAAGAGGTTTCATTGCTAACTCTACAGCCTTACTTATTATTCCACCTTTTTGGAACATTCCTAAGAAATTCCAGAATCCCCATTTCATACTTCTTCCAATTAGACTTCCTGCTCTTTTAATTATTCCTCCAAGGAAACCACCTTTTCCTCCACCACCTTTTCCTCCAAGAAGCCAACCAAGAACAGGTCCTAGAAGACCAAATAATCCTCCACCAAGAGAACTAAAGATTCCTCCAATTCCTTTAAATATATTTCCAATACCGCTACTAGCAAATCCAAGTAACGATCCTAAAATTCCTGTAATGGTTCTTCTCTTTTCCCTTCTATTTATTTCCCTTAATTCATCAACGGCATCTTTACTATATCCTAGAAGTTTTGGAAATCCTTTTCTCTTATGTAATTGTAACTCATAATAATCTCGTTGATATGTTATTAATTTTTTAAGCCCACCACCAGTTCCAGCAAGACCAGCTCCTAATAGTGGATGCGAATCTAATTCTTTTTGTTTTTTAGATGTTGTTAAATTATACCATAATCTTTTTGGCCCAGCTAATACATCAGCAGTTAATGCTTTTCTAAGACCACCAGTCTTAATTCCAGTTAATTTTTCAAGACCAATTAAAACTCCTTTTGAAATCCATTCAGTTGGCTTGGTGATCATCTTCCACATTGTTCCGAAAATAGTAAACCCACCACCGCCTCTTGATATATCTGGAATGGCTGGATACTTAATTCCTGTTACATTGGTTGATAAATCACGAACTGCTTGTGCCGTTGCTTTTGTATATAGAATGATAGAATCAAGACGGGACATTTGTTGAGCATACGTCAAACCAAGAGTCGAATTAACATTTTCAAGAACGCTCTTTCCTTTTGGAAGGTCTGCCCAATATCCTCTATTAACTCTCCATCTATGTGTTCCAAACTTATATAGTGCTCTCAATGGAGCAAATATCATTTTAAAAGGACCAGTTACAACTTTCTTAATAAAAGAAACTACATTCACAAATCCTCTGAATACAGAATTTTTCATCATAGAATCCCATATTCTTCTAAAGAAACTAGGAGATTCTTGTTCATATAATGCGTGTTCTATAGAAGTTACAAGTTCAAGCATTTTCTCTTGGTATGACATTGCTCTGGTTTGTCTTGCAACTCCTCCAATTGTTTCATAACCGATTGTTTCTTTAAATGTTTTAGCTTGAACTTTAGCTAATCTTTGTGCAAATGCTTCTTGATTTTTCTGGTTTGCTTTTATGTATTTATCAACTGGCATTACAACTTCTGCGGCGTGGAGTTTCGCCATCCCTGCTTTTCTAACTAATCCTCCACGAGCCATATGAGGAAAGTCATATTCATCTTTATCTTTTTTCTTATTGAATCTTAATTTTCTAAATACTGAACTGAACATATTAGATATTGAAGTTGTAATCTTTTCTTTGGCTTTTCTGAAAACATCAGTCTCCATAAATTTTGCAGCGAAATAACCAAAGATAGGACTTGTTCTTGATAATGCCATAGCTACAATATTCTGTTTATTGTAGTTAATATCACGACCAACTGCACTAGCATAATCTCCGATTGCATCTTTTGTAGCTTTAGCAGTTGCAACAGTTACATTTGTAATTCCTTTACTTAGAGCACCTATTGTATCTCCCAATCTCGCAAGGACTGCATTTATTGATTTATGTGTTTGTTCAAGGTCTAAATCTTTTGGTTGATCTAAAGTCTGTTTTGTTTCTTTGACTTTCTTATTAACATTCTTTTGCATATTAGATATAGTCTTAGAAACATTACTAACCTCACTAACTCTTTCATCTAAAAGATCAGCAGATTTAGTTAGACTTCCATAAACCTTCTTTCCTTTCGTCGTTGTGTCTATAGGTACTTTTGGCATTTATCAATCCTCTATATCATGTTTACTACTTGTTTTATTTTGGAATCATTTGGTTTAAGTTCTGCTAATACACAAATGACTTCCGATACAGAATACATTTCTTGAAATGAAGTTGTTACATCATTCTTTTCATGGAAAGCTAATTCATAAGCTCTAGTTAATGCTCTAAATATATCAACGTAATTTCTATATATTCTTGCAAATGCAGAAAAGCTATACAAAGAAATTTTTGTTACAGTCATCATATCTGTTATTCTCTTTATGAATAACTCCCTCTCAAAATCTGTTATAGATATAAATTCTTTTTCTAATAAAGCTGCATATGCTCCAAGTTTATTTGTCAACTGAATATGCTTTCCTTCAAATGGTGAAAGAAAATCAATTATTTTATCTACATTGAATTTGTCTGTATTTAATTTGAATATTCCCATAAAAGCATTTTTATAATAATCTTGTAAGTAAGGTTTTGTTATAGAAATAAATTGATTAAGATGTAAGGAACAAGCTAGATGCATACACTCATGCATCGTAGTTGCAACTAATTTATCGTTTGATGCAGTTCCAATTTTAGATATATTGTTGTCAATAAGAATATATACTTTTTTCTTTTCTTGATGATAGAAAGCCATTATGGCCTTCTCTTCAAATTCACCAAAAAATTTATGTCTTAAAAAACTAAATATTCCTTTACTCTTATAGCAAGGAACAATTAGATTCTTCTGTTTAACTAACTCATCAATTTTATCAGCAATATCTTTTCCACGACCAGAGTTCTTAAATGCTTCTATAAAACTATCTCTTAGATTAATTGACGAATATAACTTAACTCCATCAACAGTATCTTCTAATTCAAGACTTACTGGCAAAGAAAATAATTCATTTATTTTTTTATCCATATTTTTTACTCTCTAAAAAATTTTAGTGTGTCAATAAAATTACTTTCTCTTTTTGGGTCCTCAATACTTTTTCTAGCATAATTTAATATATCTTTATCGTTGAATCCTACTGTATCTTCTATCTCCATATTAAGAGAAACAATATCCATCATTTCTCTAGAAATATTTTCGTATTTAGGAGAATTTAACATAAGTGGTGGATCATATTTTCTAACATAAAATGCAACAGAAGCGGACATAGCTAAGTCGTCGTGACACCCTTTATCAGCTTCGACCCTTTCTCCTTTTGCAACAAGTCCTGTTAATTCAAGAGCTAATCTTTCCGATTTTACACAGTTCGGATATTGTGTTATATAAGAATACAAAGCATCAATCATCAATGGTCTTGTTTTCATATTTGTAGAAATACCAGGAATCAATGTATTGACTCCTCTTTTTTCTTTATACATCATAAAAGAATATTCGCTTGCATTTAAATATTCTACTACTTGGTTTCCGTATGAGTTAGATTCTATAACTAATATACCAGGATATTCTGCTGCTGCAACTTTTACTACTTTTTCAAAATCTAAGACTTTACATTTTCCTTGATATTCCCAAACTTGATCTAATGTTTCATAGTCCCAAATAGTAATTGCTGATTTATCTGAACCGTGTTCAGGAGCAGTATCGACTCCAATCATATAAGTTCTTCCAGGTATTGGTTCAGAAAATTTCCAAATTTCTCCACCAAATAATTTTAGAACTTGAATTGGTCTTGTAATTCCATCTTGCATTTTTTCAACTGTTTCTGCTTCAAAGAATGATCCTTCTGAAGGCAAGAATTTAAGATCCAATTCTTGTGCAATTTTTCTAGGATCGTTTCCAAACAATCTACATTGTGTTCTATACCATTCTGGATCATTTGCTAATTCTGGAATCATCTTCCAATGGATAACAAATGGTTCAAAAATATCATCCTTAGAAACTGATTTAATATACTTTTCAAAATACCATTGACCAACTCCCATTGTTTTATTAGGAGTTGAAAGAACTACTGTTCCATAAGGAATACCATATTCTCTAGCTGCCTTTTGATTTGTGGATAGAGCGGGAACTAGAGAAGTCCAAGCAGTATCAATGTGATGAATGAACGCTGCTTCGTCAATAACTAAAAATGTTAATGCTTTACCACGAAGAGTCTTTTCTGGAGCATTTGGATTTACAGGTGAAGCATATACTTTACTACCATTTGTTAAAATAAAAGATTGCTCTGTTTTCTTTGCAAACCCTCTACTAACAATTCCCTTTGGAGGCTTCATCCAATCAGGAACTTTTTCTACCATACCACGAATAGCTCTAGCAAAGTCTGTGGCTTCTTTTCCATCCTTTGAAATAATTCCAACTACTGCATTATCAAAAAATATTACAAGCCAAGCAACATATACTTGAATGATTGTTGAAATTCCAATCTGACGACTCTTCAAAACAAGAGCATAATGTTTTTTATCAACTAAATCAACTAGATCAAGTTGTTTCCTGTAAGGTTTGAATTTTCTATCGCCGCCGGGTAATTCTAAATATACATATGTCTTAGCGAAATATATAAAATCGTTTCTGCACTTTAGAAACTCAGTTACATATTCGTTCGCTAAAGTCTTTAAATGAGCACTTATTTCTTTCTTTTTTGCCATTATATCTCCTTGTAATTGTTTGTTCTCAGTTTAAAACTTACTCTAAAGTTCTATTAGTTCTAATTAGAGTTAGTTTAGCTATAGATTCAAATTCCCTTTTTCCTCTTTGGAAAGAAAGATCAGTAGAAGATAAAATATATCTTCCTTGAAAATCCTTCATATTATCAATTAAGCTAAAAAATCCAATTGAATCCCCAACATTTAATAGAGGCATTAAAAATACATTTCGTTCTAATGTTATAACTATGCTTGATAAATCTGACAATAATCTTGACCAGTTAGCAATTATATGTGTTTGTGTTTCTTCGTATCCGGTATGATCCTTAAAAAATGCTATTCTTCTATCTGTTTTTAGAGTATCCTTATCATAATAAATTGTTCTTCCCATGTAAGTAAGTCCATAATTTCTAGCAAAGTCTTCTGTTGTTATATCAATTTTTTGATATAACTTCTTGCCTGGTTTTACTATATGAATCATTCTTGGACCAAAGATACTAAATGCAGTATTTCCTTTGTAATTTGTCTCTATGTTTCTATATGTGTAGTATAAATATCCTCCCGATGGTGATTGCCCTTTTGATTCTTCTAAAGTTTCTTCTGCACCAGATCCGGAAGCTAACTGTCTAATTATAGCTAAGTTAGATGTTTTTATTTTAGATGTAAGATTTTTTATTAGTATTCTCGGTTGTGTTTTTTCCTGTAAGCAAATAAACGAAGACATTCCATTAAACAAACCAAATGTTTTATCAAGATACCTTAGAGCTTGATAGAACGTCATAGGAGGGATTAATACCTGATCTATGACTTCCGTATTGGCTCCATTAGTATCGTAGTCCACAGTCGCTCCTAGACGGCTAGAGATGTCACTTATAACAGATTGGAGCGTCATTCCTATATATACTCCATTGACATATGTATTCATTATTTTAAATGGGTCTTTACAAACAGTTGTTATTTGAACCGCTGTTCTATCTTTCATTGTTTGTTGTGACCCCATCTGACTTTTCATCTCAATATCATGTTGAGAAGAAACATACATCAAATCTAAATCAACTTGTTCGTCTGGAACACCAGGAGCTGTGTCTTGAAAATGTCTTATTGTGAATTTTATTGGAGCCTGCCCATAAATTTTATTTAAAATCAAATCATTAGGATCAACAAATAATGTAATAATAACACTAATATATGGGATTTCAATAGAAGACATTATATTAACTTGCATAACGTCATTTGATAAATCTTGATCTTCTATTTTAAGTTCGAAGTCATATGTTCGTGAAGGCACCCAACTTCTTTCAACTTCATCATCTGAACCCATATTGCAAACCTCTCCAGTTTTTATATTTTGTTCCAAAAAAAATTAGGGGTTGTAGTTGCAAACAACCCCTAATTTTTTCTAATGATTCTAATATCTTTGAATTGCGTTTAAAGTTTCCAACATTCTAGGAGGAATAACCAAGACTGCCTCTGCTGCATTTTCCATCATTCTTCTTATGTTAATATTTGGATGCATACTGGCATATTTGATAATAGAAACAAACATTTGCCAAGATGTTGGAAGAGAACCAGGAGGATTTCCAACAGTCATTTCTTGAAGGATGGCCTTAACATCATCCGCTTTTCTCTTTCCAATTCCTTCCAAAACGTCCAGAGTTCCAAGCATCTGTTCTTCTGTTAATCTTGTATTGAAGCTATTTCTAACTACTTCCCCAATACTTTCTCTAAACTCTGTAACATATGCAGTTATTGATTCTCTAACCGTAGTTGAAGTAGAAGCTAGATGAACCATTCTCATTTCTCCAAGTTTAAACCCATACACAAGACGTTGTGTATCGTGCATGAATGAAACCCCATATGATACGGTTGCAGCTTTTGTTCCATTGTATCCATTCTGAACAATAATACAAGGAAGAACATCTCCAACTTCAGGAACTTCTACTGTGCTTGATAGAATAATATCATCTCTAAACTTTGCTAAATCAAAAGTAAGAAATGGATTTTCAGTCAAAATTCCAAGAGCTCCATCTGCAATTGATTGTTTAATAGATTGAACAAGAGTTTCATTCCCTACAAATTGATATTCTTCTGATACTCTTCCTAGATATAAATAATTATCTCCTTCTGTTCTTCTCGAAAATACAGCCAAAATTGGAAGCATATAACCATCCGTGGCATGCATAGGAACACTATCTTCTTCAACATGAAAACAATGTGCTTGTCTATAAACTACTTCTGAATGTCTATCACGATAACCAAACATTCCTTTGTATGCATATGTGGTATTTAACCCCATTGCCTCTGCTCGTTCTCTAAAACTCATTTACCACCTCAAAATTTTTTAGGGTTTCTATTATTTTATGATTTAAACTTTGTTTGATTAACTCTTTCAACATACTACTATCCATTTTATATTCTCCCAAAAATACTCTGGCTATAATTTCTGAGGCTAATTCTGTTGCTGTTATAACGTCTATGGTTGAATACATTTCTTCGGTTGGTTTTATAGATAATCTATGCTTATGAGATCCAATTTGATTTCCTGTTATTATTGCTTTGTTTACATCTATTTCTGGAAGATTTGTGAATTCCCCATTTCTATCTTTTAAAACTGAGACTCTGCTGCCCTTTACTACAATAACTGTATCTGCAATGCTTATAGGAGACCATGAAGCTGAGGCAGAATCATAATGCGAATGAGAATGACTTCCTGCGCCAAAAGTAACATCACCATTTAGACTTTTGTTCATGTTAAACTCTTTCCATTATTGCCCTCAAATAAATATCTCTTCCGTCGAATTTATGAGAAGATATATCTATAGGCTTAAATCGTTTTTCTAATTTAAAAAATTTGTCCAATCTATCGACTGTCCAAATAGAAGCATGAGGGCATGAAGGTTCATTTAATAGTTCTGTTGTTAATAAAATATTATGGGCATCAAATGTTCTTGAGTCAACATTTTCATCAAGAATCATTCTAGCCAATTTTCTATAATCCGGAACTATAATATCTAATTGCCCTCCTGGCTCAGTTACAGTAGATAAAAGATAAATAAAGAATAATACTTTATCAAAAGGAACATGCTCAAGGTATCTATAAATAGAAATAACATCAAATTTAATTATAGTTCTAGAGAGAAAATCATAAACATCATTATTAGAATAGTATTCTCGGTCTTCATCTTCTCTATGATGAATCCAATACATCCATGCTTCTTCTATAATATTTGTAGGAGTAGAGCTATAATAAGATGTATCTAAATTCAAAAGAAAAAATCCACCCAATGTTTCATCTACATCAGGTTTTATTTTTCCCCCAGCTAAATTCAAATATGTTGTAGAAATTTTTGGTTTCTTGTTCATTTTACCTCACATTCTCAAACACTATGCTTTTCGTGAATGGTTCTATGTAGTGTTTAAAATAAAAATCTTTGTCAATATCATTTGTGTCTATAATCTTTAAAACATTTCCTGATACTTCCATTTCTCCATATTCTTTTAATATAACTTTAAACTTTTCATTTGGTAGTGGAATACCAAATAAATTTCCATCTTGAGAAGTGTAAAATGCTGTTTTGGTTCTATGTAATTGACTAAAGATCCTTTCTTTATTTACATATCTTATTTCACAAATTTGTCTGTATATTTTATCTAGCGATTTGTATTTATGAGATACACCTTTTACTGTTATTTCCTTTGTATGTGTATCCATCGCAAGATATTTATTCCTATCAATAGAACAAATGAAAATTACGAATTGTGCTCGAAGGTCTAAAGGAAGGCTTTGTAAATTTCTATATGGTAGGTTTTTCTTTGTAATGAAACCATCATATTGTCTTAGAATAAGATCATCTTCTTTTATGTTGTTTCTAAGAAGATACTCATCAATTATTGACCTAGTTGTTTCTCTTAGCTTACTTGTTAAATCAGGGTTGTTTCTCATTAGCTTGCCGATATGGATATTTCTTTCTTGTTTGTTGTTCTCATCTACTCCAGATAGATCATACCCTAATTTTTTCATTATATTGTAGTGGCAAGCTGAAAGGTCATATGAATATACATCTCTCATTATTACAGGGTATTTACTATTTATTTTCATATCCCATCCAGGCGGGGAGTGATCATATAAAGATCACTCCCCATCAAGATTCTATTTAAGCAATTCTGTAATTACAAAATCTACTTGAAGGTGATGATTAACATCCATAATATCTGATTGTTTACTAACCAACCATTTTATTGCATCACCAACTGTAGTTATGGAATCAATTACTTTTGTGCTTTGTTTGTATAAAAGCATTAAGGTTTCTTTGTTTAATTCTGTTGCCATCTTTGCTGGAATGTCATATGGGCATTGTTCGACTTCAAGAAAATCATCACTTCTCTTAACTTTCTTTGTAATATATGGGATTAAAATCCCTTCATTTAATTGACATAATGTGACAATCAATCCAGTTCGAACTATATAATTCTTCAAGAAGCAACCAAAGAATTCGCTTCTATATTCTTGAATTACTCCAAACCCATGTTTATACGGATCCATTTTAATACCAGGAAGATCAACAATAGGATGTGAATCTGCATCCTCAAACATTTTTAATTCTCTTGTATCACCAACACCTGTTGCTACTGTAAATACAAGAGTCTTTGATGAATCAACACCTTTCAACGATAATCTAACCCTATTTATATTCGGAAAATTTTCATGATTTCGTTCGAACCATTCTGTTAGATTTGCAACAGGAACAAAATTCTTTGCTGTTGTTGAAACAGAAGATGTCGTTACAACTGGAGCAGTCTCTTTTACTTCAACTTCAACTTCTTGCTTTGGCAAATCCAATTGTTCCTCAGAAAGAATTGGTGGTGTTGTTCTTTGTGATCTAATCATCGAAGCTAGGTTTTCATTCATTAGCTTTCAGTCTCCTTTATTACTCGCAGTTCTCTACCCATTTTTTCATATCTTCTGCGGCATTAGCTCTCCATTTTTCTGGTTCAATTATAGCATATGCTTCTAGTGCAGAACCAGCAAGAGCAAAAATCTTTACCAGTTCCTCGTATGTTTCAACTGGAACTGTTCCATCATCTTGGCCAGCTTCTCTACATGATACTAACCAAGGTGGCATATCTTTAGTCCATTTTCCAGAATATGCAGTTTTAGCCTTATCTAAATAATGTTGGATAATAACTAAAAAACTTGCAAGGTTTAAGGACTTGAGTTTATCATAATCTCCAAATACCATCTTCTCGTAATTTCGTTCTTTAAAATAAAGTTGAACAACTTCTTCTGTGTTCATTGTTTCTCCTTCCTCATTACATTCATTTTTATGACTTTAGACATTGATACATACTGAGTCCCACATAAAGGACAATAGAATATATCAATGTCTTTGTTTAAATCTTCTATCATTTGATTTGGGTTGTTTATATATTCTTGATATGATTTCAATGGAATACAATATATAACTATAGAACTTTCACACCTTTTACATATGATTTCAGAGATAGATAAATCATCATCTCTATATGAACCTTCTTCCATTAAAACCACCTTCAACACCTTTCCAATTAACTGCAATTGCTTCACTAGTATGTATAGACTCTTCATGCGAACATTTTACAATCCAATCATATACCCCTTTGTTTTGATCTAATGCTTCAGATATTATTCTGATAGCATCTTCGACAAACATTGGATTTTGAGCAGCTACTTTTGCAATTTCTTGCTCGTCTACTCGTTTGATAATTGGATATGGAAGAGTCTTAATTTTCGATTCAACTGTTGTGATTATGTCCTCTAGCCAAATGTAATGTGGCTCTTGGACTTCAATTAGAATGTTGGCAAATGACCTCTGATTGTGAGGATAACCTGAACTTTGATTTTGGATTAAGTGGTTGCACAATTCAGCAGAGCAAGGGCAATATGATGCATATTGAATAATGACCCCTTGGAAAAATCTAAATATATCTTTTCCAATTCTCTGCCCCTCAAACCGACATTTGTAATATAGAGGAAAGGAGTTTTCTGATAAAATTGATTTCTTCATTATAGGCATTCTAAATTCAAACTTCATATAGCTAGCATCGCTTCCTACATTATTATTAACATCCTCTAAAATCTGTTTAATAAGTTTATGTTTTAGAGGAAGATCTAAATATGGTTTCAATGTTAATAACAATCTAGACATTGAAATTCCTTTTGTGTTTTCATCTAGAAATGTTCTTATAGAAACATTTGCATTTAGTTGATGGAACCCTCCATACTTGGATTCTAATTTAAAAGGAACTTCAACATTTTCCACACCAACCTGTTGTATTGGTCTTTTTATATTTGGTGGTGTGCATTGAATATCAGGCAAACATTCCATATTATTCTCCTTGGAAGAATTTTTCTTTTATTTCGTCTAATACTTTATCCTCCCATTTAGAAAGCTCTTCTTCTTGATCTACAGTAAGATTCTCTGGAACCCATGCATCTTCCGTATCGTTACTACAATGAATTACAAATTCAGGAGGACCCATGATTTCAAGATTATCATCTTCTACTACTTCTCCATTATCATTAACATAAAATCCTCTTAACTGTTGGAAAGTTACAGCCAAGTCTGCTCCACATTCTGCACATTTTCTTTCTGATAGAAAATTGGACATCATTCCTCCAAGTCTAAGAACTTTGTATCAAATTTAAAATCTTGTTCTATCTTTCTTTTTAAACCAGGTTCATCAGAAGGAATGTAATCTGGTTCTTTCGTTTTATAAGTTTTTGGTGTAACATAATTATAATCATTTGTTGTATAATAATAGTAAGAGTTTGATGTACTACTAGCTGTAGTTGTAGAGCTAGTAGTCCACCAGGTTGCCATTCCCATAGGATTTATAATCCTTTCAAATAATGAATTATATATATTTGGAAAATGTTTTGTTAATGTTTTCTCCAGTTCATCGGTAAGTAATGCCATTACTTATGATTTACACCAATGACAGTCAAATAAGAATTCAATAGCTTGACTGACTCTGGTATAATATCGAGGTCTTGGGCAGTTTCTCTTGAAGTAGAAGGATCAATAAAGTCTCTTATATGTTGTTTCTTCAAGTCGATACAATCTGATTTTGTTGTCAAGAACTCGAATAAATTATTTGGCGCATCATGCCCAATGATACAAGCGGTTTCCATTTCTCCACATCTTTGGCCACCCTTGTTCTTTCTTCCACCAAGAGGTTGTAATGTTCTTTTTGCATATGAACCAATACCTCTGGCAGCTAACTTTTCTTCTGCAATATGCACCATTCTAAAGAAATACAAATATCCGACTGAAACTGGATTCATCAAATGATTTTTGGAAATTGGGTCATAAATATCATACTTAAAAGATGTTCCTGTATAGTCAAGAGCTAACTTCACATCTTCCAATTTACAACCTTCAAATGGAGGTTGAATGATTCTTATACTATCTATAAATTCTTCATCAATAACTTCTGGCATCTGTTCTAGGAATTGTTGATAATACCAACCGTTTGTTCTATCGACAATATCAATAAACCCAAGAATATATTGTCTAATATCATATTGACTCTTTCCATCTATTAACATTTGTTTTGAGTTTTGGATTAAGTCATATGTTGCCATTCCTAGATGTAGCTCGTATAGTTGGCCAATGTTCATTCTGGAAATAATACCTAGGGGATTAATACAAATATCTAAATGTCTTCCATCTGGTAGTTGTGGCATCTTATCATGAGGAACAATTCTTGAAATAACTCCTTTATTTCCATGACGATTTGCCATCTTATCTCCAACTGAAATTGGTCTGAAATAAATACCATACATCTCAACTTTTATTCCATTTATTTTTTCACTCTTTTCTTTGAACTTTCCAATATGAGTCATAACATCTAAACCATAATCTCTGATAACTCTCTGAGCTTCTGGTTTTGGAAGTTTCTCTTTAATTACAGCTCTTAATTCTGTCTCTTTTTCAATTTGATATTGAATACGTTTTTCGACCCATTCTTTATATTCTTTTATTTGTGTACACCATTCATTTGCAAATATATTAACTTCTGATATGATGGTTGGTTTTTCTACTCTTAGTTCAGAATTTTCAATAAATACAGAATGAGGATCTTCTAAACTAATTGTTTTAAGAATTGCATATGGATTTCCTGTTTCAATAATTTCAGCTTCCTGTTTTTCAGGATTCGGTAGAGGTTTGTATATTCCTTCCTCCAATGAAAGCAATACTTTGTTAGGAGGAATAATGAATGACATATCTTTGAAATGAACTGAACATAAAGTTTCTTCTTTCAACAATCTATCAGAAATGATAATTCCATCCTCATAGTTGTTTCCATAATAAACCATTACTCCAGTTAATAGATTTCTTCCAAAAACAACTTCTCCATTTCTAGAAAAATTACTTTCGGCAAGAATATCTCCACCTTTGAATTTATCTCCTACTGAAACATACACTTCAAGAATGTCCATATGATCTATATAAATTTTTCTATACCCAATATCTAATACTTCTACTTCTCCATCATCATAAGCAACAATAAGGAATTTTGGGTCACGATGGATTACTTCTCCGTCTTTCTTTGCTATCTTAACGAATTGTGTATGTTTTGTGTATAATCCTTCACAACCAGATTTGATATATGGTTCATCAAACTCCTTTAATAGAATTGATTGACGCATTTGTGATGAAGCCATTTGTAGTCTTGTTTGATCATCATGCTCCAATAGTGGAGTAAATGATACTGGAATTGAAATAGGTTGTTCATGTAAATAATTTTGTGTGAATTTTAGATTTTCATCTAGAATAACATTTGGAATAAGATTTTGTAATACTCCACAATTATCTCTATCAGGAGTATCAACAGGGCAAACGCGACCAAACATTGTTGGACAAATATCTCTCAAATGTCTAGGAATATTTTCTCTCTTAAAACCACCAGGTCCAAGAATACTTATTCTTGATAATTTAGTAAGCTCTTCGACTGGGTTGATTGAAAAATCAAACTGTACAATATCAGAAACATTACAATCTGATAGAACTTGTCCTGTGCTTATATTGAATGATGGTTGCTTAGATGTTCTATTAGAAAAACATAAATCGAAAACATTCTTTGATAATTTTGCAAATATAAGATACTCAAAACATCTGACTCTTTTATTTGTAAATGCAGTATCATCAATATAATCTTGTTGCATTGCCCATATCAATTCTTCAAGAATATTTTCTTTCTGTAAGAATCTTGCAGTCAATACATCAACCTTTTTAACAAGGTCTATTGCATAGACAACATCTTGCCCTTTTGATTTTGCATTATACTTAGAATACATCTTCCCTATTTCTTGAATGAATTCATCTTGGGTTTCCCCTTTTGATTCCTCAAAGAAAACTTTTAACTCAGATACTAGAATATCATATAGAGGAAGATTTGGGTCAATTGTTGGTTTTACATTTGCTAAATCAAATCGTTTGAATACTTCATCTGGTCCATAATACGCTAATAGAAATAAAGATAGAGGAATAATTTTTCCTAAGAAACTTACATTGATATGCGGTGCTTCTTTTGATTTAAACAACATAAGAGTTGCTACATTTGTTCTTAGCTTAATTGTTTCCCCTCTTGTTACGATAGGAATATCAAATAATTGAAACAGAGGAATTTTTCTTCTTCCATTGATGATAATATAATTTCCATCAATTATTTTTGGAATATAGGTTGTTAAATCTACAACAGAACCTCCCTTTTTCAATTTGATAACAAGGGTTTGCTTTACTGTTCTTGCTAATTCTCCAGATGAAAATCTAGAGTCTCTTAATTCAAACTCTTCAATTTGAAAACCAATTTCTAAAGCTGGTTCTAGTATTTGTCTCACTATTGTTTCTATTTGATCATAATCTTGTTTTCTAAGAGTGAAAATGTTTCGATTTTCGTCTTGTAGTTTAAATACCGGATTTGTTATCTTCAACCGTTTCACCTCCGAAATTTTCTGCATCATAATATTCTTTTTCTAAAATTTCTATAAATTTCTTATCTTCCATATAATAGAAAGATGTTATATTACTTGTGTTTATAACATTAAGTAATAATTGACCTAATCGGAGGTCAGGATAAGTTTCCCATAACCTCCGAAGTCGGCCTAGTATCTCTGGAATTCTTTTTGGATCTCTCATTCAATTTTCTCGCCTTTTAAAATTTTATCCATTACTCCTGAGTATTTGCCTTCATGTAAAATTCCCTGTAATATACTTCTCTTTGGATTGCTGAACGCCATTGCTAGAATCCAGCTCTCTTGATTTGGAACTGACTGAACACTATAGAAGTCTGGAACAATCAAATGTCTGTTTGGTAGAAGTCTCCATTTTTTGTAATTTTTCCACATCAATTGTGCAACTACACATTCAAAATGCACATGGTAAATATCTTTGTCATATACATCAAATAGTTGTCCAACTAATTCTGTATATGTCTTATTCTTAAATTTATGAAGAAGTCCAGATGCAGCAGCTAGATCACCAATAATATCTCTTTGCTTCATTTCGCTTCGTTCTTTTTTGTCACCTTTAACTATGGCTGAACCAGAAGTGTGAAATGTTCTCAATACTAATTGCGTTCCTCTTTCACCAAGAGTTTGTGCAGCAATGATTCCTATAAATCTGCTGTTTAGTTTCTTATATAAATCTCCATAACAAGTTGTACAAATCTTTGGAGATTTACATAAAATAGGACTTCTAATTTTGATAATCTTTCCAACTAAATCAAGACAATTATCTTTTGTGATTCTAACTAATTCTTTTCCATCATGCATGAATCTATTAACTAACATTTGAGCTTTTCTTTTATTTGTAACATCTATCTCTAATAAATCGGTTGTGCCACAATCATGTATCTTATCATCAATCTGTAGATTTGCACAAGTGAATATTAATTTTCTTGAAAGATAACCAGAAGTTCCTGTATTAAGAGCAACGTCAAGAAGACCTTTTCTACAACCATAAGTTGAATAGAAAAATTCCTCTGGAGTTAATCCTTCTATAAGATTACTCTTAATTGGCAAGGGAAGAATTTCACCTTCAAAGTTTGAAATAAATCCACGACTTAGAATCAATTGTTTTACTTGATCCCAGCTTCCTCTTGCTCCTGATTCAATCATATATGCATACTTAAATTCTTTTCTCATCAAGTCTGTTATAGAATAATCTGATAATTCTACAAGCTGTTTTCTTACATCCTGCCCTTGATATATTTTGTCTTTTACTGCTTTTGCTTCTGGAATTTCACAGTCTGCTAGAGACATTGTGCAACCATATAAAGTTGCATATTTGAATCCCATTTTCTTAATATCATCAAGAACTTTTACTGCTATATCTTCTTGATAGTTATCTTTAATATCATTCAAAATAGAAAGTAATACTTTTTTATCAACTACTGTTTTAACCTGTGGAAATCCTTCTGGAAGAATAGAATTGAATTCCTCCATTCCATTGACCTTCATTTTCTCGTCAAATATTCCCTTGGTTAAGAAATATATTCCTAGAATAATGTCCTGACTAGGAGTCAACGTAAGATTTTCATTTGCTGGACTACTTAAGTTCTTAACAGCAGCTATTCTATCTCTTATTTCTTTCTTGGCTTCTTCGGAAATAGGAACATATACAGCCATTTGGTCGCCATCAAAATCTGCATTGAATGGAGGACATACAAGAGGATGAATCTTAATAACCTTATCTAGAGTTAATTTTATATTGAATCCTAACATTCCCAATCTATGCAAAGATGGTTGACGATTAAGAATACATACTTCATCTTTTATTAACTCTTCACAAATTTTATATAGAGAGTATTTTTCATAATCAACACATTCATCTACAAAATCAATAGCTTTATTCAATAGTTTAAACTTTCCAATTTCAATAAGTTTCTTTGCTATTGGAAGTTTGAATATTTCAAGAACCATGAAATATGGTAAAGCACAATCATATAAACTTAGAGTTGGATCTGGAACAATAACTGCACGACCAGAAAAGTCAATTCTCTTTCCTAGAATATTTCCACGAATTAACCCTTCTTTCTTTGCCATCTTTTCCAAGACTCTTGCATATAACTCGTCAACATCCTTCTGCAACTGTTTGAAATATGTATAATACAAATTCTTATCTTTCATAATATCAAGAATTGTATCTTTCATAATTTCTTTCTTGGTTAAAATCTGAACATAATATCTATTAATTTTATCCATCAGTTGCTTGTTGCCAGGAGCTTTAGATGTCGGTCTTAGATCGGGAGGCATTACAATAACATGGTCTATAATAACACTATCAATATTATCCTTTACTACTTTCCATTCTTCAATTCCTTCAGCTACCATTTCATTTGACATACGTTCAATGATAAGTTTTATAGCTTCAGTTTTCTCCCAAATTTTACTTTTTAGTGGTGCATCTTCTTGGGCTGTTGTAACCATATACCCTTCAATTTTGTCTTCATACATAAAACTTTTTTCATTTTTTCTTAGTAGATCAATAGCTGATTTTAAAGATTTTCCACCAATATCACAAATCAAATCATACATCAATGGATTCATTACTGGAATTGGAAGAGTTATCTTACCATATCGTTTTCTTCTTACATCACTATTTACAATATCAACTCCACATTTATCACACTTGGTTCCAGATTTAGATACACCATGATAAATATCACATTGACAGGTATAATTTTTTATTGGTCCAAATATCTGCTCTGAAAATAAACCTTTTGGATGAAACTTTCTTTTACTAATAAGTTTTAAAGATGATACTTCTTGAAGCGTTTCACAAAACTTAGCATACTCTAAGATTTTTGGCATTCGGTTCCTCTCCTTAAAGTTGTATATTCAAACTGTCTCTTAGATGAGTCATTATCGCTGCTATATGAAATTTAACTCTTTCAGCAATCATTCTATCTATTTCAGGAACTAAATGTTCTACCAATTTATCAACATCTTGTTTTGCATAGTCCCTCATATATTCTGAAACTAATTCTTTCACATAAATTCTTATTGGATCATTTCCAGCCATTGCTGATAACCTCCCCCTTTCCATTAAATCTTAACGAAGGTTGTTCTTCAAAAATAAGTTGATTTTTTGTTTGCATAACATCATAAAAGCAATTGTCTAAATAGTAAGTCGATAGAAGACTTAGAAGTGTTTGATACATTTTTTCATCATAATCTGTATCTTTGTAATGAGGGGCAAGACAATAAAGTAAGTTAGAAGGGTCGATATTAGGATGTGATGCATAGGCATGAACAAATTTTAATTTATCATTAACTGTTGTTACTGTCAAGGCAGGAATTTTATATGTATTGTCTATGACAGTAACTTTGTATATTTTATTCCCTTTTATTGCCTTGTTTGGTATCAGGATGCCATCCCAATAATGAATAATTTTTGTAACTCCAAATATTTTAGAAGTTAAAGTGGTTGTTACATTGAATCTTCTAAACATACTATGCTGCTCCAGTTTCTTCTATAAATTCTATCTGCTTATTAATTTTATTAACAAAAATAACGTAGTTTTTCCCACTACCATATCTCTCAACAAACCTTCCCATAAAACGTATTACGTCGGAAGGTTCCTTGAGAGATCCGGGAAATATTGTTTCCCTTATTGGTCCAAGAATAACCTCGACTTTGTCTTTACAATTCATATATATAGTAGGCGCGATTGATTGGTCAAGTCTGGTTATTTTTTTAGTGTATTTATTATCATCGTAAATTATGTCTATTTGGTCTTTGTTTTGTTCTAGTGAGTTTGCTATTATTTCGTCAAGGAGGTCAATGTTTATTCGTTCTACTGAGTTATTTTCCATTAAGATTTTGAATTTGTTTCTAACAAGCAAATCAGATACTAGAAAAGCTGCTTTGTTTATTTCTGTTTTAGTTAATTGAAGGTTGTATTTTCCATGATACGGTCTATAGACACAAACCATTTTTCTGCAATCTATTATTACATCCCTTCCAGAAATATAAACTCTAACATCAATTTCTCCTAATCTATCACATACAAAATCACGACAATCTATAAGCAAATCACAAGATGGAATTTTTGTTTGCCCTTCAATGTATTCTGAATTTATTTTTGATACTTCCAACCCGAAATTCTCAGATTTCAATATGTCTTCAAGAGCATCAACTTTATTTATTCCAATATCTTTTGGGCGGTATATTGATTTCAATGTATTTTCTGAACTGACTAAATCATAATCAACAATAACTAATTTTGTGACACTGTGATTGCTCGCTAAATGTTTACAAATAAATCCTCCGAATGAGCCTAATCCAATTATCCCGATTGTTTTTAACATTTAACAAGTCACCTTAATTTAAGATAGGGGGGAGGATAACTCACTCCCCCCGACTCTTAAATCAATCTGCTATTACTAGCAGCCTTTCTTGCCGGCAGGCTTCAGGAATTCCAAAGAATCCCCTTCACGAAGCACATAGTCGCCAGGGGCGTCCTTGCCGTTCACAAGACCGGTTGACATTTTGTCCACGTTCAAAACTTCGCGCAGGAACTCGGAAACTTCTGCGACAGTTTTGCCAACAACTGGGAACTGTCCAGCTGATGCACCGGAGGTAACGCGGATGGTGCTGGTGATGCGCTGACCAGGAGCAGCGTCAGGATTGGTCATAACGCTTGTCACCTGGGCTTGCAGAGCAGCCAGTCCAGTTGCTTCGTCAGGGGATGCAGCCAACATAATGGCATCCACGATAACTGCCTTGGGTTTCTTTGACATACCGGCGATGCCCAAATCACGGCAGATGGAACGAAGTTCGTCATTGGTCTTGGTGGTCAGGTCTTCACGATTGTAAGTAATGCTAGCCATTGTTAAAAATTCCTTTCGTTTACTACTTTTTCTCTAGAGTTTTTTATTCGCGTACAACGCGTTGTTTGCTGTCTGAACACATTGAAATAATGTCGAAATAAGTTTCGGAAAACTGATCGACAATTCCTTTAATAACGGTCCTGTAAAAGGCCCAACACATAATAGTTGCTACACCTAGGTTTGCAAAGAATAACTGGGGTTCAGACTTAGCCAGCTCTTCACAAGTCATTTCCGAGGGTAGTTTATCGGCAGGGTTTGCAATCTCTGGATGATAAGCGCACAAATCCGGGGTTAAATCTTTGCCTCCCTTACGGACATATATTTGTACGTTTCCATCTGTCAATTCATTCCCACCCGATATAAGAATAATATCGTTTAGAGTTTTACTATAATTTGACACTATCATTCTTGTTTTGTGATTATCAACACATAGAAATACAACACTCTTATCTTGAATAAGACTTCCTACATTTGTTGGGTCAATGAATACTTTTATAGGAGTGATAGTTAAATTTTTAAATTTAAATGCTATCTCCTTAGCTTTAATATCTGCTTTTGACCCAACTCTTCCAAATTCTTGACGAGTATAATTTTTAACTTCATAATCATCACCGTCAATCAATGTAATATCCGCTTTGGTGTCGGCTGCGTAATTTAAAAATCTTCCTAGTTTCTCTATAAGAACTGAGCCGACACCACCTAAACCAACTACTGTAATATTATATTGATTCATTTCTTCCCTCTACAGATTTGAAGAAGTTTTCTGACAGAGAATCTCGTTCGGGGAGGCAATCCGATTGGGATAGAGGGTTTGTCAGGAACTGGTAATAGGACCCTTTCTCTGTCAGCAAGTGTAGCTGCTTCTTTCACGGCTTTTTCAAATTCATCACCGTTTGGAATTAACAGCTCACCTGAATCTGATGCTGCTTGTTGATGAATCTCAACTTCCCTATTATACCCTTCATATTTTCTTTCAATATGAATCATAGGACTTTCGCATACTGGGCAATCAGCTTTATCTTTTGGATCAACCCAAGTTGATCTTTTACATTCCATACAGAAATACATCTCTGCATCCTTTGAAGGACCATTGATAACAATAGGCATTCCTTCGCCTTCTGCTCTTTGAAGTTCAGGAAATGTTCTTGGATCTGGTTTGTAATTATCAACTTCTTTAGATTCAGGAACATTGTCTTCAACTTCTTCGGTATACATTTGAATTGCCCATTCAATTTTTGTATCTCTGAATAAACAATGTTTGCATGGGAATAGATCATCATCGTCTTCAAGATCATGTGGAGGAAATTCAATAGGCTTGACTTTAACTCCAACATTTTGAATCGGCTGACCAGATGGAGTTGCTGAAGGCGGTGGATTTGCACCAGGAATAATACATACCCTTCCATTCTTTACAACCACATGACGATTGTTTTTCCATGCATCAGGATCAACAGTCTGAGTATATTTTTCTTGTGTTATACTTCTTTGCCATGGTCTTTGTCCATGAACAACTGGATGTCTTTCTCTTAAATAACTATACCATTGTCCTGGTTGATACATTCCACCACCTGCATAATATTCATCCCAATCATCAAATCTTCCAACTCCAGCATGTTGATAACCTGGAGTAGCATATGTATATGTTTGTTTCTCTACCAGCTTCATCCATTCTTTGTTAAAAGTAGGATTCTTTACTGTTAAAGTATAACGCTTATCATATGTTGATGATGGAGAATATGTTGATTGATATGCAGATTGATAAGGACTGAATTCTACAAGTTTTCCATTCTCCCAACGATAATGTTTTGGACCATAGCTTCTGAATGTTTCAACTTGAGGAGTTGTAGGTGTAGGTTGAACTACAGGTGCAATTCCATTAATGTAATCCAATGGATCAACAACAAACCTCTGTTTGTTTGAACATATAGATGCTGCTACTGTATAGATGTTATCGCTGCAACCACAATGACCAAATGTCAAATGCAAACCGTCAAATGACCATTCATCTGAATCATCAATTCCAGAATGAAAAGCTGAAAAGTTTGCATGACTGTGAATAGAACCAATTTTATCAAATCCTTCGTATGATATATTTCTATCATAACTTAGACCTGCTCCAGATACTTTTTGAAGAGGCGGAACAGCTCTAAATACTTTCTTCTCCGAGTTATAGAAAAGAATAACTACAGCTTCAGAAGAATGTTCCTTATATACTTCTCGGAAAAATGCAAATATCTTTCCTATCAGTTTTGATGGAATCTTGGGAATATTCATTGTTGCACTTGTTTCGATACTTGCTAAAATTGAAATACTATCAACCTTAGCAATACTATTCATTATTCCAAGATTCTTTTTAAGATATATTCCTTCTTTTGCAATAATGTAACAAATTGGATCTTCAGGAAGAGCTTTACCTTCTTCATGAATGTGAATTGGAAACATCGTTGTCATTTAATTATGCTCCTTGGATCTGCAATAAATTGTTGAGTTGATAGCGGGTTTTCAATTACTCCTCCAAAGAGGTTTGCATACCCTGTAATATAACCAAACTTTTCAATATCCTGAGTTGAAACTCTAGGAGATGGAATACAATCAAGACTTACACTATATCGGAAATTATTTGTAACTGAAACACTTTCTGTATAAGAATGAAAATAACTAAACATCAAAGCACGAAGAGTTGTCTTTGCTTCTATGTGCTTGAAAATCATAAAATCATCAATTCCATATCCTGCATTTCCTCTGACTATATCCCCAGGTTGTAGTTTGATATTATATTGATCAACAATAGGAACGTGATCCAAGGTTTTCCATTTTCTTGAAGTAAATGGAATAATGTTAAACTTCTCCAAATCACTAAGCCATAATGTTAACCCATTTGAACATAACACCATAGGTTCTGGTGTCTGAGTGTCAATTAAGAAGCCAACTATGATATCAACATCTTTTTTCGGAAAACCAGAAATACTTGTTTCTTTTGCTACTATCTTTGTTCCTGATTTGATTCCATTCATTTCTGGAACAATCTTTCTAACTTTTCCAGTAGCAACTTTTCCATCACCTGAGATAAAAGGAACAACTTCAAGATTTCCTAGTTTATCACTTGTAATGATAGATACTTCTGTTCCAGATACATCTCCCTTAAAATTAGTTTTGAATCCAGTTATAGTTTTAGGAACCAACAGTTTTTCTGGAGTTTCCCAATTTGCAACTATAATCTTCTCTCCAATCGAGTATATAATATCAACATCATATGATTGAAGGATTAATGAATTATCTTTTAAAATTATATCTTTTAAATCATCTGGATTAACATTCATCCCATTTTGTATGGGATCATTTTGAGGAAGAACGAAATATCTGTTTGGAACACAATGAATACTTGTTTCTTTTTGCATAGAATATTTTGTTTTGTACATATTTCTAAAATATCTAAATATTGGAGGTAGAGGTTTTGTTTCATCTTTGTGAATAATAGTTCCATTTGGAACAGGTTTATCAAATGTATTTTCATATTGAGGAAGAGTATTCATAGATAGATTAAAGGAAGATGCCCCTGAAAGAGTTTGATGTATTTTTGTAAGCTTAAATGATAAAGCCAATCCAGATGATACTACTGAAAATCCATCAAAAAGCCCTTCATTAATATTAATCATAGGAACTTCACTCATCTTATTTTTAACTATATAATATGAGTCTCCTTGTTTTAAAATCTTTCCACGAATTTCAATTTTATCAATTTCAACTTTCTTGACAAAATTCTTTTCAATCATAGTTTTTGTTATATATTCTTCATTCATTTTGATTTCAGGACTTCCATCAATTGATCTCCGAATATATTCAATTCTTTTATAGAACTCTCTTCCATCTGATTTCTTCATCAATATAATATCTCCCTTTTTAATTTCACAACCGGAGATATCAATTGCTTCAATAAGACGATATTCAAAAATCAAATCAGCGAGCTTGGTTTTAAAGCTAGATGATAATCTATAAATTTTATCTGATTTTGTTGTATCATTCCATAGTTTTATATGTGTTGGATCATAATCTGCACTTGAAGATAAGAATGACATAATCACATGCTCATTATCTTTCATCTTAAAGCGATCACCAACTTCTGCGGTTAATCCTGATTTACATATAACTCCATTTGTTATGTTTTCAATCAAAGGAGTTTCTGTTCCATACACAGGATCTTTTACAATATGATCAGACTCTACTGTCTGAGAGAATGCCTGGGATAATGTTGCGAAAGAGAAAACACTTCTTCCGTAAGGATTTTCTCCAGTTTCCCCTCTGAATAATTTTATTTCATCAATGAGCTTTTTTCCATCTCTATTTGGAATAAGATCAACTGAATAAATAAACATCGGATTTGTTGATGTTAAATATTCCCATTCAAAAAAGTTTCCAAGAACTGAGTTCTTATATTCCTGAACATTGTTATTGTAATCGTTATTGAATACTGCTGACCAAAATCTATTTATGATCTGAGTGCAAGCTGCATTTGCACTTGCAGGTGGTACTTCGCCACCATCTCGACCAATACATAAACCTTGATCACTATTGATATTGAACAAAGGTGCTTTAAAAAGAATCTCTCCTAAACCTAAAAGAGATTTCTTTCGGAAGAATACTTTTCCATGTGCATATTCATTTCTTTCGTTTAATCTGATAATGAATACTAAATAAGGAAAAGCTAATCTGAATTTATATGGAGGTCTTGCTCCTGTTCTTGGATCCTTTGGATAATTATCAAAGAAATTCTTATATCCATATTCTTCAAGAACTCCCTTTGTCTTTAGATTTTCATGTTGATATGCTAAATCGACTTGAGCTAATATAGTTCTTATTTGTGGAGGTTCTTCAATAACTATAATTTTTCCGGTAGTAATTGTTTCCATATACCGACAATTCTGTGGAATAAGTTCTATACCTTTTCCTCTAACTTTTTCTGCTACTCTTGTTAAAAAATCTTTGGTTTGAATAACACTATATCTGGCGACTGGAGTTCTTTCTTCTCCACTATCCATTCTTCCATCCGCAGATTCAAAGATGGTATATTTGTCATTCAAAACTATTTCTCTGAATGTCGGACCAAATTGTTTGCTCATCTTTCACCTTTCACTTAATTTTTTCACTTGCCTTCTAGATATTTGTATATCTTGGCGTATTCGGTTAAAATTTTATCAGGTCTTACTTCTTTGCTTTCCCATGTTTTTTGTTTCTTAAAATTTCCATCTTTTATCTTTGTAGTATATAAGACGATCACATATATATTCCCTAATTCTCTTTCGAGAGTTAATGCACCAATATCTTTTTTAAATTTTGGAGTTACTGGAAGACAAAGAAATATATTAGGACCTTTTGGAATTTTTTCGATATGTTCACCAAATACTCTAACACAAGATTCTCTTTCTTCTGTTGATATTTGGTCACATAAAGCTCTTATTTTTTCATCATTATCTGTTATACTGCTTGGCAACGCACTTAGGGCGTCTTGAAAAATTGTCATATTCACCTCTTACTTAAAGGGCATTATTTTATATCTTATTTTTTCTTTGGGAGTGTCTTTTGGAACTATTTCAAGCCAGTCTATTTTATTGAATGGAACTGAACGCCAATCTTTCTTTTCAAGATCAAAGACATGAATGATTCCGCTTTCTTTCATCAATTTCAAAATTTTTGGCATGTCCACTTTTTTAGGTTGCTTGTCTTTTGGAATTTGTGTAAAATCCAAAGTACATCTCATGATCCTGATTGTTCCATCTTGTTTTATGAACTTGACTGTGGCTTCTTTTGCAGAATACAATTTCTCCCAAAATAAGATAGCATTTCTAATATACTCCATAACTACCTCCGATCAGAGTGTACTAACGAATCAACTACCTCTGTTTTTTCGATATACTTGCTCATTAATAGACAAGTGTGATTACACAATTTACAATAAGATTCTTTATCATGCCTTATCATTTTTGCAAACAATGGATGTATTTTTCCATCATCATTTAAAAAGTTTTCAATATCAACAAACATAGGAGTGTAAATTCCCCTGATTCTTAAACACAATCTTAGACTTCCATCTGCGTCAATAGTTATATTATGCAAACTTTTATCTATACCACAGTCCATGTTTGAAGGGAGAATTTGCCAGATTGCAGGAAGTAAAACATCTTTCATATGAATATCAAAATCACTATCCATTAATTTCTGAAATACATCTGCTAATTCTGGAGTTTGTTTTACAAGAAGGTTTTCATCTCTAATGTTTGAGAAATCATAAAACTCGCTTTTTGCAATATCAATAAATGTTATATCTCCGTTTATTTCATAAAGAGTTAATGTTTTTAATAAATCATATAAATAAGGAATATTTGTTTGCATTACAGTTATTTCTGCAACAACATCATCACAATATTTTTTCATAACTTTTAAATTTTCAAGCCCTAAAATACTTTTAACTACTCTATCTTCCTTGCTCTCTTTTTCGTGAAAAATAGGATCAACTGAAGCAGTAAATCCTTTTATTCGACCAACCTTTTCAATTAGTTTAAGTATTAGAGGCTTTACTGCATCTGTATTATTAGAAATTATCGTATAGAATATATTGTTATCATTACAATACTTAATAATCTCCCAAAGATCCTTTCTCAATAATGGTTCGCCACCATAGAATATATGAAAGGCATTTGGGTTATGTTTATTAATCTTTTTTATTCCCTTTATTACTGTTGTTGTATCCATTTCATTCTCAAGATAATATTGCATATCTGGATATTGAAATGGTTTGTTTTCATAGTTTTTGACGATAGCACAATAGCTACATTTAAGATTACATCGTCTGGTTAATAGCCAATTTACTATTCGGATCATATTTTTTCCACTGGTCCTTTCATTACTAATTTTCCATCTAAATTATACAGTTGAAAATTCAACTCTCCTTTTTTTAACTTAAGGCGACCAAATTTTGTCTCTGCATTATAACATTCAGTTATTTGCCCATATGGACCCATAGGATCCCCATTCCATCCATCACCTCGAAAATCAGTTGGTTCAATAACTATTGAAAAATTAACGTCAGAATTTTTTGGTTTTTTGGATAATAAATTTATAAAATTATTGATTATATTTGCAGCAACATCTTTTGTTAAAGCTAAACTATGTTCATCGTTGTAATTTGGATTTTTTCCGACTATACATATTTCAGTTTTAGGTGTTTGTTTTTCGTCATATAGGACTATATCTTCTATAGTCGCAATATATTGTGGTTGGTTGTAATCTTCTACTGAGTCATTGAAAAATGGATTAACATGAAATTCTAACTCTTTGTAAAATGAATAATCTTTGTTTAATGCAACAGCATAACCCAAATCCAAAAAGTATTCTCTTATATTGTTTGGGATTGTAAATCTTGGAAGAGTTCCATTAGCTTTGACCAAAAGAGTAAATGCTGCACTAGAACTATTGGTTACAAAATCACTCTTTATTCGCATATTGATTATCTATTTCATTTATTTCATTGATTATATTCCTAGTTATTGGAACAATGATTGTTCCTCCACCACCATTAACATCCACGGATCTTATAATAAATGGATTCAAAACAGCATTGAATAGTGAAGTACTTCCAGAGTCATAATCATAACTTAATTCTTCTAAATCAAACCCATCACCAGTTCTTATTTCATCAAGAATTTTATTAACATTATCACAATATGTCTGCCACATTTCATCTGTTAATTGATCCTCTGTTAATTCATTTCCTTCTGGATCATATAACTCTATATAATAAGATGAGTTTTTATATAGAGATTGTAGATGAGGAATGGTTGCTTTAAATCCTTCTGGAACATAAACTATATAACAGGATGTACTACTGTTTGTTACGAAATCGCCTTTTATTTTCATGAGGCAATGTCTCCTTCACAAGTTTTCTAATAAATTTATCATATTGTAAACAGGTAGTGTTCTTTGTAATATCTTTTGTACAAACAATTTCTATTGGACATTGTTCACATGGACAACCTGATATTTTGGAAATAGCATATTTTTTAATAAATTTTATCTCTTGCTTTTTCCTTTCTTCCCTCTCCCATATAGCCTCGTAATCATGATCCTTATACTTCATTTGTGATTTTTTAACTCCGATTTGTTTAAGGAAATATAACATATCAAAGTTGTCCATTGAAGTTACGCCATTGACTTTATTTCTTTCTTCCCAAACAACCCAACGATCTGATAGTGTTGGAACATATAATCCTTTGTTAATTTTTTTATAGTGGCTTTTGAATGCTAAATGAAAAATAATTTGATGATTTGCAATAAATATTTTCTGTAAAAGTGTTAACTCGTCTTTCAAAATTGAAAAACTCGCAGAAGAACTATTAGTAACAAAATTTGTTTTAATTTTCATCTTAGCGCTAAAACCTCATCGGCTTCTACTTGGTCAACATGCCTATGTGAAATTATATAAATACATCTTTCTTGTTTGATTTGTTGTAATACTTTTGCAACATATTCAATATTCTCATCATCTAATGCATCAAAAATTTCATCAAATATCAATATGTTAGTTTTGAAATCTTTAATGTTTGATTGCAAATCTCCAAGAGTTAAAATTGTTGCAATATCAAGAAGCCTAGTTTGCCCACCCGATAATTGAACTCTTGAATTTGCTTTTGTAAATGTATCAAGAACATTAACAGAAATTTTGTCTCTCATTTCACCAGATTTTGTTGCAGCTAATGTATCAAACGATACTATATAACGTCCTCCAAATTTTTCTAGATAGCCAGCAATTGTGCTATTCATAAATGGAATTGCTTCATCAATCAACATCGAAGGAATTCCTGATGGAGAATATGCGTCTTTCCAGAATTGAGTTATATCTATTTTCTTCAATGTTGATTCTATTTCTTGCTCTAACTTTTGATTTGTTCGTGTTAAAGCAAATCTTTTTTCAACATATAACTTAATCTGTTTTTCATCATATTCTGATTTTTCAAGACGATCTATTTCTCTTTGATGCATTTCAATAACACGCTCTGTATCATTTATACATCTCGTTACTGCATCAATTTGATTTTTGATCTTTCTTCTTGCTTCTATCTTTTCTTTCAAAGAGGCAATCAACTTCTTCAACTCATCTTTTCTACTATCTGATTCTGTTCCTAACTTCGCAGATTCAGCATAGAATATTTGTGTAACTTGCCCTAGCAAGCCTCTTAACTTATTATCAATCTCTTCAACTTTTGTATTTCTGTCATTTTCTACTTTTGTAGTTTCAACAGACATTTTAATTCTTAATGCTTCAACTTCTTTTTTCTTCGCCTCTAATTCTGATCTCATTCCTGAAAGTTTTTCAATAAGAACTGTTACTTTATCTTCAATTGATAGAATTATAGAGTTCTTTTCATCAACCTTTTTATTGACTAGAGCTTTACATTCATCACCAATTGGTTGATTACAGGTTGGACATACATCTTTATTGATACTCTCTTTTAACTCTATAATATCTTTATCAAGAGTTCCAGCTCGTGCTCTTTGTGCTCGAATCTCTGCATCACATAATGTTGTTTCTTTAGTCAATCGTTCTACATCTACAGACAACAAAGAAATTTCATTGCTTAATTCATCTCTAATTTTTCTGATTGTAACTGTTGCTTCTTCAAATATTTTTGCTTTTTCTGTTCCAGCTTTTCCTTCTAACTCTTTATTCTTTTCGCTTCTCTTTGATTGTAGAAGATCAAACGATGACTTTTTCGTTTGCTCAATCGAATCTAGTTCTGCTTGTAGAGTCGAGAGTTCAACAATCAGTTGTTCAACTTCATATTCATTTTTGGAAAGCTCTTTTATTTGATTTTCGTGGGTTTCTTTTATTCCCAATGATAACGCCAGAGATTCTTTTTCTTTTGCAATGCTTTGTTGTTTCTGAACTTGAAAATCTTCTTTTTCTTTGTTAAGTCTAAAGATGTTAGAATTAGCATCAGAAATCAAACCTTCATTCAAAGAAATTTCACCCTTTGTTTTATCAACTAAAGGTCTTAAAGATTTAAGAATTTCATCAGCTTTTGCATAATATTTTAGATAAATATCCAGGTCTAAAATCTTTCTAAAGATTTCTTTCTTTTCTGAATCGACTAAATCTGTAAAGAAATCTTTGATTTTCTGACCAAACATTAGTGTATTCATAAATGCTTTTGCAGAGCAAAGAATTCTTTCAACTTCAGGAACAACCTCTTTTGCACCACGATACATTTCAACACCATTCTTTTTCAATGAAACGGTGTTCCCTTGCTTTGTTCCCTTCTGCCATCTATCAACTTCATATTGATCTGTATTGATTGAAAATTTAACCCATGTATGACAATTTCTTTTGACTGTATTATTAACTAAATCGTCACCCTTCATTCCTTTACTAGTAATTCCAAACAGAGTGAAAGGAATAGCATCAAGAGCTGTTGTCTTTCCAATCCCATTAGGACCAGTAATCATTGTGATATTATTCAAAGGAAATTTTAGAATCATTGGTTCGATATAAGGGCCATAATTTTGCATACCAACTTCTTCAAATAGAATGTTCTTCATATATCACCCTCACATTTCTCCACAATATCCATTCCTACTTTGATATATTCTTCTATTAATTCTTGTGGAATCTTCTTAATTTCTAAGTATTTCAAATGTTTATCTTTCTGTGACATTGAAGATGTTATTCCTCTATCTGTCACATCCTTAACTGTCTTATCAACAATCGTGAAATCCTTCTCGAATTTCTTGAGATCAATTTCTTCTTTTTTAATAATCTTAACATGATCGCCAGCTTTCTTGATAGCTTGAGCTTGTTTCATTACTTCATTTTTATTTTCATTTGTTATCACAAGCTCAATGTGTTTCTTATAACCTTCGGTCAAAATACTTTTAACTTCAAGAGTTTGTGAATCAACTACAAGAAATCTTTTATTCTCATGCTTTTCTCCCCAATCTAACTGAACAGGAGACCCAGCATACATTATTTGAATTCCATCTTGAATTATTTCTTGTGGTTTGTGATAATGACCTAGAAGAACTAATTCATATCTTCCAGCTAAATCACTTGTTTTTATATTTGTCCTTAGACTCATTCCAGAATTAACAACTGCTTCATTCAATCCAAAATGAGATACTAAAATTCTTGCCTTATTTGATTTGACCATCTTATCTACATTTGTTGTGTATGGAATGAAAAGAACATTATCAATTACTTTAGGTTCTTTAGTTATCCATGTCACATTTTTAACATTTTCAAGAGGTCTTAATGCTGAGACTGCTGCTTCTCCTTTTCCAGAAAGATCATGATTTCCATCTATTACAATGAATTGAATATCAGAAAAATCTTTAAAATAATCTAGCATGAGATTTTGAGCTATAGCATAAATTATTGATTTTCCATGAAGAATATCTCCACCAATCACTATTGTATTGATTTTATTATCCTTACAGAAATCTGCAATAAAGTATAATGCTTTCTTAATGCTTGCTAATCTTTCTGGAACATTTTCTTCCTCTTTATCTGTTCCATATCTAGATAGATGCACATCTCCAGTAAAAGCAAATATCATTTTTAGGCCCCACTTTCATATATTATTTTGTCTTCTGGAATACCAATTTCTACTAAAAACCAATACATATCAAAGTTGTCCATTATTGTTGAACCTTTAATGTAATCCTCATCTTCTTCAATATACCATCTATCTTCATCACGAGCATCCTGACATCTTAACATTTTTTGACATACTTCAATATGATTTTCAATTTGATATTTTTGATGTTCGCTTATATATTTCTTCAGCACATAGAAACTAGCTGAAGAACTATTGGTTACGAAGTCTATTTTAACCTTCATATTTCACACCATGAATTAGATTCTTAGCTAATTCCCCTTCTATTATTTTTAATTTATTATCGTACACTAGAATATATTGTATATTCCAATTCTTTCTTTCGTAGAACTTTATTCTGTTCAATGCTGTTTTTGCAATGTCTCTAGATCCAATGTCAACCATATCTACAATTATTGGAGTTTTCTTTCCCTCTTTTATTCTTGTAACACGACCAGCTAATTGTTCTATATTTGATATTGGAGAAGTCATTATTATACAATCTTTATGTGGAGCATCAATTCCATCTCTTGCTTTTCCAGGTGTTGCAAGAGTTAATTTATATTTCAATGACTCTAATCCATAAGGACCACAAAACATTGATTTACTTGGAGATTGAACAGCATTATATGTTTGCTCTATTAACTTGATTCTTTCCATCATACATAGAATATCTCTATCCGGTATAAATTTATTTAAAAGTCCCATTAATACATTGTTGAATGGAACAGATTTTTTCATTAAATTTAGATATCTTGATCTTTGAAATTCTCCACCCCACCTGATATATGTATAACGACTTGGAATATCTATTACATAATCAAGGAGAACCATCGTAACATTTGCAGCCATTGTTCCTTCTGCATCATCGTCTGTAAATATTCTTCCTAGATGATACTCTATTATATCTCCATTTCCATCATATCTATAAGGGGTTGCACTCAATCCATATGTATATTTCGATGGAATATGAATAGAACATTCTGAGAATGTTGGGGCACCAACTGATGTGTGAACTTCGTCAGCAATGAATACCCCAACATTCGCAGAGTCAAGAGCTGTCAGAAATTCCATCCTTTTTCTTTTCAATAGTGATAGAAATGTCTGAGCTGTTACGATTATGATTGGCTTTTTTAAATCTTCCTCAAACGTCTCGGAAGTCAGCCGGGCTATATTGTCTTCCTTTAGATTTGTGAAATGTTCTACTCTTTGTTTCCATTGATCTGCAAGAGAATCTCGATGTACCAGAATCATCGTCTTTTTCTTTCTCGTTGCAATCATGTAAATCGAAATAACAGTTTTTCCAACTCCAGGTAGAAGCTGTAGAATACAACTCTCGTTATCGAGCATGTGCTTTATTGCACTTTTTTGAGCCTCACTTCTAGGCACAATATGATGCTCGATTTCTATTGGTTCGCCATCGTGTCTTCGATCTTCTACTTCAATATCAAGAGTGTATTTGTGAACCGGAAAATATCTCGGGATTAACAAATATTTCCCGGATTCTAGAAAGAATTCGTAGGAAGACAATGTTGAGTTATTGTACGCCTTTGTCTTTCTGTCCAAAGACGACTTTATGCTCTGGTAGAATTGTTCTTTTTCAAAATCTCTTGATATAGCTAATCCCGATCTTTTGATTATTTTCATAATTACCTCTTTAAATTAATTTCTTCTTAAAAATTGATAGCATATCATTTCTTGATATATGAGCTAAGCTATCTTTGCTTTCCCAGATTTTTATTCCTTCTATCCCTTTTAATGATGCAGAAAACATTAGTTGTTCCCAACACCATACTAATAAATTTTCTGCTGTTGGAACTGCAATTATATCATTTAATACATTATGATCTAAAACCTCAATAATAAATTTTTTTGTTGCCAAACTCAATTCTTTAAAATCCATAACCATCATTGTAGATGGGTCAATTCTTTTTCTAACAGAAACTTCTATATCCCACTCATGCCCATGAAAATTTTCACAGGCTCCAGAATATTGAGGTAGGAAATGTGCTGCTGCAAATGTTAATTTTTTAGATATAGTTACAAATGGTTGTTTTCTATCAGAATAATGAAAAATCATATGACATGGAACACATAGAGGTTCTAAATTAGAAATTAAAAAGTTATCATGATCTTCATCTATATGATGAACATTTATATTTTCTGTTGAACCGCATCTTCTACAATAAGAACAATCTTCAAATTGTTTTAAAAAATCCACATAAAATCTTTTTGCTTCTTCTGATTTTGTATGAATTTCTTCTTTGTAATTTGGGTGCTTTTCCTTTGTCATATCTAGCATTCCATTAATTCGATTATTATAACAACCTTGAATCCATCTATCTTTTACAGATTTTTTTATCTTATCTATCACTCCATTTTGGAATACTGGGTTATTTTCTCCCATTCTTCTGCTAGATAAGATTCTACTTTTCCTTTTAGGTTCAACTTCAGAAATTCTTAAAGCAATATAATGTTTGTTTATTATCAATTTTCTTTTTTCTATTTCATCCATTATTTCAGATGTGTACATATCTGTATTAAGAATAAGTTCATCTAATATTTTATTAACTGCTTGTAAATATTGAAGATGATTTTCATCATTTTGTCTAATTAAATGATTAGCAACATTAATATAAATTGAACCACATACTGGGCAAATTTCTCCTTTTATCATATACATCTCCTTAGTATTGATCTATTACAAATTGATCTATATTTTTTAAATTTTCAGAGAACGATTTTTTCTTTTCTTTTAACTCAGACGTATCTGTATTTAATGTAAGAAGTTTCTTAATTTTATGCTTATCAATTAAACCCTCTACAACATCTGCTGAAACCCCTGTAATTTTCACAATTGTTTTAACTGAATCATCTAAACCTAATCCTTTTCGCATACATTCACTTAGGGTCGGTCTTATAAGATTAAGAAGATTATATTCAGTTATTACTTCTTCTGTTTTCTTTATTTCATCTTTTAACATAACATCATTGACATTTTTAAAATTATCAAATGACGATACTAATAATTGATCAATTGGAGCTAATAGAACTTTATGATCTGGGTCAACAACTCTTGTTTCAAATGATATGTCGCCTTTAACAGCTTCCTTTAACTTTTCGACAAACTCTTTATAGATTTTTTCTACATTTCGTTCTCTCAATACTTCAAATACAATTTCTGTTTCTGTTACTGATGAGTCTGTAAAACCAACCAGTCCTGATTCTAATTCTTTTGAAAATTTTCCTAGGAATGACTCGAATCGTTTTCCTGGTGGCCAAGACTTCAATGTAACTTTACTGTTTCTCGGAGTTGGAATTATAACCCCTTGAACTTCGATTTTCGCCTTTCCAGTTGTCAATAATTCTTCCAAATCTTTTGGAGGGGAAAGGATTGTACAATCTGTGATAGGAGCAATCGTTGGTTTCGTTTTCTTGATTTCTATTAACCAGAATAATCTTCTTTTCAAATCTTCAATAGTATAGCATGGAATAAATGTTTTAAACCCGAAACCAATTCCTTGTGTATATTCTGTTCCCAATAAACATAAAGGATACATCGCTGGAAGAAAGAATGGCTCTTTTTCATTTAATTCATTCTCTTCAACTGGCATATATTTGAGATATTTAAATGCAAGGTCAAGAGCTTTTCTTCCAATACGACACTCTGTATATCTTGGAGCTGCTGCACCTACTGGTTCTACACCAACATTTGTGCCAAAATTTCCTTGACCATCTAAGAACCCTTGTCTTACTAATTGGACAATTGTTCCATAACATTCACCATGCGGATGAAAATGGCCGATAGTATAAGCATCAACCTGTCTTGATTTTACGAATTTGTCTCTAGCTATCTTGTATGCAGAAAGCAAAACTCGTCGTTCGACAGGTTTTAAACCATCAACCGTCAATGGAAAATTTCTAAAGTTGGAATATTGCCCATAATCTCGATATAATTTAGGGAGTATATTGTCCATGTATGATTATATATTCTCCTTCCTTATTGACAGTAGTATATGTTTTCATTGGAGGATAGACTACTTTAGTAGATAATGCAGACTCTTCCAATGAGTTTCCTCTATGTACAGATAATGCACTACAATAATGAGGAAACATTTGAGTTGCAAGAACCATAGTCTTTCTTTCATGATCAAAATAGAAAGAATATTCACTCCCTCGACTATCTGCCCAAGCCCAAGGCCATAAATCTCCCTTAAACGGAATGAAATGTGTAGGGCAGCTTTTTAAATACTTCAATACTGCTGTCAAATATTTATACCAATCTTCTTTTCTAAATAAATACTTGGGGAGATCAAAAACATTAACCCCTTTACAGCTCCCAATCCACTGAGCTCGATGACCCAACCCGACATAGAAATCAGTTGTAGAATCCATTATTCTCTTTCTCTTTAGCGAAAACATTGTTTAACGATTATATCCATCGCCTCATGTTCATTTTTGACCCAAACGTCAACTGATGCCTGGACAAATGGATGATTACATTGATAGTCCTGTTCTGGATTTCCTTCAAATATACCGATTACTGGTTTGTCTGGATACAATGCATAATACCATGCCAGCTCAAAATATGAACCTAGAATTGGTCTTGTTGGTGTCCAATGATTCATGTTTGCAATACACATTGTTGATCTACGAACATACCCGAGATCTAAAGCAGGAAGCATCTTTAAGGGCATAGTTTCGTGAGCAGTTGAAGAAAAGTTTTTCTCATCTCCCTTGTGATTCTTTATCAATGAAAGATTGAATAAATTTGCACAAGGATCAATAATTTGTAATGGAAGTTCTCTTGCTTCAACTACATCATCAACCCAATTTGATATGTTCAATCTCCACTCATAACTTCTTGGGTCTGCTGAAATTTGTCCTACAAGATATATAACAACTGGTTGCATATTAGTTTACATCTCCATTTTCTTTTATTTTCTCGTCCTCATAAGGACTTAGAATTCTTCTCCTTATTTCTGCAATTGTTTCGTTTAGTTCTCCGATGAAGTTTTTTACCGAATTATAATTTTTTGGAACCATTCTTTTGCAATACTTAAACAATACATAATTCAAATCTCCATCGGCTTTTATATCAGCTCTAGCCATAGAATCAACTACAAAATCTAACTCTGGTCTTCTTTCTTGTTTAACGTAGGGCATACAATTTCTACCTTCTTCTCTGGATTTTTGATCTTCATTATATTTGTTACAAAATCCTTGATATTATTGAAGAATCCTCCAACAAGTTGTTCTGTCTCAAAGCTCGTTCTTTGATATGTTCCTTGTAGAGCTTCTACCATCACATCTCGAAGATTTTCTCCAATTTCAATATATACTTTTACTTCTGTTTTATCAACTTGTTCTTCCATCAATCAACCTACATCTAATCTCACTTTTCCCTTTTGGTTGAAGTAAGAGCTTTCGAGTTCTTGACTTTCCCCATTTACAAATATGGGTATCCATTTCAAGAATTTCTAATTTATCACAACTATGACAATCTTTTGTAAATACTTTATGTCTTGAAGCCATTATAGTTCAACCCTTTCTACTGCTGACTTGGTAGCATCAATCATTCTATCAAGTCTTTTAGTTGCTTCGTTCAATGCATCAGCAAATGGAGATTTTATTGTATTCCCTTTAATTACTTCATCTCCTTCGGGAGAATCATCCTTAGCCAATACTGGTTCTACTTTGGTTATTAACAAATTAACATTATTCTCCAAAGCAGATATTTTGGCCATCAATAAATCATACGCTATAGCTATCTCTCCAACTTTTTTTTGTGTTGGTGATTGTGATCCACCTTCTAATACTGCCATTATATGCTCCTTATTCAGCCGTTTTATTAACGAAAATTTCTAATGCCCCATCTTCTTTTTGATTTGTCTCTGTAGTTAGAAACCAATCTCTCCAATCAGAACCAGATCCTGTATCAAAATGAATACCATACTTTGCAAATATCTTTTCAATTTTAAATAATTCTTTTCTTGGAATTTTAGTGGTATCAAATTGAAAATGTACGTCGTATTCTTCTGAAGGTTTCATTATTCCTCTACCAATTTCCTTTTCTCATCTGCGCTTGAAAACAACTTGATAAGATCATCTATATTCCCTGTATATTCTACTGGGACTAAATGTCTGGTTGGTTCATCTAACAAACATACTTTCAATTGACTTGGGTTTAATTCTCCAAGCCCCTTAAATCGACTTATATTTCTGCCTTCTTTCCTTGCTTTCTCTACTTGCTTAATATCCCACAATGGAACGAATGTTTTCTTTTCATTTATAGCGAATAATGGAGTTTGTGCTATGTAATACCTTCCTGCTTTGATGATCTCAGGAAAGAGAATACCAACAACCATTGTCAATAAGCACGCAATATGTGAGCCATCTGGGTCGGCATCAGTAGCACATACGATCTTATCATAACGCATTTTATTAATATCGAAATGTGGACTTACGCCTGCTCCAATTGCTTTGACTAATTCTTCTACTTCTTTGTTTTTCAGAATATCTTTTTTGGTTGTGATATTGGGAATTGATTTTCCCTTTAAAGGAAGGATTGCATGAATTTTTGGATCTCTTGATTGAATAATAGAACCACCTGCTGAATCACCTTCAACAATAAACAATTGACCATGCCTTGTTGTGCAATCTCTTAGCTTGGTGAATTTTGTTGAAGCTCGTTTGCTCTTATCTCCATTTCCAACTAATCTTTTGGAGTCAATCTTTCTTCTATAATCTTGAAATTTCTCCAATAATGCAATAAGTTGATCTTCATTCTTGCTTGCCCATTGTTCAAGTTGATTTCTAAATTCAGAAAATGTTTTATCAAAATCTGTTTTTCGATTGATTAGTTTATCTTTTGATTGACCAGAAAATTTTGGCTCAATCAAATTAAGAATAAGATATGCTCGCAATCTAACAAGAGAATCATTTGGTTGAAACTTATAATCTAATTTCTTGGCTTTGTCTGCAAAGAAATCTCTAATCAAATCTTGAAAACAACTTACATGAGTTCCTCCACCATCAACTGGTAGAAGATTAACAGAAGATATAATAGATGGAGCAAGAGGACCTTCTTCGTCATGAGTAAATAAAATCTTGAATGACTCTGGTTTCTTTTCTGTATATAATTGTGAAATACTAAAAGTGTCACTTGTTATACATGACATTTTAAAATGTTCTTCTAAGGTGTGATTAAATACTTCAACCTTATTATCATCAATATTTAAAACGAACTGTAGATTGTTTGGCAGTTCAGCAGAAGCTGTGGTTAATCTTCTTCTAATTCTGTCAATATCTGGAAGCAGTTTCTCAAAATATTTGGGGTTGGGCTTGAATTGAATCTTTGTTGAAAAAGGAGGCTCTCCCTGAAATTTTTCGATGCCTGATCTCTTCAGCTTAGCGTTCTTAAAAGTAAACACTCCATGCTGATGATTTCTATAGACCTCGACGACGTACTCCTCGCTCAACGCATTTATCGCAACAAGCCCAACCCCATGCAAACCTGAACTGATTTCGTATGCAGTCTTTTTATCTTGAAATTTTGCTCCAGAAAATAACTTCGATGAAATTGTAACTGGTGTATTATCTTGTAATGGAATTCCTCTACCGTTATCTAATACGGCAAACTGATGATTTTTTGTATCAACCAAAACTCCGATGATGGTAGCATGACCTGCCAGTGCTTCGTCAAGAGCGTTATCAAGAGCTTCTTCAACCAAATGAACTGGGTTACTAGTATCTCCGATGTACATTCCAGGATTCAATTGAATATGCTCAACTTCATCTAACACTCTTATATCTTTAGCACTATACTCCTTGGTCATTATTTCTTCCTCCGGGTTTTTGTTCTGGTCTGAAAAATGGAGTCCAGACCAATGCCATAAATAGTATGGCTGAATCAATAGCTACAATAGATGGTCCGTGTGGTGTTATGCACACTTCAATTAGACAAAAGAAAATAACTGTTAACTGGATAAACCTCATCATTTTTTAATCCTCACAATGGGACCTAATCCTTTAATTGTTTCAACACCTGCTTTTTCTGGAACAACAAATATCATTTTCTTTGGAAGGTCTTTTCTTTTATAATTGTTAATGGCTTCGGTAGCAGCATCCGTAAATGCAATACAAACATCAACTCCGAGTTCTTTCGCTCGAAAGAAACCAGGACCTAATGTTGTTCCACCTCGACCCTTAATGTTAAATTGAATATCGGATATTCTTTTACACTTATATTCTTTTTCAACAGTTGTGTCAACTTCTAAAATAATAGTTTCAGCATACTTATCTTTTTCGATAATATGCTTTGTTCCTGATAATCCTTCTTTAATTTCTTCTGGTGACATACTGCCAGAAGTATCTAATAGAACAGCAATCTTAAATGAAAAATCTCTTTTCTTGCCTGGAAATGGAGACATAATTGGAATGTCACCATCTTTAAACACATACATTCTCTTTCTGTTTATCTTTGCAGAAGAATTTATAAATTTGCTTAACTTTGATGCTTTTACATAACGAGTTATGATTTGATAATATGGAGCTTGTGGAGGTTGCAATGCTTTCTCAATCAACTCCATATAATTCCCTGGCAATGTTCCTCTTCTTTTTTGATACTGTTTCAGGGAATCTTTAATAACACCTGTTATATGAGAGTCTGCCTTTCTTATCAAAGAACCAATATCGGGATTTCCTTCTGAACCAGAAGTCCAATCACCATGATAGTCAACATTCTTTTGACTTTTTACTTTTGCATCTCCCTCTTTCCCTTCACCTTCCATCTCAACTTCAACAACACCAACACCCGGAATAAACATTATTCCTTTTCCTTCTTTATTACCTTTTCCTTTATCTCCGGATGTTTTCTGTTTGTCTTTCATCTTCTTTCTTTGCTTTTGTGCTCTTTCCAGAAGTTCATAATACATAGCTTCAGTTGTCATATTTGGTTTTAATTTATAATCTTCTGGAAAATGCAACTTCCAATCCATTCCTCCTATAATTAATTTCTTTGGAAGTTTTCCTTGTGAATTGACAGCACAATCTGCTGCTACATTCATTATTTCTCTTTTCCACATTTGCATTTGTAAATCTGTTTCATTCAATAAAATTTTTAACATTCTTATAGGATGTTTGTTTAACAAATGCAAAAGCTCATGCTCTAATGTATAATGAATATTTTGATCATCTGTTTTATCTACTAATTCAGGATGATACATTAGAGCTAATGTTCCATCGTTCAATAGACCCACTCCCATAATAGAAGGAATATAAGGATTTTGTATTCTTCTAACATTTGAAAATACATAGCCAGAAAATGAAAATTTTAATACTAATCTAGCTATAATTTCTTTTAATCTCTCACTTGTTACTTTTTTCATTGTAATTGAATTGCCCTCCAACCCACCCTAAAATTAATTAAATCGTTGCACTTCCAGCTTTGCTGCATTTCATCAGAGGATCGTAAAACTCTTTTTTCCATCTTGCATCATTAGTCTGCAAGACTCCATTTAGTTTAACAAGGTATCTAAATTCTTCACCTCTGCGATTGTATGTATCAATTTGAGTGATAAACAATGCCGCAGTATCAACTGGAATAGTTGCTAAGAAATCCATAACATTCTTTAGATTTGCTGCCTCATATTTTGGTTTCATTGTAGCAAGAAAACTACAGAACGCTCCCATAAGCTCAGAAAGCTTCGAGTTGTTATTCTCTTTTACAAGCTCTTCAACTCGTGGTTTCACTTCGGAATATCTATAGAAAATATCCTTTGGATTAATATCTTTCTTGTCTCTTGCGAATTCTATAAACAATCTGGCCATATGAGTATTAAGAAGACCAGAAGCTAGAGGCACTAACTTATCAAAATTTATTGCCTTGTGAAGACTTTCCATCTTAATCATAAGATTGGATAATTTCTCCCAGCTTGCTGGATTTGCATAAACTGATCCTCTTTTCTGAGCCATAAAATCATAAAGTCTGTCTGGATACATTTGAATATATTCAATTACATATTGATGAAATTTATTTTCGATTGCATACTTCAAGAAATCAAGAGCGTTTGCTTCAACATACAAATGCAACTGACGACGAAGACCTGCTGCATCTTCTAAAGTGTCTGTTACATATTCTGAATCATCTGGATTGTCAGTTGTAATGACAAACCATCCCTTTGGAAATTCGAGTAGATGAAGTTTGTATTCATTTTGAACTTGCCACAACAATTGTTGTAAAGCATGATCACCTCTTGAAAATTCATCTACTACGAATAAGCCGAATGAATTCGGATCCTTTGGAACGAAATCAGAATAAAGCATATTGAAGCTTCTCATTTGTGAATCTTTTTCCATAATAGGAAATGGAACTATAAAATCATCTCTGGATAATACAGGAGCTTTGATCATTTTGACTTCAAACTTAACACCATGCTCCTTGCTAAGTTCTTCTGCAATTTGATGGCAAATTTGTGTTTTTCCAACACCAGCTGGTCCGATTACATGATAGCATTGCTTTTCCATATTCTCAGTTTCTGGTTTTGCCCATGCAGATAAAGTCGCCTTAATATCATCTTTGATCACTTCCTTTATTTCTGAAATAGAAAGTGTAGAAATGTTAATTCGATCAACATATTTTAACTCGTCTTCTTTTACTGGTTCGGTCATTTAATTAACTCCTGTTTTTTTATTTAGAATTTCACATCTTCAAAACTAAATCCAGCTTGTTTTGGAGCTTCCTCTTTTTTCTCTTCAGTTTTTGGTGCACCAGTTGGAGCTGTCATTTCCATTACGCCAGCAGGTTTTGCATAGCTAGATGCAGTTTTAACCTTTGCCCAATTGAATTTATCATCAAACTTTTCAATTGTGCTTTTAGCGAATTCAAGAATCTTTTTAACTGCATCCTTTGGAAGCTCAGCAGCCTTTGTTAGAACGAAAACATCTTTGTCTCCATAACCTGTTGGTGCTGTTCCTCTTGTAATCTTTGTAATAAATCTTTTGTGATTTACAACCTCTTTCTCAAATTTCTTACTCGCTTCTGTCGGAGGTTCGAAAATTGGCGAAAGGTCTTCATTGTACAGACTAGCTAAATAATCTGATACATTCTTATACTTTACACCCTTTGCTCTAAGGAAAACAAAGACAGGTTTCTTTTCTTCATTTAGAACAGGGCTTCCATCTGGTTTACAATAAATTCCAGCAACAACAATTTGTGCTCTACAAGGAGAACAGAAATCTACAACTGCTCTTTCGGCAGAAGTCGATGGACAAGGTCTAAGCCCACCAGTATCCAATTTACTTGTTCCATGCCAAGGAGCTGGGCCTTCCTTATATGAGAAACATTCAATATTTTGCTTACGTCCAGGAACTGGTTTCCCTTCCTTTACAAGAATGTCTTTAACATGAACGATAACCATATTTACTTCTGATAGATTATATTCAACTCCACGAATTTGAAACTCTCCTGCTCTTTCACTCACTCCAATATGATTTGGCCTAGTTTTTCCTGAAATGTATAAACTATGAAAGAATTCATCTTCTGGTTTTACTGCATCAGGTGCTGTGCCAAATGCCATTCCTTTTCCTGCTAATTTTTCATACTCTGCAAAATCAGTCATTTTTTACTTCCCTCCGGTCTTTAGGATTGGGCACTAAACACCAATCTTGTGCCCTTCTATCTCTTGGAATTGTCACCAATGAGAAATTGTCATTGAACCAACACGACATATACTGCTCCATCAATGCACTTGATAAGAAATCTGATACCTTATCATATTTTGGAAGAGAAGTAAGTGAAGGGTCTTCAATTGTAATTGGGTTAATTTTACGAACTTTTTCATCTGTAATCTCATCCTTTATTAGTTTAGGATGAGGGCAATAGACAACAACTAATCTTCCTCCAACCATACGATAAATTTCATTTTTAATAAAATATGTCTGGGTGTCTAAATCAAACAAAACATGCTTTGCTTCGAGCACTCTTTGAATTGATGTGTGCTGTCTGCATAAAACTCCATCAGCTTCTTTTTCTTTACATTGAGGACAATCGCTATGATCAATCTTATATTTCACTCTAATTTCAAAATCTTTATCGGCTGCCCTTGTAAAGAAGTTTTGAATTTTCCCTCTGTTCAAAAGAAACTTGACGATAGTGATCGGATATACTTCGCAACCTCCAAAATTTTCAACGAACTTTTCGGTAAGAACCTTTTTCATGAGTTAATAGCTCCTAGGATTTAAAAAAAGTAACAACTAAAAACAAAAATAATGGATCTGACACCGTGGTTGAATTCCACAATTCTTATCTCAATCCTTTTAAGGGGAAAGAGAATAGAATCGTGGAATTCAACCTTACGGCGAAAGCTCTTGATTTTATTCCTTTATATCATATTTCTTTTTTAAGTTTTCTGGTATCTGTACTTGTAATATTACAGCTAACTTCATAATAATATCTGCGGTTGCTTTGTTTACTATATCTCTAATTTTATTTCTTATATTTCGTATCTGCCGTTCTTCTACTTCATTTTGATCCATGAAACAAATTCCTTAAAGAACGATTGATACATAAATAGGCTTGTTATCCTGATAAACAACATCACCAACTCCATTTCCAGAAGTAGTAACCAAATCTGCCGATAACGCTTTTACTGTTAAAGGCTTCTTATCTGTAATGGAAATTTGGTTGAAAATTGGAATAATGTCCTGTTTAATCTTTTCTGAAAACTGTGATAGAATCTCAGCTGCTTGTTCGGCGGTTGCATCATCAGGAATCTTTGGAAAGATCAGAGCAGCAGATTTCATCTTGTTTAATTCTTGAAGACGAACCAATTCAGCTCCATAACATCCACGAATAATATACTGCCAATATGATTCCCAATGTTTATTCGTTGGCATGATTTCAATACCAACTGGAACACCACCAAACATAATAAGCGCCCCAAGCTGACCAGGAATAGGTTCAAACTCTGCGGTGAATTTTTCAAGTCTTTCCTTATACTTTGCACTATCGTAAAAATCAACTAGATGTGCTCGTCCAGTTGAAGTCAATCCTCTCAACCACTCTGAAATACGATTCCATAGTCTTCCGATCTCTGACTGTTTACGGAAAGAGATAGAACTAAAAGCCTTTCTCAATCCAACAGGAAGAACATCGAAAGAATCCATTTCACCGGTCAATGCACCGCCTCTTGATTGCTCAATGCAGCAGCAATAGTTGAAATCATTATTACCATATTCTGCGATTCCAACCCCAGGCATTGCATGATCTTGACCTGAGTTCTTTGCTCTAGCAGTTGTATGTGCTGGAACAATAGCTGGACGTCTTTGTGCATCTGAGTTTTGAAATCCCATATGCCCATATCCTCTAACTGTTCCATCAAATCTCAAGGCTTGAGGATCAGCCACATTCCCACGGTCAGGACCTACCAAGGGAATAACGACCATTTCATCTACTATCTGTGGGTCGCCGATTCCAATATCATTCAATTTCAATTCATCAAAAATGCTCATTATTCGGCACCTCCCAATAACTCTTTATAGCGGTTAATTAAAAGTTTTTTAACCATACCAGGTGCGGCAAGTAATCTGTTAAAGATAATTTCTGTTTCTACGAACTTTGGATCAGATAAAGGCATAGGAGCAGAATCTTTCGTCAACATACGAACAGAACCTGCCTTTGCAGTAGCAGACATAACCGGATTGAAGTGAATCAAATTATACTTATACTTCTTCTTTAGATGCTCATGTAGATGTTCAAAAGCACCTTTTGGAGAATTTTCAAAACCATCAGAAAATACAATGATATTGTCCGGCTCGTCCTTTGCTGCCTCTGCTAATCCTTTCCATAAATTCGTTGCACCGGATGGAAGCACAACAAAATTCTTTTCATCAAATGGACCAATACTTCCTCCAACTGCAATAACTCGATTGCGATTGAAGTGCATGGAGGCGACCAAAGAAGTCAATACAGGTCTTAGAAGTGAATCGGAGGCACCCGCCATAGAGCGAGAGAAGTCGATTATGATATTTGTCTTTCCTCCAATATCAACCTTTTTAATCTTCTTAGATTGTTCATCTACTGCTTCGTAAATCTTCTTTATATCCTTCTTATCGCTTGTCATGTATTTTTGATATAGAATTTTAAACAAAGAATACAGATCAGATTTGGCATAGTCAACTTCAACCTTCGTGCCTGCTTTTTTGGAAGCTGCTTGGGTTTGAATTTTCTCTGCCTGACTCATCTGTGTTTTCTCATAAAGAGCAGAAAGATCAACATCCAGCTTATAGAAATTTCTGAAACCCATGACAGTCTTCAATGGAAGTCCTTTCATGAATTTCTTAAATCCTGTAACATCTCCTCTCAAAGCTGCTGCTTTCAATACTTCATACTTGCCAATCATTTTAAAATATGCAGTCGCTTTGCTACCAGCTGGAAGAGGAAGAGCTTTATCGAAAATGTGGCATAGAACTGTAAACCCGTCCTTGTTATATCTATTTATATATTTATGAATAAGTTTCTTATTCTTCAAAACCAACATCTTGTGAAGGTCATATTTTCCCATAGCATGACGGATCAATTTTCTCAACTTGCTTTTATAATTGATTGCAAGCCAATCAAGATCATCATTTGATCGTTTGAAAATAAACTCCATGATGATTCTTCTCGTTCTTGCATTGTTGATACCTTTTCCTTTTCCATCACCAAGCAATAGAAGAAGATTTTTCAAGGCTCGTGGAGTCTTTTCTGTAGCAAGATTGTATAGAATAATCTGGTCTTCATAATCAGCAGATAGTCCAGCAGGAACAACTGCCTTTGAATCTGATGCTTGAGGTAGAGCCAAAAGATAACGGGTCATCATACCTTTCGCAAAACCAGATCCTGGAAGGATCATCAGTAGAGCGAATAGTGCTCGATCTTTTTCAAAGACCGCATCCCACATCTCTGTAACTTTTTTAAATTGTTCATCTTGACTTTCGTAAAATGTTCCTTTTGGGATATACTGCAAAATTCCGCTGTCGATTTGCATGATTCTTCCTTTCTTTTCAAAGTTTCGACGCAAGGTAGACAATATGTCCGGTTTTGTTGTGAAGGTTTTCAATTTAGTTTTTAGTTTTAGTTTAGTTAGTTTAGTTTATTTTAGTTTTGTATAAAAAAGGCAAATGGGGGATCACCAGCCCATCCGCAAGAAAAAACAATGATCAGCGAGAGTGGCAAAAAGTAGTCTTTTTGGCTAGAATAGTCGGAGTCGAACCGACAATTGTTTGCTCCAATTGCAAGTGCTCATCCATTGAGCATTATTCTGAAACCACTTTACAGTCTCTCGCTGACCAAAGAAAATAATGGGAGTCGTTATGTGATTCTTTTGGCTTCATTCCACATGATGAATTCTGAAATCACAATTAGTCTCCCAAACCCGTATACCGGCGACCTACACCGCACCAAGAGGATAGATTCAACAGGATTTTGTCTGGTGCCATTTGTTCCTGTTATCCAGCAGCCCCTACGTCTGCTTACACCGGTATTTAAAGAAAAAGCGATCCTTATTCTATGGGGTCGATTATCGTCCCAAGGATCGCAAGCGTTAAAAAATACAAGAGAAAGTTGTTATGTAGTTCTTTCACACAATGGTGGCTTGTGCAGCCAAGTTTCTGAAACTACAACAAGTCTTTCTCTTGTAAAATGATTTTCGGAAGTAGTGCTGTGATTGCAAGCCGAATCGAACGGCCACTTTTCTTTATCAGAGAAATGGTTCACCTTGAACCAACAGAAATCACAATTAGTCTTCCGAAAAAATAAACAATTCTTTACTCTTCAATTATTAATATATATAGATGTTATTTTTTAAATGAAATTATCCAAGTTCTACTAATACTGGTTTCTTTATGTTATCAAAATCTACTGTTACAGAAGCGTTTTCAAACCTGTCAATTGATGTCTTAATTTGTTGCTTAAATGCTGGTGGCATATAAGCATCTGTCAAATATAGTTGAAGTCCACCTTTAAATGTAAAGGACATCCCATCAGCAGTTTCATCAACTCCAATAAGATCACTTCTTTCAGTTTTAATGATAACAGTCCCTTTTTTAACCTTAACTTCAGCCATTATTTCACACCCTCACTTTCATAAAGTTTTTCAGCAATTTCGAGTTTTGCTTTTTTAATTTGCAACGCAAACCATTTGATGAAGTCGTCTTTAATATATGTTCTCAAAAATTTTTGAATTAGTTGATTCTGATAATAAGTTGACGACTGTTCTTCAACCTCTCTTATTATCCTCATAACATTTCTCTCACAGTATAAATCTATATTCTCTTTTAAAACATCAAACTCTAGGATCCTACAGATTACAGAAATAAAATCTGAATTTTTATACTCCAAGAATTTTATGAAAGAATACACTTCTTCCACCGAAACCTTGTTTACTATATAAACCTTTTCTGGAAATTGATAGTCATATACTTCAAATACTTTTTCCAACAGAGATTCTGCAAATCTTATATGCTCTGATAATGGTTGATTTCTAATAAACTCAAATTGAACTCCCCATACCAGTTCAAAGTCTTCTTTTCCAATATGATCTAGTATATCTCTTTCAGATGAAACAAGACTAGCGTTATCTAAAATTTCATCTACTTCATCTTGGTCTGAGTCCATTTCAGGAGGTTCGAAACTCAACCCTAATAAAAGTTCTTGCGATTTATCTGACATTATATAGTCTCCATACAAACTTGATTTGCTAATTTTCCAGTAGAACATTCATCTTTATGCCCTTTTTCATAATGACATTTAGAGCATACAGCCCAAGCATAATCTGGATCTAATGAGAAAAAAGGTTCTAATTTTTGAGGACGTTCATGGTGAACATGCTCAGCTTTTTCTCCACAATATTGACATATATAGTTATCTCGTTCTAGAACAAATAGTCTGAAAATTTGATATTCTTGTTGTTTATAAGACCCTTCAAGTTCTTTTTTATTTGGATCAAAATGTAAATTAAAAAGAGGGCATATATCCTTACATTCTGTTGAACAATAGAAATAAGAATTATCTAATCCATGTCTCTCAATATTTCTTATACGTTCGTATAACTGAGTGTTGGTTGGTGTAAACCATCCGCCTTTTTCTTTTGAATTAGGGCAGTTATGATTTTTACAACGAACTTGAATTTCTTTTTCTTCTGGTTTATCAGGGTTATACCTCATTTCTC
>AMWB02167011.1_pt1 | contig 61819 bp, 49 predicted proteins | sample 200311 | NCBI WGS metagenome assembly AMWB02 (sample SAMN02737377, study PRJNA173069) | bioreactor metagenome | biome: anode biofilm in microbial fuel cells | place: USA: California | collected 2010-12-16 | reverse complement strand
TTTAGTGGGTCATTATTGCATGCCGATTCACATACTCTAAAGGAAAGAGCACACAAGCACCAAGCTCGACGACAGGAAATCCTCATTGAAATGGCAAGAATGCGAAGAAAAAAAGAAATGCCCGCTTTGAGTACTGGGCCGAAGAATATCGAGGTTTTCTGTAAAGCGCTTAAACTGAAATTTCAGGACAGGGATTCAAATTTCGGAAAGGGGTATCTGCAACATCTGGTAGATGAGATTAAAGTCGAAGGAAAGCAGATATGCTTGAAAGGAAGCTACGGAGCGATTGCGGGCTTGCTACAAAAAACAAAAGTGGGAACTCCGACAGGAGTGCCCACTTTTGGGAATATCTGGCTCCCCGGGACGGATTCGAACCGCCGACAAGGTGGTTAACAGCCACCTGCTCTACCGACTGAGCTACCGGGGAATATTGGTGCCCAACGAAGCGGCAAATATAGCAACTTGCTTTTCCGCCGTCAACCATTTTGAACAATAAAATTAGCAAATAGTCTATTTTCCCCTGCCGACTTGGGCTTTTTCCTTGACGCAAAACGCAGTTAATGCTAATTGATTGCACTCATTGAACGTCGGGGCGTAGCGCAGTCTGGTTAGCGCGCCTGCCTTGGGAGCAGGAGGTCGGAGGTTCGAATCCTCTCGCCCCGACCATCAATTAGTATTAATATCATAGAATTATCGGTATTCCGGTGATCCTTTTTTTATTTGCAAACAGTATCGATTTCATGCTGCGTCCACTGCGCCTTATCGGTTCCACCTCAATCTATCGCAAGATAGCTGGAAATTTCCACCCGAACCAACTCAATATTCCCGCAGCACACGCCATGCTCTCTCAGCTTTGGCGCCACGCCATCCCTGAACGGCGTTGCCGGCTCATGGTGAGTCCATTGAAACTATTCAAAAATTATCCCTTGATCACTCCACCCAAAGGCTTCTCCGTTCACCACAAGCTTTTCTTTGGCCAGCCACAAGACCAGATCGCCGGCGTCTTCCTCTTTTTCCGCAGATTGGTCTTGGGTGGACGCTTGCTGATCTGCCGACGCATCGGGGTCAAAAATTTTCACTTTCCCGCCACCGGCGATGCTGGCTGCGAGGCTCGCGGCATAGTCCCTCTCTTTCGCCGACTTCTCTGCGGAAGGCACGAAAGTGGTGTTGAAAATCATCGCGATGGAGTAAGCCTCCTGATCCGTTTTATCCTCGGCAAGCTTTTCCCGGACAAGGTCAATGGCGATTTGGGCCGTCCGTTTTTTCTTGATGTAAGTTTTTACCGACAAAACGTCGTTAAAGGTCAGCACGGTTATTTCCGGGAACTTCGGCAACGGACCCATCTCAGAGGGAAGAAACTCGCGGGTCTCATTCTCCGTGGCAAGGTGCAGTCGGATCGTCAGGTTATCCGCCATCCACCGGGTGGGCAGGAACAAGGTGAGGTTGTCGCCTTTAAAGAGGTTGAGAGGATTCAGCAAGGATTTATTCGCTGTGACCAGGAGGATCCGGTCGAATTCGGGTTTGATCCGGTTTAATATATCACGATTGCGAATTTGCCCGTAAAGCCACAGCACATCGTAATTTTTGATTTTGTCGTTTTCCATCACCGTGTCCATGATTCGATTAAACACGTCCGGACGAGAGTTGAGCAGCAAAGCCGGACCCACGGCATGGACCATCTCCGGATTTTCAATAAAGGCCATGTGCCCGTTATCTAAATTTCTCATAATCAACCGGCCGGCATTGTCCACATCGCCGATGCGGGCGTATTGCAGGGCGGCAAAGAGGATGTTCCCCCAGTCTTCATCATCCGAGTTGTCCACAATGATTTTCAGGTCGTGCCTGAGCTGATCCGGCGTCGCCTGCCCCTCCAGCAACATGGATTTGCGCATGGCGGTGGATGCCGCGTAGGGGTCTTTTCGGAAGAGGCCCTGATGAATCTGCTGGAATTGATTGAAACAGCGTAACGCCTCCTGTTTGTTACCGATTTCCTGGGCGGCTTGGCCCCGGTAGTACCAGTAGGGCGGGAATTTCTGGAAGCTGTTTTCAATCCGCTCCAATTTGCGATACCGTAACTCGAGGTTGGACTCTTTCAAAATGGCGGTATAATCGGAGAGTTGATTTTCATTCAAGCGCCATTCATCCGGCAAATTATAATGGCGCATCAACTCCCAGGAGGATTTAAGCAATTTTTTGTAAAAATTGTTAAGCCCCAGCAAGGTCTTCTCATCGATTTCCCATGCCTTTTCTTCGCGCGCTTTCCTGTAATCCTCGATTTTAAAACGGTAATTGAAATAAAAGGAACCGGCATTGACCACCGCCATCAAGATGCCGGTATACGGATTCGCGATGAACCCGGCGGGGTCTAAGATGCGGGACGTCGCACTTCTCTCAAGCTCGTTTTCGACGTCCCGCTCGTAGCTCCGCGCGAGATAGGACCGATCATGGTCCTGAATTTTAGAATTGGCGAGCAGGTCCATAAGCTCTTGGAGCAACGAGATAATTTCAGCGTCGGGGATCCTGCTCAAATTGAGGTTGTTGATGATGGTATTATATTCCTGATCAAGGACCACTTTATCGTTATATGAGATGATATGGGTCAAGGAGATTGCAATTTGATTCAAGGATTGCAGTACCTGCAATTTGGTCTGGTCCTGATCCGCAGGGGGATCGCCCTGGGGGGCCATGATTTCATCCGGGCGCGCCACCCCGACGAATGCGAAGATGGCCAACAACGCAATCAGAAAAAAGGAGACAGTTCTGTTTTTCATACTTTTCGGACCTCCCCGGTCCACGTAATTCAATTTTCGGTCTCGTAGCCGAAATCTCACTTCAAATCCCTGTTGTCGGGCAGGACTGGACTCTATCATCGGCTCAAACGAATGTCAAAAGAAAGAAATCGAGTCGCCCCGGCCGGCAAATTGACGAATCAAACAAAAAAAAAGAGGTGCCGTTTTATCAACGACAACTCTTTTTTTATTGGCCCTCCGGGATCAACCGGGCAGCCCTTCTTGTGGAGCTCTCCTCACTCCACAAAGTATCCGCACGCACAACGCCGTTATGCGGTAATCCCATAGAAGAAGTAAATAATCGCCATCATGACAACCAGATAAAGAATGGTCATGCCGGAGCCGGCCCGGAAGTAATCCACCGTGCGGTAGCCACCAGGCCGCATGATCAAGGCATTGACCTGATGGGTCGGCAGGATAAAGGTGTTGGAACAGGCAATCGCCACGACCAATGCCGCCATGCGGGGATCCGCCCCGGCGGAAACGGCCATGTTCATGGCAAGCGGCACCATGAGAACAGTGGCGCCGACGTTTGACGCAACCAGGGTAAAAAATGAGGTGAGCAGGCCGATTACCGTCAACAGGACAATGGGTGAAACCGTGCCTATGGTCGTCATGATGGTTTCGGCGATAAATTTCGCCGCACCTGTTTTTTCAAAGGCTATGCCCAGCGGAATAAGGCCGCCCAGCAAAAAAACCGTCATCCAGTCCACTGAATCATACGCTTCGTCTATACTCATGACGCCGGTGAGGATCATCCCCAGCGCACCGCCGAGCAGCGCGATGGAAAGCTGGACCTGGAAACCGAGAATCAGGACAAGCGAAATAAGCAGCCAGCCCACGGCAAATTTCAACTTGTCCGTCCTGATGATTTCCCCCTGCACCTCTTCCGTAAAGACCAGATCCGGTTTGTCCTTGATCATATGAAATTTTTCCCAGCGTCCCTGCAGCAGAATCGCATCGCCGGGCTGGAGAACAATATCTGAAATACCGGCGACAAACACCTTGTTGCCCCGGAAGATCGCCAGGGGATTCACCTGATAGCGTTTGCGGAACTCAAAGCCGCGCATGGTTTTTCGCGCCAGCTCCGATCTCGGGGTGATAATCGCCTCAAGGATGCCGGCATTATTCGGCGACAGGTCTTCGGCAAAGGTGGCAAGTTCGGCGCGCAGGGTCCAGCCGAAATTCAAGGCGAGTTTTTCGACAAATTCACGGGTTCCCACCACGGCAATATCATCACCCGGCATGATTTCGCTGTCCCGTTTGGGGGCAAAATTTTTCTGTTTCAGCGCAGTGTGCGACACCGCCACCACACTGGTGAAATAATGGGGACGAATGGCCAGGTCGGCAAGGGATCGGGGCCCGGAATAGCCCTCCGGCACGTGCAGTTCAAAAAGGGTGCCCATGTCGCGATAGGTATTTTTTAAAACCGCGGACATGGGGCCGCCGGTCTCCTCCCCCTGGGAACTCGGCAGGACCACTTTGCCGAACACGATGAAATAAAGGAGCGCGGAAACGGTAAGCGCAATACCAATGGGGGTCACGGAAAAAAGGCCGAAGGGCTCCACATCGGGATTGGAAATTTTCATGACGTCATTGAGCAGAATCAGCGGGCTTGAGCCGATCAGGGTGATACAGCCGCCGATGATGGCGCAATAGCCCATGGGAATCAGGATGCGGGAAACGGGAATACCGGTCTGCCGGCCGATACGCCGGGCCGCGGGCATGAAAAGGGCCGCCGCGCCGATATTCTGCATAAAGCTTGAAATAAAGGCAACCGTGGAGGCAATGAGCGTCACGATGCGGCTTTCGTTTTTTCCGGCGAATTTCAGGATAAGACGGGCAAGGGAATTCATGGCGCCCGTTTTATCAAGCCCCGCGCCGATAATAATAACCGCGATGATGGAAACAACCGCATTACTGGAAAGACCGCTGATGGCCTCTTTCGGGGTGACAAGTCCGAGAAGGGGCAGGACCACCATCATGATGATGCCCACGACATCCACCCGCACCCATTCGAAAATAAACAAAAGAATGGCTACGCCAAGCACAGCCATGACAAGAATTATTTCCGGTGTCATCTACTCTCCTTCGATACCGCACACAACAGAACACCCCGGTGGAGGAAAATCTCCAGCCAGGGTGCTCTCCGCTGATGCGCAAAGTTGTTAAGGGAAAACAGGGAACTGCTCCCTCACAGTATTTATTTCATTAGCAGCGGTCACCGGGGGAGTCATCCAGCCGCAAAGCCTGATGACGCGCGTCCCCGGTGCCGGATACCTCGTTTCAACCGTTTTTATGCAGTCGCGCCATGATAGCTTCCCAGATCAAATACCGGGATGGCAACATTGTCTTTCACCATGCCGACAACTTCAGGATCCGGTTCAGTGAGCACAAACCGCATGCCGGGATATGCCGCATGCAACTTTTCCACGATTTCATCCTGCAGACCTATTTCCAGCAGATGACTGAAGGCAATTCCTGCATTTTCCGCCCGTTCCCGCATGAAAACAACCTGGTTCATGCAATCCTTGCGAAAAAGCTCGATTGCCTCTTCTCTCTTTTCCTCGGCGAGACGAAGAGGCGCCCCGGTCACGTTCACGGCAAGAATTTCAAAGTCAAGACGCTTGGCCATCTCCAGGGCATATTCGACAAGTCGTGAAGAAAAGCTGCTTTCACGCCCGATGACAAGAATTTTTCGATTTCCCTTGCTCTGCTCGATCATGGAACGGGCTGTTGCATGTTCACCGGCCTCGGCAAAGGCGGCGGCAACAGCGGCATCCTGCAGGGGATTTTTTTTCCGCTCTTTCAGCAGTACCTCAAGGTCTTTCTCATTTTTCTTAAATAATCCGAAGAATGCCATTGTTTCCTCCAAGCTGACTTCCTGTCTGTTTTTTTAGCTTTTTCGTACTTTTTCCGGCCGCAAGCAGGATCAAACCCTCAGCTCGGGGCGGTTTGCGTCACTTCTTTTTTCCGGACGCTTGCCTTTCTCGACAACCGGATCAATGATATTTTTTGCGGTTTCATGCTCACCTGCCTCGGCAAAGGTGATAGCCATCATGAGTTTATCCCAGGCGTTCAGCCGTTTCTCTTCTTTTGCCATGATTTTTTCCTCCAAGAAAGAATTACAAGTTTGAAATGATATTACGTTTCGTTATTACAGATCGATGGACGGACGATTTGCCGGCCGCGCGTCAGGTCGTTGCTGTTTGCGGATTTCATCACCAAGCATGTTTTTCGCTGTGCGGTATTCTCCTGCTTCGGCAAAGGTGACCGCCATCATTATTTTGTCCAGATATGTTTGTTTTCTGTTCATCGCCATATTTGTTCCTCCTTATGATTGGCTTGTTATTTTATTGATTGCTGCATTTGCCTTTATTGCTTGCAACCACCGTGCCACACCCAAAACAAGCGGGCAACTAATCAAAATTATTGGCTTTCATTAAGAATTCCGCCCAGACTCCACATTTTACCTTAACGTTGCAACATGAAACACGACCCCACTAAAACACCAACAAACCAACTAAAAACAGCAAGTTATGAATTGTTGCACTTCCAAATAGCATTGTTGCAATTTGCATCATCGCACATAAAAAAGAAAAGAAAAACGCCGCGGCTTTTTGCGGAAAAACGGCATCAAAAAAAAGACGGGCCGAACGGGCCGTCGCAGGCAGATGCGGGCCTTGCAGCCCATGGGATATGGACGAAAGCAATTATGGAGCGAATGAAGGGATTGACGGCATGAATAAAAAAAGCGAATCATGGATTCCATGATTCGCTTTTTTTTCGGCTTTGAGCTGCTGCTCGCGCGACAGGAATTATCGCACGACAAAAGGCAATGATTCCTGCCGCGACGTGTCGTGAGGTGATGATTGAACAGGTCTCAATGAAAGCTGCCGGACAAAAAAATGCCGGACACCCGAAGACCCGTTTTTTTCGTTCAGGAGCCGTGAGTGAAAAGACCTGTCGTTTCCGGTCGTTCCGCTACGGCTCCTGAGACCACTCCGCACTTCAAGTTGCGGCCATCTTGAACGACGGCTTACTGGCACTCATGCGGGAAGGGGGTTGTATCCACGTAAGAGCTCGCGCACGGTTCGCAGGGACTGCAAAGGCCACGCTCGGGACGCTTGAAGTCATGGCAGAAGAAGCAATCAATGCCCGCATTGCCGCCGGCGGTTTTTGCGACATGGCTGTGCATCCTGTCCCAGGTGCGGGGCAGGTTTTTCTCCGCATGACACTGGGAGCAGACCTGAGACTTCGTTCCCTTCAGGGCGTATCCCTGCTTATCCAGCTTGGAACTGGTTGCCAGATTGATTGAACCGTCACCATGGCACTGGGAGCAGGCGGCCACGCTCGAGGCCGGGCTGCCCCCCGTGGTTAATGGCCATTTCCGCCTCAAGCCATTTCCAGGTATATGGTCCGGTCAAACCGGCATAGGCCATGCCGTTTGCCGCTGCCTCATTGTATTTTCCGGTCATGAACTGCCAGACGACATCAAAGGGGATCACCTGGCCGGTGGCGTCGTGAACCGCCATCTTGGACTGATGCCGCTTGATCGGCACAAGCTTGCTCACGCCGGGGGCATCGTTGACCCCGCCGTCGGCATCGGCATCGGCCATTGTCAGGTATCCGCTGACCGGATCAACGCGGTTGAGCGTTTGCCCCAACTCATAAACATAGCTGGTGCCGTTGAAGAAGACATGATCAGGGACGACATTGGCAACTTTGTGCTCTTCTCCGGCCCAGGCGCCTTGACCGTTGCAAAGGCCGGCATTCCAAACCGGATTTGTCCAGTCACGCCACATCTCGGTGGCACCTCCCTTGGCAAAGGCAGGGATATGACAGGATTGACACGCGACACGGGCAACATGGCGGTCCGGCTCAACCCGGGCGCCGGCCGCCGCATGGCCGCCGCCTCCATCCATGCCGGGATGGCAGTCAACACACGCTTTCACGGCGCCGCCCTCCGTTGGACGCAGATCAATGCCGCGGCCGGGAATTTCATGAAGTGATGACGTGTGGCAGGAAGCGCAGCTTAATCCGGCGCCGCCGTTGGCTGTTGAGGCCAGATGGACATCCTGCGCAGCCGTGGCACTTGCGGAATTAAGTCCGATGTCCCCACGTTTCACCCAGTCGCCGCCGCCTGCTTTGGCATGGCAGGACAAACAGGTGGTTGTGGTCGGACGATGAACGCCCCGCACCAGATCGAGGGCGGTCAAGCCGGGCATGGCAGCCCAGTTGAACTCGACATAAAAATCACCATTGGCATCCTTGTCCGACGGCACATAGGTCTTTTGTGTGCCCTGCCAGTCCGTGACATACATGAAATCAGCCGGATTGGTTTCGGCGGCGTATCTTGATCTGTAACTGTCGTTATGACAGCGCAGACAGTCGATATCCGCCGCAGTCAGATTTTCATATTTCCCCAGGGTCGGATGACAGCCGAGACAGGCTGCCCCCGCCTGCGCAGGGTTGGGATAGCTGCAGAAGGTGTTGATTTCGCCGAGTTTCTGGCTGAGTCCGGTTGCATTGGTTACATTGGGGGCAGCGGTAGGCATCATGCCATGCAGGGAATTGACGACATCATTGCCTTCGAACGGATGACACTCCAGACATTTGGCGGTTATCTGCGCCGGAGTGGTAAATGTTCCGGTAATGGACTGGTGGGGGTTGCCGGAGGAGCATAGATCAGCCCCGGAGCAATCCTGATCTATGCCGTCGCACTCGATTTCAACGGCACCGGGGAAGATACTGCCGTTGTTGTTATTGCAGTCCGTGGCGCTGCCATTCGGGCACACGGACACACCCGGATTGCCGTAGCCGTCGCCATCGGTGTCCTTGCAGGTCACCGGCTTTGCGGCAAAGGATTGTTCTGCTGCGAGCGGCAGAGCAAGCAAGCCCAGCGCAATTATCGACAAAATTGACTTTCACATATTTCTTCTCCTCGAAAATTTCATAAAATTGAATCACGTGTATCCGTTACCTGCTTGCTGTTCCGTCGTTCCCTCCTTTTACGAAAAACCTGCTGCGTGTTGCAGCATATTTCCTGCTGATTTCAGCACGTGAATTATTATCCGCCCGCCATCCTCTTTTTAGCTAACAAATCGGGCTATTCCGGCATAAGTACCAGCATAAAACGTACCACATTGTATATACCGATTTATTGCGAATAATATCAGGATATTATATCAATTTGTGACTACATATACCCAAGGATACCTAGACCCATGCACCCAGGACATGGGGCATATCGCGATGCCGGCTGCGCGATATGCCCCCACAAGCGGAATAATTTATTGGGGACACATGGCCTTCCGCGATGCATTATCGTCCGGCGAACAAATAAAAAAACACCATGGTGGGGAAATTTCCCCACCATGGTGTTTCCAGGCCGTCCAATCCCGGACGACAACCCGTGTTCCGAATCAAAAAAATTAATTAACAATTATCAATATTATAATATTTTTTCCCCCTTCTCCCGGTCCATGCTCTTCGCCTTGACCGGTTGGATACCGCGCCGCACGAAAACTTTTTGGCTTTTCGGGGAAAGTGCGGTAGATGTTATTCAAAGCAATGCAGGCGAAATAAAGCGACGCACCATGCCGCAGCGGGTGTTCCGACAACAATGCCGCAATAATTCAGGGGGATGGAAATGGGTCTGTTCACAAAATGGCAGGAACCGGAACAGGAGGCATGCGAATGCGCCTCACCTGAGATTGACAAATTACGCGAGGCAATTCAGCACGCGGAAATGCCGCCTCTTGTCGAAAAAGCGGCCCTGAAGGAAATCGAAAAACTCGAAAAAACGAGCAGCTCGGCAACCGAATACAGTATCGGCGTCAATTATCTCGAATATTTGATCAGTTTGCCGTGGAACACTTTTTCCGATGATAATCTTGATATCAATCATGCCCAGAAAATCCTCGACGAAGAGCATTACGGCCTCCAAGACGTCAAAGAGCGCATCATGGAATACCTTGCCGTCCGCATCCTCCGGCTCTCGTCCCGCCATACGGTTCTCCTGGTCGATGACGATGAAATCGCCTGCGCCAACATGCAGCATGTCCTGACCAAGGACGGTTACGATGTCGCCACCGCGGCCAGTGGCGCGGAGGCCTTGGGGCTCTTGGAAAAACAGCGCTTCGACCTGGTTGTCACCGATTTGAAGATGCAGGGAGTGGACGGCATGGAGGTACTGGAAAAGGCCAAGGCCCGCCATCCGCACACCGAGGTGATTATCGTCACCGGCTATGCGACGGCTCCAACGGCGGTCGAGGCGATGAAAAAAGGATCATTTCACTTCCTCGCCAAGCCACTGCAGCTTGATGAACTGCGGGCAACACTCACGGGCGCCCTGGCAAACAAAAAAAAACAGCTTGGCACCAAGGGCCCGATCCTCTGCTTCGTCGGCCCCCCGGGAACCGGCAAAACCTCCCTGCAGAAGTCCATTGCCAAATGCCTGGGCCGGCAATTTATCCGTATTTCCCTGGGCGGCATGAAGGACGAGGCGGAGATTCGCGGACATCGCCGCAGCTATGTCGGTGCCCTGCCCGGCCGGATCATTCAGGAAATCCGTCGGGCCGGAACCAGAAATCCAGTTATCATGCTCGACGAAATCGACAAAATCGGCCAGGATTTCAAGGGAGATCCGGCCTCGGCCCTGCTCGAGGTGCTGGATCACAGCCAGAATACCCATTTTATCGACAACTATCTTGACCTGCCCTTTGATCTCTCCCGGGTGATGTTTATTGCCACCGCCAATACAATTGATCCCATTCCGCCCCCTCTGCTGGACCGGCTGGAACTGCTCCACTTTTCCGGCTACACCGAAGAGGAAAAAGAAAAAATCGCCTTCAGTTATCTTGTCCCCAGGGAAATCGAGGAAGCGGGCCTGTCGCCCCGGTCACTGGTTTTCACCCCGGAGGCGGTGCGAAAAATCGTGCGGGAATACACCCAGGAAGCTGGACTCCGCAACATTCAAAGACAGATCGCCGCCATCTGCAGAAAAACGGCACGGGAAATTTTGAGCAGCAACGGCAAGACAAAGATCATCGAAGTCACGGCGGAGCTGGTGGAAAAATATCTCGGCCCGCGGAAATTTTTCTTTGAAAGCGCGGATGACAGGGAACGAATCGGCGTGGCCACCGGTCTGGCCCTCACCGAAGCGGGGGGCCGGATACTCTTTATCGAGGCAACGATCATGAAGGGCAAGGAAAATCTCATCCTCACCGGCTCCCTCGGCAATATCATGAAGGAATCGGCCCAGGCGGCACTCAGCTATCTCCGCAGCAACGCCGCGACCTTTCAGATTGACGAGGATTTTTTCGAAGGACACGATATCCATATCCATGTACCGGCCGGCGCGATTCCCAAGGACGGGCCGTCGGCTGGACTCACCATCGCCATCGCCCTGGTTTCCCTGGTGGCCAGGCGGCCGGTCAGAAGAGACGTCGCCCTGACCGGGGAGCTGACCTTAAGCGGCCGGATACTGCCGGTGGGCGGCATCCGGGATAAAATTCTTGCGGCCCGGCGGGCAGGGATGAAAACCGTCATTCTGCCCATTGCCAACAAGGCGGACCTGCGGGAGATTCCGGAAGACATGCTGGCCGGCCTGAAAATCGTCACCACCGATGATGTCATCGAGGTTGTCGCCCTTGCCCTGCACTGAAGCGGCACATGTTCCGGGTTCAGCGGCGAGGTCGCGGCAGACAAAAAGGCCTTTTGAGCCGTCACCCCGCATGTCGTGGTGCGGCATGCATTTTTTACTTTGTGGGGATAATAGCCTGACCGCGAGAGGTAAAAGAAACCCCCTGTTGAGATTGTGTCCCGATCATCACTGCTTCAATAACCGGCGGATTAACGAATTTGTCGGCTTTCCATTCAACAATAAAATTAGCGCCTGACCCCCCGGCCTTGTCCTTTTCCGGGATAACATAACGAATTGATTCCAAAGGCTTTAAAGTAACTGATCCATCCAAAAATTTCCTCAGAAGATTGCCCTGCGTTTCGTAATAATCAACTGTCGTGACTTGAATCGGATGCGCCGGATCAATATTTCTGATACTGAGCGTTACCGTCAACAAGAAAGGCCGTTCACGGTCGCCGCTGTAAATGTGGGAATATGCGGGCACATAAACCGTTTGCCCTTTCGACAAGTTTATTGTTTCATCGGCAAAGGCCGAGGATGAAACGTTGCTCGCCATGGCCCATACCGCGAGAAACAAAAAGAAACATATCTTTTTCATAAAACCTTCCCCCGGGCCGGATGTGTCAGCAACATCCGGCCAGTCTTTTAAATTCATTGCGTTCCTGTTGATTGCCGACAACCGCCACCAGATCTCCTTCCTGAAAGGAATAATTTGCTTTTGGATTGGAATGAAATATTTTTTCATGAATAATACCGACGATGGATGCTCCGGTACTGGTGCGAACGGCAGCCTCTTTAATACTTTTGCCGACAAGAGGACTTGCCGGTGTCAGCGTAACCCATGAAATTTCCAACATGTTTTTTATATTATCAAGCTTGGTCAAAAGTTGCTGATCACTGCTTGATTGATAAATCGGCGCATAAAGCTGTTGTCGCACCCCATCCGTATACTGTTGAATAACAGCCACGGGAATTTCCAGATGAAGAAGGGCCTGCCGTGCGATTTCGAGCCCTGCCTCCATCTCCGGCAGAACCGCCATGTAAACCCCGTTTTCATATAAGGTCCGAGCCTGCTCAGCGCCATTGGCCCTGACAATGATATGCAAGTCCGGCCTGAAAAGATGAGCCTGTTTGACAATGGACTGAGCCGTGATAACCGAAGGGGTGGTAATCAGCAAAAGCCTGGCGGCATGCACTCGTGAGACCTCGATTACCGTCGACTGACTCATATCGCCATAGATGACTGGAAATTTTGCCGTCTTGCATTCAAGCATTCGCTGGTGATTCAACTCAATAATGACAAAAGGAAGATCGAGCTGGGTCAGGATCTTCGCAATATGTTGTCCCACCCGTCCGCCTCCGGCAATGACGACATGGTCCTTGAGCCCGGAATGAGGGATGTTCTCCGTCTGCAGGGGCTCATACCGGAAGAGCCGTTTTTTTAATTTGTAAAGAGGGGAGGCCAGGGCCGATGCAAATGGGGTCAACACCATGCTCGACACCGATATGGCGAGGACGAGGGAATACATGTTCTGGTCGATGGCCTGGGTCTCAAGACCCACCCGGGCAAGGACAAAGGCAAATTCACCCACCTGGAACAGCCCGAGCCCGACAGCAATCGGCACGATATTGATATAGCCGAACAGCATGGCCAGCACGGAGAATATTGCCCCCTTGAACAGGCCGACAATGAGAACCAGGGAGAGAATTTTGCCCCAGTTTTCGAACAAAAAAACCGGGTCAAGCAACATGCCCACTGATGTAAAAAACAAAAGACCGAAGATGTCCCGCAGGGGAACAATGTCACTCAATGCTTGATGGCCGTAATCAGACTCGCTGAGAACCATTCCGGCAACAAACGCACCGAAAGCAAAAGAAAGCCCGAAAAGGTAGGTGGCATACCCCACTCCAAGACCTATGGCGGTAATGGACAGGATGAAAAGCTCGCGGGAATTCCAGTTGGCCACCTGCGCCAGCAGCCATGGCAGTAACTTTCTGCCCAGATAAAGCATCACCACCAGGAAGATGACGGACTTGACGACGGCAATGGCCAACAGGGGCAAACCGGCTTCGGGGTTGCTCAACTGCGGCAGGATAATCATCATCGGGATGACGGCCAGATCCTGCACAATAAGCATGCCGATCATGACCCGGCTGGAAAGTGTCCCCACAAGCCCTCTGCTCATCAGGGTCTTCAGGGTCACCATGGTGCTGGAAAGCGATATGAGGGCACCGAACCATAATGCATTGACCGAGGACCAGCCTAAATACCTGCCAAGACCAAAGCCAAGGGCGATGGTGAGCAGAATTTGAACAGGAGTGCCGAACAGGGCGATATTGCGAACCGGTTTTAATTCGCTGATGGAAAATTCCAGCCCCAGTGCAAAAAGAAGAAGGGCCACGCCGATTTCCGCCAGGAGTTCGATTTCATGAATATCGCCGACCGTCACCCCGCCCGTATGCGGCCCGACAACGATGCCGGCAAGTATGTACCCCAGGATCAACGGCTGTTTGATCCTTTGCGCAATCAGCGCGCCAATCAAGGCGGCAACCACGATAATGACGATATCCGCGGCTACGCCCATTTGCAGAACCTCTCTTCAGAAAATGGCATTGTTTTTCAACCCGATAATCTCGAACTGTTGGCAAACATCACTCGGTTGCCGAGCAGCTTGCGATACGCGGCAGCACGAGACGGGCTACTCCGATTTTGCGATGAGGAGGCCCTTCCGGATTACCGCCGCCTGCATGTAAGGGGGAATAATCACACCGGCCCGGATGGCGTTATCAAAAGCCAGCAGCAGGTCGCTGTCCGGAATGCCCGCCTTTTCCCAGTAGGCGGCGGGATCTCGGGCAAAATCCGCGATGATCGCCAGCACCCCGTCATAGTCCTTCACCACATGACAGAAATTGGGAACCCAGACCGGAGCGAGCCGCACGGTGTGGCTGCCGATGGTTTTTGGGCTGGACGCCGTTTTCAGTTGCGCCAGGGTGGACTGCCAGAGATGGGTGCCGTTTTCGCCGAGCCCGAAAGGATCGACAAAGATATGGGGCGCGGGCAGGCTTTCAAAAAGCTTGAGATTGGTAATGGCGATCAGCAGCTCCTCAAAGGTGCCCATGCCGCCGATGTTATAGATTTTAAAAAGCGAGGTGCGGTCAAGAATATTCTGCCGCATGTGCCGGGCCGAATTATTGAAATTAAGCAGAATCGAGGGCCGCAGGTTGGCCTGTTGACCGATCTTTTCGCTGTCAATGCCGATGCCGATGCGCAGGATTCCCTTTTCCGCCGCCGCTTCGTCGGCAATGCGCATTACCCCCGGCCCGCTGCCGTGGCAGACGGCAAATTTGCCGCCGATTTCGGGCACGGTGGACAGCTGCTGAAAAAAACGATGGATCTGTTCGGTCAGCACTTCGTCCGTCCCTTCCACATGGGAACCGAACATGGCGATCATGGTATGCACATCCGCCACGTCCTCCTTGCCCTCCCTGGTCATCCAGAAGCCGCGGTGGAATTCCCGCACATGGCGGCTTTCGCCTTCCCCGAAAATCATATAAAAACGGGCGCCTTCCCGGTCGGAGAGATCACAGAAGGTTTCATAGGTGGTCTGACCAAAGTAGATATTGCCGCCGGACTGAACGGAACATTTGTCCCCCACCAACGAGATTTCCCGGCACCTGATGCTGCGACCGACAAAAACTCCGACGTTGTTGCGTTTCAGCACCCGCAGGGTATCGGTAACCGGAAATTCATGGGTCACAAAAACCTTGTGCAGATTCTGTCCGCCGCCCACCAGCTCAAGACTCTCGACAAAACCCCGCAGATCAGGGCTGATCTGCTGGCCGCGATGCACACCCGACGTTATGGTGCCCCGTATGACTTCGTAGACAATCCTGTTCTGGGCGCTTTCATGCCATTCGTTTTCCAGCATCTCCCGCTGAATGTCGATACATTTGCTGCGGGTCAGGATCCGGCCGTAGATGCCGCGCTCCACCGGATCGGAACTGATGCCGTCAAAAAGGACGTCGCAGACCTCCTGCTCGAAAATATTGGTGGCATCGGCAAAATCAACCCCCTGCTGCATGATTTTCCCGGCCCGGCTGGGAGTCAGTACCCTGGCCGCAACTCGTGTGGTTGCATGATCGGCGGAAAAAAGGCGCAGCCGGAGAAACAGGCTCCCGGTGGCAACTTTCTTGTCGCTGCCGTTAAAAATCTCAACCTGGCGGGGCACATTGAGCCCGCTGGTTCGCACCGCATCAAGCAAACGGGCGGCCAGATGGAAGACCCCCGGCTCACTCAGCTCCCGTTCGATGAGGGCGTTATACGGCCCCAGGGAGATACGGATGGCGCCGCAGAGAAAGTCGCCCTCCTCCAGCATTTCCGGCAGCCCGGCGCGCGAGGGGTACTGGATAAGCCCCAAGCCCTCCTTGGACTGGCGGAGAACGATCTGGGCATTCTGTCCCGCGGTAAGAATGGCGGTGGACAGCAAATAACTGATATTTTCCAGGGGAATGGTGATTACCCCCTCCGCGCTGACGCTTGCCCGGTGGGGCAGCAGCAGCTGATGTATCTCCTGCGCCTCGGCTATTTCCGGACCTGACAACGGCTTTTCCATGGGGATAAAAAGCCTGCCGATGGTCAACCGCAGGTTGCTGTCGACAATGGCGCGGATTTCGGAAAAAAGCATGTCGGGAATATGGGAATTAAGCGACATGAGCTGCACCGGCAGATCTATCCGCCGCAGACGCGTGTCTATCCGCGGTTCGCCCGCACCGAAATCAACATCGAGTCCGATCTGTGAGTGGCCGCTGCGGCCGATCAGGCAACACCGCTCCCGGAGCTGCCCTTCGCTCATCAGGTCAGCCAACACCCCGCGCAACGTGTCACTGGTGTCCTCCAGACGCATGAAGCCGGTCAGTTTCGGAACGCCGAGCTCCTCGTCGATGGTGGGCTCGGCACCCGGATCAAGGAAAAGATATCCGTCTTCGGTAAGAAGAGGGGGTCGCTTCATGAAATATTTTCCTCCTGCATCTTTATGCATCAACGCCTGAATCAGCGCTATTTTTTATCTTTGACAATGGTCAGTTTGACGACGACATCGGGCCATTTTTTTTCCTGCTCCTGCAGCGTCTCCGGCACCACGATCCGGCATTGTACCGTGGTGCTTTCTCCCAGGCCGCTCAGATAAATGGGCGTCGTGGTCAGGGTGTCGATGTGCGCGGCGTTCTCAACGGTAATCGATGTCGGCGTGATTTCCATGCGGCTGATCCGGTGACCCGAGGGCAGCGTGCCGATAAACTGCGGGGTGATGGTGATGTTTCGCGCCGCAACCTGCTTGAGCTGTACCTTGAAGTTCTGCGGTTGAATGTCAAGCAGCCGCAGTTTATTGGGGACAACAATGTTGGCCTCGGACAGATCAATCTGGTGGCGGCCGGGGCCAAGACTGGACAAATCCACCTGAACCCGCAACTGGTAAGGATCAATGGACCGCAGAGTCGTCAGGGGACCCTCCATGAGAAGCTTTGCCTCTTCCTGCTTACCGATCACCTCGATGTTTTTTGTCGCCTTGTTGTATTCGATCGGCACGGTGAAAAGCATCTCCCGGATCTCGGTTCCGGACTGAATCAAGGTCAGCCAGAGCAGCACGGCCAAGGAAAAACTGACTCCTATTTCAGCAAAGGCCAGCAGGGGATTCTTCTTTTTCCTGACAACACTTCCGGCAAATCTCTCCAGCCGCCGGTAATGCTCATGAATGAGCTTTGCCGCATCGCCTCTGGAGCTCAACTTCACCATTTCCCCATCAAGAAAGGCGGTGACCACTCCCCTTTCCTCGCTGACGGCAAAAACCAGGGCATCCGTTTTCTCGGCAAGCCCCATGGCCGCATGATGTCTGGTGCCCAGATCCTTTGACAGGCGATTGGAGGTGGACAGGGGAAGATGAACGCCGAAGCGACTGATTCGCTTTTCGGCCATGATCGCGGCGCCGTCATGTCCGGGCGACGTGGGATCAAAAAGACTGAGCAACAGCTGAACCCCGGCCAGCCCATCAATCCGGACGCCTTCCGTCACCCACTGCTGCAACGGCACTTCCCCCGGCAAGACAAGCAGCGCCCCCCATCTCCGCTCGGCCAGATCAAAAAGCGACTGATCGACTATCTCCGCGGCCCTGGTTTCGGTTCCCATCCGTCGATGATGGCCGATGGAAAAGGTGCGTTCAAGAATACGCCGGATCTCCGGCTGGAAAATAATGAGCAGCGCCAGCACGGCAATCTGGCTGAAATTGGAAAAAATCCACTCAATACCCTGCAGACCGAGGAGTCGGGCCACCAGGGCACCCCCGGCGGTGAAGGTGAGCCCGAGGGCAATCTTCCAGGTGCCGGTGGCACGAAGAGTGCGGTAAAACGAATAAAGCAGAAGAGTAATCAGGGCGATATCGAGGATAACCCGCCACTCAAGGAAATTTCGCATGGTGTATGGTGCTGTAAGGAAAATGTTTTGTCGGGCAGGCAGCCCGAGGTGTAAACGCAGACACATGTGATGATAAGATAAAAACACCACCTCAGCAAGTGAAAGTCCTGTGCCCCCTCGACTCTTTGACAGCAAAATCAGCTGTTTTCTTCTTCCTTTTACCGCTTGTTGGAAAAAATTCTTAAAATTATCCGCGCAGATGCGTATGATAGAAGAAAAGGCCCAGGCATTCGTCCCAGATATCTTACTTCATTTGGAGGACTCTTCATGAAAAGCTGCAGCTTGAACGATTTTATGCAGGAATTGCAACCGTGGCTCGACAAGGATCATATCCGCAAGGCGAGCGTGGATGACAAAGGCCATTTTATTCTGCACTTTGTCGACGGCATGAAAAATGTCTATCACATCGACGACTGCAATAAAGAACAGGTCGACAATGTCCTGCAGGATCTGAAAAAACAGGGAATCAGCGTGGAAGAATAACCCCGAGCGGCAACAGGACGGAAATCGGTTCCGCATGGAGCAGCCGCCCTGTTGCCGTCCAAAGGCGGGGATATCTTTCCATTGTTTTGAGCAATTCGTTTGAACTTCAGGAAAAATCACGTCCTTCACCGGCTTCCTCGTAAGTGACGCCGTCGCGGATGTGATAGATGCGCTTAAAGGTCGGAATGATCTTTTCGTCGTGGGTAACGATAATGATGGCCGTCTCATACTGACGGGCCATGTCGTTGAGAATCCGGATAACCGCCAGCGCCCGTTGGCTGTCAAGCGGCGCGGTGGGCTCGTCGGCCAGAATCACCGGCGGACGATTGATCAGGCCTCGGGCAATGGCCACGCGCTGCTGTTCGCCGCCGGAGAGCTGCGACGGCATGGCGCGGGCCCGATGTTCCACATCCAGCTCCTTCAGCAGCTCCGTTGCCCGCCGGCGCGCTTCGCCGTTTGCTACGCCGGCCAGCATGGGCAGCAGGGCGACGTTATCGGTGACATCAAGGAAGGGGATGAGGTACGGGGCCTGGAAGACAAAGCCGATTTTATCGCGCCGCAACGCCCGCAAATCAGTCACCCGCCAGCCATTGTCATAAATCACCTCCGAGCCGAGAATCATCCGGCCGGCCGTGGGCTCGATCACCGCCCCCAGCGATTTGAGCAGCGTGCTCTTGCCCGACCCTGATGGCCCGATGAGACCGACCACCTCGCCGGGAGCCACCTGCATATCCACGTTTTTCAAGGCGTCGACGGCGGTATCGCCTTTGCCGTAGCGTTTTTTCAACCCTTCGATGAGAATCCCCTTGCCGACCATGTCAACCTCCTATGGCCTCGGCCGGATCGACCTTCAGCGCGGCATGAATGGCGATAATGCTCGACAGCACGCAGATCACCACCACGGCGGCAAAACCGATTACCGAGTCGAGCGGTTCAAGCAGCACATATTTGGGAAAAATCGGCGCCATCAGCAGGGTGGCCGTGATCTTGCCCACCACAAACCCGATCAAACCCAGGGCAATGGACTGCTGCATGATCAGTCCGACAATGGTTCGATTTTTGGTGCCGATCAGTTTAAGCACGGCAATTTCACGAATTTTCCCCAGGGTCAGGGTGTAGATGATGAAGGCGACAATGGCCGAGCTGACCACCGACAGAATCACCAGGAACATGGCGATTTGTCTGGCCGAAGTGGCGATCAGCTTGCCGACGAGTATCTCTTCCATCTGGCTGCGGGTATAAACCGTCAAACGCTTCCAGCGGCGGATCGATTCCGCCACCGCTTCCGGGGTGTGACCCGCTTCAATCTGCACCAGAACAGCGTTGACGTAGGGGTTGGCGCTTTGCGAAGCGACAACGGCGTCGAGCAAACCGGGGACTTCCGGCCGGTTGAAAGCCGAATTTTCGGCGGTGCGGCGACGTTGCTGGCGGATGGCGTCATTATCCTTGAGAAACTGGGCTTCCTGCGCATCCTTGAGCGGAATGAACACCATTGGGTCACCGCCGGAAGAAACCATGCGCCGGGTCAGGCCGACCACGGTGTACTGGTTGCGGCGAATCAGGAGGTGATCGCCGAGCTTGAAGCCGGAGGCGATGTCGGCAACCGCCTCGTAATGGCCCCGGGTAATCTGCCGGCCCGCGACAAGATAGGTAGGCCAGCCGGGGGTGCCCGGTTCGCCCGCCGTGACACCGGTCACCATGGTGCGCACGTCACGCTCGCCCTGCCGCACCTGCATGGTGAGATAGGTGATGTTGGCCGCCCGCGCCACACCGGGCATCGCGCGAATGGAGCGCCAGACATCGTCATGAATGCTCGATGATTCGGCATAGGGGCCGAGCGTGTCCTTCTGCACCACCCAGAGCTGGGCGCCGCTGTTGTCGAGCAATACCTTGGCGTCATCCACCATGCCGCGGTAAATGCCGGCCATGGACAAGGTAACGCCGATCAACAGCCCAAGCCCCACGCCGGTAAAGACAAACTTGCCCCAGGAATGCATGATGTCCCGTCCTGCCAGGCTGATCATCGACTCACCCCCGGAATGTGATCAACCACCTTGATCCGGCTGCGCGCCTGCAAGGCATTTGCACTGTAGACGACCACCCGGTCGCCGGACTTGATTCCTTCACGCACCTGCACAGACCCTTCCAGGTCACCACGGCCCAACGAAACCGGCGTAAAACGCAGATCATTGTTTATAATTTGCCAGACGCCCAGGCTGCCGTTAACCTGCCGGACGGCACCATTCGGAATGACCGGCGCTGCCGGAAGCGGCGGCAGAAGAACAGTCACTTCGGCCAATTCACCGACAGGTGGCCGCGGCTCGGGAAGTTGATCGAATACCACCTTGGCCAGGGTTTCCTCGGTCACGACGTCGGCCATTGGCTCCACCCGCAGCACGCGGCCCGCTCGCACCTCGCCCGCCTGCGAACGCAGCACGATCTGCGCCGGCAGATCGTGCTGCAGGCCGCGGGCATGAATCTGATCAAAATGCACATTGATCCACAAGCTGTTCGGGTCGATCAGCTCCACCACCGCCTGGCCGGCCACCACCGTGGTACCGGGATCCGCGTCGCGCGCGGCAACAAGGCCGTCCACCGGGGCGACGAGATCCAAATTACCGCGTTGCGCAACCAGGGCCTCTTGCTCGGCACGGACACGGACGAGTTCTTCCTGCGCCGCGGCCAGACCAGCCTCAGCCACCCGCAGTTCATGCGTTTTGGTGGCCGCGATCTCCTCACTTACCGAGTGCACTGCCAGCAATTGTTCATAGCGCCGGGCTTGCGTCCGGGCATAGGTCTGCCGTTCCCGCGCTTCATGCAGTTGCGCCTCGGCGCCCTTATGCGCGGCTTCCTGGGCCCGGATCCGCTCATCGAGATCAACCGGGGCCATTGCGCCGAGGAGCTGTCCCGCCTTTACCAGGTCGCCCACCTGCACATCCAGCCTTTCGACCCGCCCGGCAAAGGTCGGGCCGATCCTGTAAGTGTAGCGAGACGCAACCGAGCCGATGCCGAACAACCCCGGAGCAATGGACCGCTCCTCGATGGTGACGACTGTCACCGGAATCGGCGCCAATGGCCCGGAGCGCAGGGCGACATAGATGAAGAGCGCGAGCAGCGGGACAAGTACCGCCAACAGCAGCGGAGTGCGGCTCTGAAAGGGAAATTTTTTCATGGTGTCCTCCTGATGCCGCGCAGATAGACGGCAAAAACCCTCGGCGCATCATGACGTATGCGGTTTTCATCACCGGCCAGCAGCGACTGCATGACCAGTCCCTGGATTGTTCCGATAAAGAGGATGACGGCTGCTTCCGTGTCAAGGTGAGGGTCCAGCTCTTCCCGGGCCTTGCCTTCTTCGATCACGCGGTGCAGTCGCCGGCCATACCGCTGGATGAGTCCCTGGACTATGGCCTTGGAGGCGGTCTTTTCAGGACGTTGCAGCTCGCCGAACAGAATGCGGGGAACGCCCGGATGCTCGCCGACAAACTCGACATGCGCCATGAACATGGCCTCCAGCGCTGCCAGCGGAGACGGCGCCCCCTGGATAGACTTTTCCAGTCTGGACAACAGCCGTTCAGCCACCCACTCCATCACCGCCTGCAGAATCGCGGCTTTATTGGGAAAGTGTCGAAACAGGGCGCCCTGGGTCAGCCCCATGCGACCGGCAATCGCGGCTGTCGTGATATCACTGGGGTTCTGCTCCGCGGCCAGCGCAACCACGGTCTCGACAGTCACCGCCCGGCGCTCCTCCGCCGGAAGATGCTTTAAATGGGTGCTCATGCAACCTTCCTCCTTAAAGATAGTAATTGATTACTCACATTAACAATATAATCTTTGCCGATTCTGTCAAGGGATTATGTGGATGGACGAAAAAGAACCCGGATTTTGCTGCCGGCCGGATGCCGGAGCAAGGGCACAAACCCTCTTCACTTCCGACAGCCGGCGGGCCCGCATGCGCGCGTACCAAGCCATCCGGAAATCATTTTTTTTCAAGGCGTTTTTAATATTCTGTTGACTTTTAGCATGGCGGAATATAATAGGCGCATGCTTTTTTTTTGAACATTTCTTTTACCGTTTTTAGCCGTTCATCAGTTTACTGAAAATAACGAAAAATTTTTTCGCAGGAGAAAAAAATGTCCCTTAAAATCATCCCCCTTGAAGAACAGGATGAACCTCCAGGCAATCATCATCTCACGATCTGCCCTCCCGCCTTTGCCTCTGCTGTTCCGGCACGATTCCCCGCCATTTCCCGCGCCAAAGCCTTCCGCAGCCGACACTTTCCAACAACGACTATCGCCGAATGGAACGACTGGCGCTGGCAGCTGCGCAACCGCTTCACCACAAGCGAGCAGCTGGAAAAAATCATTGAGCTGACAGACAGTGAACGCCAGGCCCTGCAACGCCATGGCTCCAATCTGCCCTTTGCCATTACCCCGTATTACGCCAGCCTTGTTTCCCCGGTCAATCCTCAGGATCCGATCCGTCGGGCGGTGGTGCCCGTGATCACCGAAATGCTGGTTTCAAGCGGCGAGGCCCATGATCCGCTCGGAGAGGACAGCCACACGCCGGTTCCCGGGCTGGTGCACCGCTATCCCGACCGGGTGCTCTTCCTGGTTACCGACTATTGCTCCAATTACTGCCGCTACTGCACCAGGTCGCGCATGGTGGGCCGATCACAGAATACAACAGCCTGCAAGGAGCGCTGGGAAAAAGCCTTTGCCTATATCGAAAACAATTATGAAATCCGCGACGTGCTGCTGTCAGGCGGCGACCCTCTCACCCTGCCCGACGAAACCCTGGAATATCTGCTCAAACGGCTGCGCGCCATCCGTCATGTCGAGATGATCCGTATCGGCACCAAAACCCCGGCGGTTCTGCCCCAGCGCATCACCGGTTCGCTCACCCGCATGCTGCGCCGCTATCATCCGCTGTGGATCAGCATCCATGCCATGCATCCGTCCGAGCAAACCCGTGAAATGAAAAAGGCATGTGAACGACTGGCCGACGCCGGCATTCCGCTGGGCAGCCAGACGGTGCTGCTGGCCGGCATCAACGACGACGTGCCGACCATGAAAAAACTCATGCAGGGCCTGGTGCGCATGCGCGTCAAACCGTATTATCTTTATCAGTGTGATCCGATCATCGGCTCCGCCCACTTCAGAACATCCGTGGCCAAGGGACTGGAAATCTACCAGGGCCTGCGCGGCCACACCACGGGCTATGCCGTTCCCACCTATGTCATCGATGCCCCCGGGGGTGGAGGCAAGATCCCTCTGCTGCCGGAAACATACCTCGGCCGAGAGGGCAACGATATTCTCCTCAAAAACTATGAGGGGAACATCTATCGTTATCCGGACGCCATGTAAGAACAACGCGCCGCATCACATTATATTTATCATGAGGACAGAATGAATATTGGCATGACCTATGACCTGCGGGCCGACTACCTTGCCGCCGGTTACGGCGAGGAAGAAACCGCCGAATTCGACCGACCCGACACCATCGACGCCATTGAAGGCGCCCTGCGGGCACTTGGCCACCGAACCGACCGCATCGGCAATCTTGACAGCCTGGTCAAGAGCCTGGCCGCAGGTCGGCGCTGGGATCTGGTGTTCAACATAGCCGAAGGACTGTATGGTTTCGGGCGGGAAGCGGTTGTGCCGGCCCTGCTCGACGCCTACCGCATTCCCTATACCTTTTCCGATCCCCTGATGATGAGCGTTACCCTGCACAAGGCAACGACCAAACGACTGGTGCGCGATCTCGGCATCGCCACCCCGGATTTCGTCCTGGTACGCAGCGTGGAGGAGATCGCCGGCGTCAATCTGCCCTATCCGCTTTTCGCCAAGCCGGTTGCCGAGGGGACCGGCAAGGGGGTGACCCCGGTATCGAAAATTGCCGCCGCGGATCAACTGGAAAGCGTCTGCCGCGACCTGCTCGCCACCTACCGCCAGCCGGTGCTGGTGGAAACCTTTCTGCCCGGTCGGGAATTCACGGTGGGCATCGTCGGCAACGGCGCCGAAGCCCGCTCCATCGGGGTTGTTGAAGTGGTGCTGCTGGAAAACTCCGACCCGGATGTTTATTCGTATCGGAACAAGGAAATATGCGAAGAGGTGGTTGAATACCGTGCCGTGAATGATCCCGAGGCGCAGGAGGCGGTACGGGTGGCTCTCCAAGTCTGGCACGGCCTCGACTGCCGGGATTCCGGCCGGGTGGATCTCCGTTCGGACAAACTCGGTCGGCCCAATTTCATTGAGATCAACCCCATTGCCGGACTGCATCCGGAACATTCCGATCTGTGCATCATTGCCGGAAAATTCGGCATGAGCTACCAGCAGCTGATAAGTGACATTGTCAGTGCCGCGCTTACGCGGATCAAGGGCTGAACCCGCCATGAAAATCGCCATTGTCTACAATCGCCCCGCCCGCACAGGCGAGGCGAACTGGCAGTCATCCCAGGATGTGCTCCAGCAGGTGGAGGCAGTGGAACGCTCCTTGCGGAAGCTTGAAACAGACTGCCTGGCCATCCCCTTTGACCGCGATGTTGATGCTTTTCTGGCAATGATCAGGCAGGAGAAAATAGAGGCGATTTTCAACCTGTGCGAAAGCGTTGACGACGATGCCCGGCTGATCGGCCACCCGGCGGCACTGTTTGAGCTGCTGGGCCTGCCCTTCACCGGATCAGGCTCCCTTGCCCTGATGCTTTCCACCGACAAACTGCTGTCCAAAAGACAGCTTGCCGCCGCCGGCTTCCCCACCCCCGATTTTCTCACCTATGACGGGGAGGATGTAACGACCCTGGCCGATTTCCCTCTGCCGGCCATCATCAAGCCCCGTTTTGAGGATGCCAGCATCGGCATTGACCAGGATTCCATTGTTTTCAAGAAAAAGGAACTCAAGGAAAAACTGCCGCTTTTTTATCGGCAGTACGGTCCCCTGCTGCTTGAACGGTTCATTGACGGCCGGGAATTCAACATCTCGCTCTTCGGCTATCCCCATCCCCACATCCTGCCCCTGGCCGAGATCGACTTTTCCGCATTCCCAGGCGAACTGCAGAAGATTGTCGGTTACCGGGCAAAATGGGACGAAAATTCCTTTGAGTACCGGAACACCGGGAGAATCTTTCCCCAGAAGCTGCCGCCGCTGCTGGAACGTAACCTGCGCAAGGTGGCGGCCGGCGCCTACAAACTTTTCATGCTGCGCGATTACGGCCGCATCGACCTGCGATTGGATGACCTGGGCAAGATCCATGTCCTTGAAGCAAATGCCAACCCCTGCCTCACGCCTGACGCCGGTTTTGTCGCCGCCGCCGGTCAATGCAGGATGACTTTCACCGATATTGTCCGCGATTTTGTCGGATTCCTTCATATACGAGCAAAAAAATGATGATCATCCGCGCCGCTGACGGCAACGATCGACACCCGCTTTTCACCCTGATCGAAACCATTGACAACTTTACCCCGGCGGAAAAGGAACTGGCCAGGGAAGTCATTCATGACGGGCTGGCCTCGGCTGAAAACGGCTACCATATCCTGGTGGCAAGCGACGGGGGCTCTTCCCTTGCCGGTTTTATCTGTTACGGTGAAATCCCGATTACGGTGAAGCGCTGGGATCTCTACTGGATAGCCGTCGCACCCGACATGTCGCGCCGCGGTGTCGGCACCCTCCTCATGCAGGCCATGGAAAAAAGGCTCGGCAAAGGCGCCCGCGTCTATGTTGATACGTCGGGCACCAGCGGGTACGCCCGGGCCCGTTCCTTTTACGAACGGAACGGCTACCAAGTTGCCTGCGTGTTTCCTGATTTTTACCGGGCAGGAGACGACAAAGTAGTTTACAGCAAGGATATCTGACATGTTCCGCATCCGACGGGTTTACGACAACACCCTGCCCATTGACCGGGACGCCATTGCCCAGGTTCAGGAAATACTGGCCAAGCAGTTTTCCGGACTGAGCCGCAAGGAAATCGAGAGCCTGCCCGCCAAGCTCACCAATCCGCTCAAATATCAATTCCGCACCATTCTTTTTGTGGCCGACGACCAGCGTCAGCGGGTGAAAGGATTTGCCCTGGTCAACTATGCCCCTGATCTCAATTTCAGCTATCTCGATTTTCTTTCGGTGCAGCCGACAAAAAATGCCGGCGGCATCGGCGGCGCCCTTTATGAAAAAGTGCGCGACGAGGCAAAAAACCTCAAAGTGTGCGGCATTTTCATGGAGTGCTTGCCTGACGACCCCAAACTGTGCACGGACAGGGAAACCCTCAAACAGAACAAGGCCAGGCTGCGTTTTTATGAACGCTATGGCGCAATGCCGATTGTCGGCACCGCCTACGAAACCCCGCTGAAAGAAGGGGGCGATTGCCCGCCGTATCTGGTTTTTGACCGGATCGGCATGAAAAAGCTACCTTCCCGGGAGGCCGCCGGAAAGATTGTCCGGGCCATCCTGACCAGAAAGTACGGCAAGGCTTGCCCGGCGGGATACATCGATATGGTGGTCGGTTCCTTCAGGCACGATCCGATCCGGCTCCGGGCCCCCCGCCACATCACCCCCGATGCCGAACGGGTAAAAACCGTCTTTTCCCTGGAGCAGCGCATTGCCCTGGTGGTGAATGACAAACATGACATCCATCATGTCCATGAAAGGGGATATGTGGAAGCACCGGCCCGCATCCGCTCCATCCTCAAGGGCATCGAACAGACCGGTTTTTTTGAAAGGCTGCCTGCCCGCCGTTTCCCGGAAACCCATATCAAACAGGTGCATGATCCCAAGTTTGTCGAGTATCTCAAGCGGGTATGCGCCCTGGTGGAGCCGGGCAAATCCGTCTATCCCTATGTTTTCCCCATCCGCAACGCTACCAGGCCGCCCAAGGAACTGCCGGTGCGGGCAGGGTACTACTGCATCGACACCTTTACGCCGCTGAACCGCAATGCCTATGTGGCGGCCAGGGGAGCGGTGGACTGCGCCCTGACCGGCGCCAGCCTGCTCTTTGAGGGCTACCGGCTCTCCTATGCCCTGGTCCGTCCTCCCGGCCATCATGCGGAACGGAAGGTTTTCGGCGGTTTCTGCTATTTCAACTCAAGCGCCATTGCCGCCAATTTCCTCAGCCGCCACGGCAAGGTGGCGATACTGGACATCGACTACCATCACGGCAACGGCACCCAGGATATTTTTTATGACCGGGGTGACGTGCTGACCGTCTCCATCCATGGCCATCCGAGCTTTGCCTATCCCTACTTTGTCGGTTTCGGCGATGAAGAGGGAGAAGGGCCTGGTTACAAGTGCAACAAGAACTACCCCCTGCAGGAACAACTGGACGGCGCGGCATATCGCCGGGTCCTGGAGCGCGCCTTGAAAAGGATTCAGTCGTTTTCTCCCCGTTTTCTTCTTGTCGCCCTCGGCTATGATCCGGCGAAAAACGATCCCACCGGCACCTGGCAACTGGATGCAAAGGATTTTTACCAGAACGGCCTTCTGATCGGCCGGTTGCGCCTGCCGACCCTGGTCGTCCAGGAAGGAGGCTACCGCACCAAATCCCTGGGCATAAACGCCCGCAGCTTCTTCAAGGGACTCTGGGTGGGTTTGCACCGTTTTTAAATTGCATGAGCCGCGCAATTTTCTCTTGCGGGTGTTGCGTCTTGCCGGTTTCGCGGATATGTTGATCCGTGCACGAGACAAAACCAGCCGGCCGGCGGCAAAGAAACGACAAAGGAAAAAAGAGATGATGAAAAAACGATTCACCCCGCTCCTGTTGCTTGTCCTGCTCCTTTTTGCCGGCTGCGGGGGCAATGAGCGGGCCGGCGAAACAGGGGAAAAAAAACAGACGGCGCAGGCGACAAAAGAACAAGGCGTGGAGAAAAGTCTTCTTGAACCGTGTCGGCTCATCACCGCTGCGGAAGCGGCAACCCTCATCGGAGAGCCGGTGAAAGAGGGACAGTACGGCGAGCAGCAGGTGGTCGGCATGAAAAAATGTTTCTTTGAAGCGGCCAATCCTGATTCCATGAAATTTCTGCAGATCACGGTGCAGCAATCGGATTTCATGCCGGCAAATGTCCGGCAGGCGGGGCAGAGTCCGAAAACAATTTTTGCCGCAACCAAGGAGATGCTGGCCGACGGACGGATCGACCTTGCCGATCTCGGCGATGCGGCATTCATCGGCACCGGAGGACTGCACATGCTTGCGGGCGACACCTACATCACCATCGGGGTCGGCAACCCCGAGCGCGACGGCAACCGCGCCAAGCTTGAAAACGCGGGCAGGCTCGTGCTGGACAAGCTGCGGCAATAATTGTCACTCTACGACAAGCGCGTCTTATAATCCTCATAGCCGAACCGGCGCACGATTTCAACCGCATCGGACTCCGGGTCATAAAGGACGATGGAGGGCAAGTGCACGCCGTTGAAGGTGGTGGTCTTGACCATGGTGTAATGACTCATGTCTTCCAGAATAAGCCGGTCGCCCACCCGCAGAGGGCTGGGAAAAGAGTAGAGCCCCAGCACATCGCCGGCCAGGCACGATACCCCGCCCAGCCGATAGGTGTGGGGAAATTCTCCGGGCAGGCCGGCCCCTCTGATATCAGGCCGGTAGGGCATCTCCAGCACATCGGGCATATGGCAGGAAACCGATGTGTCGAGGATGGCAATGGGGCCGTCGTTTTCAATGATATCAAGCACCGTGGTAATCAGCGCCCCGGTGTGGATGGCGATGGCCTCGCCCGGTTCAAGATAGATGGTGAGGTCATAGGTCTTTTTAAAATGATCGATAACCTCGCACAGCAGGTCGATATCATAATTGGGCTTGGTGATATGATGGCCGCCGCCCAGATTGAGCCATTGCATGGTCGGCAGGATATCCTTGAACTGCTCCTCAAAGACGCGGGCGGTGCGGGCCAGGGCGTCCGACCCTTTTTCACACAGGGTGTGCACATGCAGCCCGGTGATGCCGGCAAGCGACTTCCCGGCAAACTGCTCCCTGGTTATGCCCAGCCGCGAGCCTGGCGCGCACGGATCATAAAGGGCCACGTCGGTTTCCGAATGACGCGGATTGACCCGCAGACCGAAACCGACCTGATGGGGACTGCGTTCAATCAGGGGCTGGAAGCGTTGCCACTGGCTGAAACTGTTGAAGACAATATGATCGCAGAGTTCGAGCAGCTCACCCAGGTCGCTTGCGCTGAAAGCCGGACCGTGGCCGTGTACCTCGCCCTTGAACTCTTCCCGGCCAAGCCGCGCCTCATGCGGGGAACTGGCACAGACGCCCTTCAGATACCGCCGGATAAGGGGAAAGACCCGGAACATGGCAAAGCCCTTGAGCGCCAGCAGAATGGAACAGCCGGTGCGCTGCTGTACCGTATCCAGGATGCGCAAATTCCGTTCCAGCGCCCCCAGGTCCACGACAAAGGACGGGCTGGGTACCCGCGCGGGGTCGAAGTCTACAAGGTAACTTCGGTCCATGGCAGCCCGTGAATATTCAATTTTTCCATGAAGGGATCGGGATCAAGCTGCTCCATGTTGAAGACACCTTCCCCACGCCAGGCGCCGGTCAGCATCATCATGGCGCCGATCATGGCCGGCACGCCGGTGGTGTAGGAGACGGCCTGGGAACCCACTTCCTCATAGCATTTGGCGTGATCACAGATATTATAGACGTAATAGGACTTTTCCTTGCCGTCCTTTCTGCCCCGGATCAGGCAGCCGATGCAGGTTCTGCCCTTGGTCAGCGGCCCCAGCGAACCGGGATCAGGCAGCACCGCCTTGAGAAACTGCAGGGGCACGATCTGCCGGCCCTGATATTCGATGGGCTCGATGCTGGTCATGCCCACATTCCGCAGAACCTCGAGATGGCGCAGATAATTATCGGAAAAGGTCATCCAGAAACGGGCCTTTTTCAGGCCGGGGATATGTTTGACCAGGGACTCCAGCTCTTCATGGTACATGAGGTAAATCTTGCGCGGACCAATGCCTTCCGGGAAGTCGAACTCCTTGGCGGTTGACAGGGCCGGGGTTTCCAGCCATTCGCCCTCCTCCCAGTGACGGGCCGGGGCGGTCACCTCGCGGATATTGATCTCCGGATTGAAATTGGTGGCAAATGGCCGGCCATGGTCGCCGGCATTGCAGTCGATGATGTCCAGCTCGTCAATCCGGTCAAAATGGTGCTTGAGCGCCCAGGCGGTATAAACATTGGTGACGCCGGGGTCAAAACCGGAGCCGAGCAGGGCCATGAGTCCGGCCTTCTTGAACTTTTCCTGATAGGCCCACTGCCATTTATACTCGAATTTGGCTTCATCAAGGGGCTCATAGTTGGCGGTATCGAGGTAGTGAACGCCGCATTCCAGGCAGGCATCCATGATGGTCAGATCCTGATAGGGAAGCGCGACGTTGATGCACAGTTCCGGCTTGAAATCACGCATCAGGGCCACCAGTTCGGGGACGTTGTCGGCGTCGACCCGGGCCGTTTGGATCGGCCGGGAAACCTGCGCGGCAATGGCATCGCACTTCGCCTTGGTGCGCGAGGCCAGCATAATGTCGGAAAAGACCTCCGGCACCTGGCAGCATTTATGAACAACAACCGAACCGACTCCGCCGGCGCCTATGATCAGTACTCGTGACATGGCAAACTCCTTTCCTTGTTGACTCGTTCAACCGTTTCAACGTTCCATCGTTTCAACGGCGTCCTTCCGATTCGTGAATTCTAAAATTTCAGATAGGTATACCCTTCCAGACAGCTCTCGTAAAAATCGATCAGCTTGACTCCTTCCCGGGGCTGGATGGTGCCCCGGTGCACCTGCCGGTCAATTTTCCGCTTAATGCTCCTGGCCATGATCTCCGGGCTGTATTGCATGGTGGCAAGAACATTCTGGGCCGATGCCCCCTTGATCACCTCTTCGATATAAAAATCAGAGGGATCATCATCATCGCAGTAGACATGCACCTCGTTCAGCCGGCCGAAAAGGTTATGCATGTCGCCCATCACGTCCTGATAGGCGCCGGTGAGAAAAAGGCCGATAAAATAATCCTCATCCTTTTTCAGGTCATGAAGCAGCAAACTCTCATCATAGCCGTTCTTGGCAATGAACTTGTCGATCTTACCGTCCGAATCACAGGTGATATCGGCGATGGAACACCTTTCGCCCGGGATTTCGTCGAGCCGCATTACCGGCATGATGGGCAGCAACTGGCTGATGGCCCAGGTATCGGCGGCTGACTGGAAAACGGAAAAATTGCAGAGATACTGGCTGGCCCGCAACTCGTCTATCTGCTGCAGCTCCTTGGGAACGAAATCCGCCCGTTTCATGACGTCACGGATCTGGCCGATGATCTTCCAGTAGATGGTTTCGATCTTGGCCCGCTCCTCCAGGGAAATGACGCCCAGCTTAAAGGCCTGGATCGAATCAAGTTTGATCTGCTGGACATCGTTGTAGATCTCCTGATAATTCTCCATGGTCAGGTCACCCGCCGACTCCCGCATGTTGCCGACCAGAATGTGCTCGCCGGCGGTTTTATCGGTGTTAAAGGAATCGCTGGTCTGGTGAATGATATTGACCACATTGGTGATGACGCAGGAGTGGTGGGCGGTAACGTAGCGGCCGCTCTCGCTGACAATGTTGGGATGATGGATATTGACCTGTTCGCAGATCTGCTGCAGCACGGCGATGATGTCCGCCGCATATTCCTGCAGGGTGTAATTGCGCGAGGAATTGGTGGAAGAACGCGAGCCGTCGTAATCCACGCCGAGACCGCCGCCCACGTCGAAATATTCGATATTGAGCCCGGACAGCACCAGATCGGCGTAAATGCGACCGGCCTCGTTGACCGCCTCCTTCAACACCCGGATATCGGGAATCTGGCTGCCCACATGGAAATGAAGCAGGGTGAGACAGTCGGTCATGTTATACCGCTTCAACAGGTCGACCCCGCTTAAAATCTCGCTGCTGGTCAGACCGAATTTGGCCCGGTCGCCGCTGGACCCGGCCCAGCGGCCGCCCCCCTGCACCGACAGTTTGGCCCGCACGCCGATAAGGGGTGAAACATTCATTTCCTCCGACAGCCGGATAATCATCTCAAACTCGGAGAAATTTTCCACGACGATAATGACCTTGCGGTCAAGCTTGCGGCCCAGGAGCGCCAGACGAATGTACTCCTCGTCCTTGTACCCGTTCAGCACGGTGAGGGCGTTTCTGTTTTCATTCAAGGCAAGGGCCGCCATCAACTCGGATTTTGACCCGGCCTCCAGCCCGTAGTCAAAGGGGTCACCGGCATCGATGATCTCCTCCACCACCTCGCGGGTCTGGTTCACCTTGATGGGATAAACGCCGACAAAACGGCCCTGATAACCGCTTTCCTCCATGGCTTCGCGGAAGGTCAGGTTGAGCTGGCGCACCTGGGCGCGGAGAATATCATGAAAACGGATGACCGTGGGGAACGGGATGTCCTGACTTTTGATCTCATCAATCACCTCAAGAATATCTATGGCCGGGCCGTCATCCCGTTTTTCAGGCAGTACGCAGACGTGCCCGTTTTCATTGATGCCGAAAAAACCGTTCCCCCAGCGCAGCACGTTATAGAGTTCAGCATTTGCATTGATGATTTTTCGTTTATCCAACATGGACCGCCTCCCCATGCAAGGCAAGAATGAGCTCCCTGACCACCTTGGCGGCAAAGACATCGCTGTTGCCGGTCGGATCAATAACAGGAGCCAGCTCCACCACATCGGCCCCCACCAGATTCTTCTCGCTTACTATTTTGATGATATCGACAAATGAATGAAAATCCTCGCCGCCCGCCTCCGGAGTCCCTGTTCCCGGCAGAAAGGCGGGATCAAAATAATCAAGATCAAGGGTCAGGTAGAGAGGGCGTTCTTTCGGCACCTGCCGCACGAAAGACAAAAATTGCCGCAGATCCCCATACAGGGTCTTCTTGCGCCGCATCCAGGCAAACTCCTCCCTGGTCCCGGAACGAATGCCGAACTGGGCAAGCTCCTGCCCGGCCCCGAAATGATCAAGGCATCGTCTGATCACCGAGGCATGGGAGTAATGATAGCCCTCGTAACCGTCACGCAGGTCGGCATGGGCGTCGAGATGAAGAAGCAGAAGATCGGGGAAAACGGCAAGATATTTCGCAATAACCGGGTAGGACACCGAATGCTCCCCTCCCAGGGTCAGAAGCCTTATCGACTTGCCGGCTAAATCAGCTGGTTCGAGCAACCCGTTGAAGGCCTCCAGAAAAACCTGCCAGTCATCACCGGCATCACCGCTGTTGCCGACCCGGATATTGCCGAGATCATAAAAAACCGCGTCCGCCAGATCGCGATCAAGATAGGGAGAATAGCTTTCAATATCGGCCGACACGCGCCTGACGGCATCCGGCCCAGCGGCAGCACCCTTCCGGAAACAGGCGGTCCCGTCAAAGCCCGCACCGATGATGTTGACGCCGCCGGGCTGAAGGCTATCGGCAGAGCGAGAACATTCGTATGGGATTTCGGTTCCTCGCAACAGCGACATGGGCAGACCCTCTTTTTTCACGGATTGACAATAGTACCATACCTGAATTTGGAACCTTTCGCGATGGCAAAAAAGGCGGAAATATACACCCTTGCCGAATCCAGTCAAGTTTTTTCAGAATACTCCGGCGGATGATCGACACATGGCAGGAGGAAGCACGGAGCGCACAAAATGTTCTCTTTTTCTCCCTGTGCGCTCTGTGATCTGCGGGGCGGAGGATTTTGGCTTACGAATCCTGCTTCTTCTGCGAATCAAGCATGGAACGGATGTTCCGGGAAAAATGTTCGAGACTGAACGGCTTCTGCATCAAGGTCGTATTGCTGATATTTTTCAGTTCGTCCGTATCAATGTCAAAAGAATGGCCGGTCATATAGAGGATGGGCAGCCAAGGTGCATGAAGGCGGATAATTCTGCTCAGCGCCTTGCCGCCCATGGCGGGCATGATCAGATCCGTGGCCAGAAGATCGATATCGTGCTTTCTTTCCTCAAAAATCCTTAAGGCGGCATTGCCGTCGGATGCGGTCAGGACATGATAGCCGGCCTCGGAAAGCGATGCCGCCAGCACCTGCAGCACTTCCAGGTCGTCCTCGACCAGCAGAATAGTCTCCGGTCCGCCCGGCATCAATATCTCCGGTGGTGAGGAAATATCCGCTTCAACCAAATCAGGATTGATTTTCGGCAGAAAGATATGAAACGTACTTCCCTTTCCCGGTTCGGTGTCGACCAGGATACGGCCGTTGTGACTCGCCACGATGCCGTGGACGTTGGAAAGCCCCAGCCCGGTACCCTTGCCGGCCTCCTTGGTGGTAAAGAACGGATCAAAGATCATCTCCAGCGTTTGCCGGTCCATGCCGCTGCCCTGATCGCTGACACTCAGCACCACATATTGCCCGCTCACCTCCCTGAGATCAACATCGTACAGGGTTTTCGGCTCAACGATCCGATTGGCGGTGCGAATGAACAGTTGCCCCGGTTCATTCATGGCATCACGGGCATTGACCACCAGATTTATGAGAATCTGCTCCATCTGACTGCGATCCGCTTCGACAAGCCACAGATCTTCGGTAAGCTCCATCGTCAACTGAATATCTTCCCGGATCAACCTCCCCAGCATTTTCGCCAGTTCCTGAACCATGAGGTTAAGCTGCACGGGCCGGATATTCATATCCTGCTTGCGGCAGAAGCCCATAATGCGGCGAATCAATTCCGCCGCCCTTTGGGCGCAATTTTCAATGGCTTCCAGCTTTTCATAAAAAAAATGGTCCTTGCCGAGCTTCAGCTTTCCCAGGGAACAATAGCCCAGAATGGGGGTAAGGATGTTGTTCATGTCATGGGCAATACCACCGGACAAGGTTCCCAGCGCCTCAAGCTTCTGGGCCTGACGATACCGCTCTTCCAGCAGGCGCCGTTCCTCATCAGCGGCCTTTCTCTGGCTGATGTCACGGTCGATTCCCCGGTAACCGATTACCCGTCTCGCATTATCAAAGACAGGGGTGCCGCTTGTTTCAATGAAAATGTACTCCCCGTTTTTTTTGCGGCAGCGATGCTCATGGGCCTGACAGTTACGCGCCTCCTGAAGGCAATCCAAAAATACTTTTTTCATTGCAATGCCGGCCTGTTCATCATGCAGGATATCAAAATAGGATTTTCCCCGCAGTTCATCAGGCTGATAGTCGTAAATCTCGTAGCAAACGGGAGAGCAGTAAGTCAGATTCCCCTGCGCATCAACCTCCCAGACCCAGTCCCGGGTTGTTTCAACCAGGGAGCGGAAACGAAGCTCCGAAGAAACCAGCGCGGACTCGGTTTCTCGAATTGAAGTCATATCCCAGAAGCTGCCGATGAGATTTTCGCTCTTGCCGTCTTTCTTCATGCCCGGAGCCAGATTCATCGCCAGTATTTTCCTGTTTCCCGCCTGGTCGGTGATGACGATTTCCCTGCTCTTTTCACTTTTATCCAGCAGACAACATTCCTTTGCGCATGCACGGCAGTGTGGATTTTCGGAAATTTCCCGAAACACACAGGGGCCTCCCACCGCCTTTGCCGCCGGCATGCCGGTAATATGCTCGGCGGCCGGATTCCAGGTCATGATTTTGCCCTGTGCATCCAGGACAAAGATAGCCGCCGGGCTCGTCTGCAATATGCCCTGCAGTTCCCGACGCTGCAGTTCTTCCTGCCGGGCCAGCAACCATTTGTCGCTCAACGAACAGGCAAGCTGCCTCAATTCCTCCGGGTCAAAGGGCTTGCGGAAAAAAAGAAGCTTGGACGGTGTGCCGACAGCCCTGACAATATCCTCGCAGGAATGATCCGAATAGGCGGTAACGATGATAATCTCGATCTCCTTATCCATTTCCCGAATGCGCACCGCGGTTTCCATGCCGTCCCACCCCGGAGGCATGCGCACATCGATAAATGCCAGGGCAAAGGGTTCGCCCGCCATTTTCGCAGCACGGGCAATTTGAAACCCATCCTGCCCCTGACCGGCAAAAACGAGTACAAAATCAGCCGAATCCGCATCGTCCGATTCGACGCGAAACATCCGCTTCATCTCCTCGATCGCGCCGCCCCGCTTCCGCCGAGGATCGAGCACCATCTGATAAGCCGCCCAGATGTCCTTATCATCGTCGATAATCAGAATCCGTCTTTTTTCCATGATCCGTATCCATTTCATTATGTTCGGCCGCAGGGGATGCCGACCCCGCCGAATCAGCGGTTTCACCAGGTGCGCCGCCGCTCAGGCCCGTCTCCGGCTTTTCTTCCCCGGCGTCTTCATTCTTTACCCTCCCTTCCCAGGCGGGCAGACGAACAACAAAAGTCGCTCCTTGTCCAGGCCCCTTGCTGGATGCCTCGATGGAGCCGTTATTTGCTTTCAGATAGTTGGCGCAGGTATGTAATCCGAATCCGGAACCCGTGTTTTTGGTCGTATAGCCGAAAGTAAAAAAATTCTTCTTCTCTTCCTCGGAAAACCCGCAGCCGTTATCGGCAACCGACAGCTGCACCATTGGTTGCCGCCCCTTTTCCAGGCTGCTTTTGATCACGAGTTTCCGTTCCTTGGTCCCCACCATGGTATCCATTGCCTCATAGCCGTTTTTTATCAAATTAACAAGCACCTGAAGCAATCTTGTTTCTTCCACCCGAACCGGCGGCACCCGGGAAAAATCGACCTCGACCTGAACATCGCGTTTTTTGATGGTATCGGCCAGCATATTGAGAGCATCGTGCGCGACACTGTTCATGTCGACCGGTTCGATCGTGTCGGCAATGCGGGCATAGCGCATCTGCAGGCCGATAATGTTTTCGATGTGCTCATGCTTTGCACGAATTTTTTTCAGCTCCCCGGCAATCGAATCGTATTCCTCGGCAATCGCTGTCGGCAGGATCTCCACAATCCTGAGGAGCCGTTCCTTTTCCGGATCAGCAATCTCCACGGTATGCCGCAGATATTTTTCCAAGGCGAGCAGGGATGGCGCAAGCTTTGTCTTCAGCGGACTTTCTGTAATATTTTTAAGGAGAACCGATGAAACAACCTTGGCCGGAGTAATGGCATTGCCGATATTATGGAGAACCCCCACCGCCATTTCGGCCATGCCCGCCTCATGCGCCTGCCGCAGGAGAATGGCCTGGGCCTCCTTCAAGTCGCGGGTTCTTTCGACAACCTTGTCTTCCAGGGATCGTGAATATTCATCCAGCTCTTCACGGGTTTGCCGCAATCTTTCCGTCATGATGTTGAACGATGCGGCCAGTCCGGCAAATTCCTTGCAACCAAGGCCGGAAAGTAGAATCTCTTGGTTGAGATCGCCGTTTGCGACCAGATGCACCGCGTCATGCAGGGCCCGTGTGTCGCGGACCAATGAGCGCGTCAAGACGATGGCGGCCAAAAAAGCTGCCGGCAGAAAAAAACAAAGGGCGGTAATAACATAAATTTTTATACGGACCATCTGCCCGGCCCATTCTCTTTCCGCCGCGCTGATGGCCGTATTCAAGGTTTGCAGCGAAAATCCGCACCGCAGAACACCCCACAGCCGGGAACCGCTGTAAACGGGAATAATCGCCTCAAGAACGGCGGAATCACTCCGATCCGTCTCCGGCCAGAGAATGCTGATCGGCTTGGCGGCAGCCGGCTTTACTTCCGGGAAAGAGGTTCCCATCATTGCCCCGATCATTCTGTCCCGGGGCTCGCTCAATATTCGGCCCCGCTGAACCGGATCATTATGGGCCACCACGGTCAACTGTTTATCCACAACGAAACAAAAAACAATTTCCGGGTCATTCTCCACGACTTCAACCACCAGATTCTGCAGGAAGCTGAAATCAAAACCGGCAATGGACTGATCGGCACTGAGCCCCATGCTGCGGACCAGCGACGAGCTTCTGTTGGTCAGATCCTGTTGCATGAGGGCAATATTTCCGGCCAGCTGCACATCGCGGAACTGACTCGTCTTCCAGATAAAAAGAAATCCGAGGGTCGGAATGAGCAGACAAAGCAACAGCATGTTCATACCGATGAGATACACCCTGATTGACGGTCGTCTGCGCATAGGAATTGGTCTGTTATCCGGGAAGAAACCTTGCAAATGTGTTGTTTTTGAAATCTTGGATATCCGACTCAGGCTGCGCATAGTCCGCAGAAGTGTAACTCATTGATCTGTATCGTGTTCCTGCACCAAGGAAAATATTTTCCGAGATTTTATGTCTAATTATAGTGGCTGTTATTACGGAAAAGCAATGAAAAAGGGGCTGCGGAAATGACGGCGAGAAAACCTCGATCGCTCAACAAAAAATTCCTCACCGTCAATGGCGCCACCCGACAATTTCAGCCGAAATGTTTATCCACAGTTGAAATGCGGCTGTGAATGGGCGGCACCACTTCTTCGTCGATCCAGACATCGACCACCGTGGGCCGGCCCGATTCTATAATATCCCTGGCCAGCTCCGGCGTTATCGGATTTTCAGCATCCAGACGTATCCCCCTGGCACCCAAGCCTTCCGCCACCATGGCATAATCCACCCTTTTAAACCTGGACGGCAACCCGTCCGGAATCTGCGTCTTAAAAAGTTTACGCCCATGATAAACCATGCCCAGCATGGCATTGTTGAAAACGATCCAGATAACCGGAATATTGTAGTTTACGGCTGTTGCCACCTCAAACCCGTTCATGAGAAAAGAACCGTCCCCCACCATGGCCACCACGGGCCGTTCCGGCACAGCCAGTTTGCCGCCCACCGGCGCTGCCACGGCATAGCCCATGGAACCAAATCCGAGTGAGACGAAGAAGGAGTAGGGCCGGTTTATGTTCATGTACCGGATGCCCCAGGCCATGGAAGTGCCGATGTCGGCGAAATAAATGGTATTGTCGGGAAAGGATCTCTGGATGTCTAACACCAGTTTGCCGGGATGGTACAGGTTTTCCCGGGTGGTGAAATCAAGCTCAGGATCACGGGATTTTTCCTTCAGCTCATCCAGACACTCCATGATTGAATTAAAGTGCTTATGGGCGTTCTGTTGAGATCGTTCCTCGACCACCGCCTTGCAAAGCTCCTTGAGATTCATTCGCGCATCTCCAACGAGGCCGACCGAAGTGCAGTAGTTTTTACCGATCTTTTCCGGATTGATATCTATATGGATCAGATGTTTGCTCGGCCGGATTTTCTCGTCCCAGCCGCTTGTCATCATCTCACTGAAACTGGTGCCCACTCCGACAAGCACATCAACCTCACCATTGGTGATATACTCCTTGGCCAGGGGGTTACCAGCAAATCCCAGCACACCCAAGGCGAGGGGATGTGACTCCGGAAAAACCCCCTTGGCCTTGGGCGATGTCGCCACCGGCACTTGCAGAAGCTGAGCCAGTTCCAGCAGCTCATTGGCAGCCCGGGACAACACCACGCCCCATCCGGCAATGATTGCAGCCCTTTTGGCGCCGACAAGATACTTAGACGCCTTTTTGACGCTTTCTTCATCATACAGGCGTACATCCGTTTTCAGAGTACAGAGATTCTGCTGATCGATTTCTTTTTTCATCAGATCGGTGGGCAGATTCAAATGGACTGGACCGTTGGGGCCGGTCATTGCCAGTCGTGTGGCCTTATGCAGCATGTACTGGGCACGTTTTTCGGTGATGAGCATGCCGCTGTATTTGGTGAAATTTCGGAAAATATTGGTAATATTAACCCCTTCCGAACCAGATTCCTGAATGGCTCCTTTACCGAAAACCGAGATGGCAACCTGCCCGGTCAAAGCCAGGACCGAGATGCAGTCGGCATAGGAAGAAGCCAAGCCGGTGATCAGATTGGAGGCTCCGGGTCCGGCGGTGGCGGTGCAGACCCCGAGCCTGCCGGATACCCTTGCGAAACCGTCCGCCATGAAAGCAGCCCCCTCCTCATGCTTGCAAATGATCGGCAACACCCCTTGCTTGTTGTGAAAAATAGCGGTACTGAGATCCTCAATGGCTCCGCCCGGCACGCCGAAAATGTATTTCACTCCCATTTGCCCCAGCAGGTCAATCATCAAGTCAGCAGTGTTCATAATCCTCTCCTGATTGTGCTTCTGTCGAATTTAGGCCTCTTGACCAAAATACCGCGCCTCCCCGTGCGCTCCTCTCAACATAATATCTATTCCATCAGGCTGTGATGGTGTAGGATATCGGCAAAATGCAATTTTTCATTTTCACCAAGCTTATTCATCAGTAAGAAGGACAAAAAAAGAAATGCGTTTCATTTTCATGGCAACGATCTATCTGCGTGTTCTCGCCTCCATCCGGCGAGTCTATGGTTTGGGCCGGGTTTTTTTCACCTGGCTGCTGGTTGAGCCTTTCATGAAATTACTTACCGCGGCAACCATGGTCCTTGACCATCTCTTTTTCCCGGGCTTCCGCAACGTTGAGGTGAAAAGACCGATCTTTATCATCGGTCACCCCCGCAGCGGCACCACCTTTCTCCATCATCTACTGAGCAGCCATGACGATGCGGCCGCCTTCCAGACCTGGCACCTCTTCTTTCCCGCCCTCACGGCCCGCGCCCTCTTCCGGCCATTGGTGAATTTAATGATCAAAAAAGGAAAAACCGAGGTCATGCCCGAATGGACGGGTCACAAAATGGAACTCAACAAGACGGAAGAAGAAGAGATGCTTTTTCTCCATAATTATGACACCAACTTCATCAGCATCGGCATGCTCTCCTTTGACGAGCAAAAATATCCGGAGTTACAGTATCATGATCGCCAACCAAAGGAAGTGCGGCTGGATTCCATGCGTTTCCTGAACAGCTGTTTCAAGCGCCATATTTTTTTTACCGGCAAAAAGCAGATCATAGCCCAGACCCATTTCTCCACCTTTCGCCTGCAAACCATGCTTGAGTATTATCCGGATGCCAGGTTCATCTTCATCATGCGCAACCCGCATCAAGTGGTGCCCTCCTTTCTCTCGCTGCTGCACAACAGCATCAAATTCCGCTGGGGCATTGAGACAATCAGGCCGGAGCTTCTGCAGCGCTATAATGAACACCGCTTTCAGGGCATTGCTGATCTCTACCGTTACTTTTACGAGCTGGACATACATGGTCAGCTGCCCCGGGAACGGGTGCTGGTGCTGCCCTACGAGGAGCTGCGGTATAATCTGACGGCTACCTTTGACCGGATTATCGCCTTTACCGGCATCCGATCGGATCCGGCCCTGCACCAGGCCGTGGCTGAACGGGCCGACCGGCAGGAGCGCTACCAGCGCAGGCACGCGGTCAGGGATCCCGCCGAGTTCGGAGTGAGTCGGGAGCGGATCTCCCGGGAATTTGCCTTTGTCTTTGATCATTATGGTCTGGAGGACAAATGGGAGTGATGAAATCATTTTTCATCCGGAACCGATCGCGGTGGCTGCCCCTGATAGTCGATATCCCCGCATCGGAGGGGGAAAAACGATTCCGGCACCTGATCTGCGGCCTCGGCGTAGCAGGCAAGGACGCCGGAATACACCCAGCAGCTCAGCAGGGAGTAAATTGTTGCCGTAGAGAAGCCCTGATCACAAAGAAATGCACAGGCATAGCCAATGAGGTTGATTCTTTCTCCGCAATCGACATGAAGAACATGATCAATTTCATATGCAACAGTCAGATGTTCGCCGTATGCGAAACCAAGTTGGCTGGCCACTTGTTCCATTGCCGGGATGCGTTCATCTCCATTGATAATTGGGCGGGCATAGCCAGCGATAATTGGCGTGTCGTCATCTCTTCGCTTCGGATGCCGAGCAATAATGTCTTTTGTGGAAATTCCTGATTTTTTTTGGTGGAGAGCGTGAGTGATAAAATCCACGCCTGATGTGATGGTGCCTGGGCCATACATTCTTGAGTCAGAAGCGAGTATTCCTCCGCAAACAGCTGCAACGGGAGATGTCCGAAGTGTTCCTCCAAGGCTGCCAATTTGATTGCACCAGATACGGGCATCAGGGTAGCTGAGACAGATGAACAACGCCTCCAGCCAGTCCGCCAGCCGGCGCTCCGGAAGTTTACCTGTTGCATTGAGAATCAGGACCTGAAAATAAGAAGTCTGCCCAACCAAATCTTTCATCATGTCATAGCCGTGGCAGTAAACTGCCTCGCCAAAGACTATTCCGCCTTTGCGCGTGAATATTCTGCCTCTGCGATGATCCCAGTAGGGCGTGCTATTTTTTTGCTTGCCCGGCAATGACATAATGTTCCTCGGCGAGGAATGGCATGAATGTGAGAGGTTTGTCAGCCAGCTCAAGCCCGTGGGCAAGAATACCCGGTGCATTCATCAGTTGAAACAGTCCGGCCCCGGCCCAAGGGGTAAAGCCGAGATCGCACAAGGTGGCGGCCGCTATGCCTGTGCTGAGCCAGCCCATTGCCTGTGGACGAAGTAATGCCGCAAAATCCTTGCCCCACCTGAGGTTTTTGCCGCAGCCGGGCATTTCGCACAGGATATCGGCAAGCTGCGCGGGCAACGGATCAATGCCGCCGAAACGGCTGCCAAAGCCGGGAGCGGGATGAAAATCCCCTTCCAAAGGTCGTTGCGGGAGGAGACAAGCGGCAGCGGTTTCCTCCGGATGCAGCGAAAGGTTGTCAGCCAGAAAGCGCATGGCGGCCAGCACCTCGCCGCCCCCCAGATATGACCCGCTCAAAACGGAAAGGCCGATTGGCAACAGATGTTGGGTGTTCGTTCGACTTACCGCGGCGTTCATGGCCGCGCGGGTGGCCGGATGACGGGGCCCGGGGTTGATCATGGCAATGAAGATGGTTTCCAGCAGCCGGGCCTCTTGCCGGGAGGGCAGTTCGCCCTTGAAGAGAAGAAACAGCACCTCGACAAAGCTTAGTTTTTCGGCAAGCTCCAGGATGTCGTAGCCATGACAGCGGCACCGAGCGGCCAGATAGGGATTTTCGGCGTCGGGGATTTCCTGCCAGAGCTTGGTTACGGTGCGGTCGTTGAACGTCATATTCCGCTTCCCGACCTTACTGGTTTGTTTGTGCATGTGTGTCGAACCCGTTAAAATCGATAGCGGATTTCCGCGTAAATCGAGCGACCGGCGATGGGGTAATCGTCGGGGATGAAGGCCCCTTCCGGTGCGGCCGCGGCATAAGGGCTGGGGATACGGCCATCCTCGTCAAAGAGGTTGCGCAGGGAAAGCGCCACCTCCGAGTGGCGGGCGATGTTGACCCGCCGCAGGGTGAGATTGACCAGATCGTAGTTGTTAATGTCGCCGCGCGGGTCGCCCTGGGCGCGGTGGCGGTCGCCGATCCAGATGTACTGGCCGTCCAGGGACCAGTCCGGCAGAAACTCCCAGTTGGGATTGAGGTAAAACCGCCACTCCGGCGCATCGGGCACCACATGGTCGAGTCTGGTGTTCTCCGAGCGCTGGTAGGCGGCAGTGCCGCGCAGCCGCAGATCGGGATGGAGCAGCCAGTCCATTTCCAGTTCAAAACCATCGCCCTCCTGCTCGCCGTAGTTGGTGTACTGCTGGGGCAGGGCGCCGGTGGCCTCGATGAGCTTGTCCGCCTTGTAGGTGAAGAGGCTGAGGATGAGGCGGAGATCCCGGAGCGGCTGGTAGTCGAAGGCAAGCTCCAGGGTCTCGATCTCCTCTGCCTCGACATCCTCGCTGCCGATGGCGGCGGGATTGTTCCTGGTGTACTGCTCGCCAAAGGAGGGGGCACGGAAGGCCTGGCCATACATGAGTTTGGTGGTGAGATCGTAACGCGTCTCCCAGACCAAGGCGGCCCTGGGGTTGGTGGTGGAGCCGAAATCGCTGTAGTCGTCGTGCCGGACGCCGGCGGTCAGTTCCCAGGCCGGGGCCAGTTGCCACTCATCCTGGACCAGGGCAAAGAGAAGCTGGCGGTTGGCTGACGGCATGAAGAGGTGGGCCGGGTCGGTGACATGGACCAAGGCGCCGAACTGATCGACTCCGGCCGGCGGGCCGAAATTCTTGTACTGGTCCGGTTCGTAATCATAGTTCTTCCAGCCGGCCCCGAAGCGCACCTGATGCCGATCAAACCCCTTGAAGAGACCAGTCATCTCCAGTCCGCCGTCCTGCGACTCATGGATCGGGTTGCCGAGCATGTTGAGAAAGTCAGGGGGGAAATACTGGATAAAGGAATCCGATTTCATGTACGAATAGTAGGTGCGAGCGGTGAGGTCCCAGTCCTCGTGCAGATGGTCGTTGTGATAGGTGAGGTCGACGAGGAGGGAGCGGGCGTCGTTCTCGGTTCCGTAGGTGACGGCCTGGGCACCGCCCGGCCCCATGGCCGACTCCTGCAGGGTGCCGTAGAGGTGGAGATTCCAGTCTTCCTTGCGCAGGTTGAGGTGGCTGTCCAGCAGATCATGGCCGGTGTCGAGCGGGCCGGGTGCGTTGGACAGAGCCGCCGCGCCGACGGCGTGGAGGTAATCGCGTTCGATGATCCGCTCGTCATCCCCTTGAGTCTTCTGCCACTCCAGGCCGAAGGCCACGTCCCAGCCCCGGTACTGACCGCCGTGCTGCAACCAGACATCCTTGCTATCAAAGGAGCCGTAGCGGACGCCGGTCTCGGTGCCGTTTATCTCGAAGTTGTCCTTGGTGATGACATTGACTGTGCCGGCAAAGGCATCGGCACCGTGCAGGGCCGAGCCCGGCCCCCGCACCACCTCGACCCGGGAGATCATCGCCACCGGCATCTTGTAGTCGAAATAGCGGCTGCCCTGATAGTTGAAGGTAAAGGGCACGCCGTTGACCAGCAGCAGGACATGGGGATTGAGGCTGGTATGCACGCCGCGGATCGACCAGATGGAGGAAAACCAGAGGCCGGATTGCTCGACATGCAGGCCGGGTACCGCCACCAGCACCTCGTCCAAGGTGGTGGCCCCCATCTTCCGGATGTCCTCGGCGGTGATGACCGAGGCCACCGACGGCGCCTTGTGTACCGGTTTCAACGAGCCGGTGGCGGTAAGCAGCAGCCGGTCCGCCCGGTAAACGTCTTCCTCCTGGGGACCCCGGCCGAACATTTCGGAAAAGGCCTGCTCCTCCTGCTCTCCCGCCGCCGGTTCAACTGTTTCAGCGGCCGGGGACGAGGCGCTGACGATAATGAACAAGAAGGCCGCTGCCGCGGCAAGCCGTTTTTTCCCCATGCTCTTCTCCCGCTCCCGTTACGTTTCGGATCATGCCGCCAAACCAAAACAAAACCAATCGGTTAGGATTCGGATCTATTCAATTCAGCTTAGATGAAGCAGAACACAAAAATCAAGCAAACAATGGAAAATGTCAGAAAAACCTTCCATGGCGGCAAATGAAATACAAAATTGAACCACTCCTCATTTTTTATACGATTTCATGACACGAGGAAGACGTTGAAGTCGAGGAGAAAATCCTGCAGGAGGGAGACCGGAAAAGAGGCGCAACAAACGAGCCGTTGTCAACGGATAACCATGGTGGCCATATCAAGGGTTTGCGGGTTGGTTGCAAGACCGATTCTTTCGGCTGTTTTCAGGTTGAAGAATATTTGCGTGGCCAGCGGATCCATCACCCCGATATCACTTGGTTTCTGGCCGTTTTCCACAATGTTGCGGGCCATTGACGCCGCCTGTGTCCCTATCTGGTTGGTATCCGGATTAACGGACAACGCCACGCCCATCCGGGCGATATTCTGCGTCTGTCCGACGCACAGAAGTCTTTCCTTCAGGCACCGTTCTTCAAGCCAGTCAACATTTTCCAGGGTGTAAATCACCGGATCGTTCAGCACCCAGAAGGCATCCACCTGACCGGCAATTTTTTTGAAAGCGCGCTGGAAGTTATTGGAGCGACTGATCGACTCAACAATCAATTCAATCCCCAGCAGGGCGGCCGCTTGTTTTGCCTGCTCCAGGATCTGAAGGGAATGGGGGCTGGTGACAACACCGATCCGCCGCACCTTCGGAGAAAACATGGTCATATTGACAAACTGAGTGCCGGGGGCGGATTCCGCGCCGATACCGGCAATATTGGCAGCACCCTCCAAAAGTTTGTAGCGCTGCCAGTTCAGCACCATGGCAAAAATCACCGGGATATCCTGCCGATCCCTGGTCCAGAGCTTGGCGACATAGGCAGCCTTGGCGCCAAGAGCAAAGATAATGTCAGGTTCACATGCCAGCAACTTGTCCTTCAATCCGGGGTCGGCCTTGATGTCCCCGTGGAGATTGAAAAGCTGCACCGGAAAATTGCTGTTTTCCCTGAAGGCGTCAGCCGCCTGCCGGTAGGCACTTTCGCCGTCGGACAGCAGGATGGCGGCCACGGACGAGGTTCGTTCCGCGGCACAGGCTTCCATTGCCGCCATCGCCATGGCGACAAGCAGCAACAGGGCACTCAATATGCTAATTAATCGTCTGCCAGGCATCGATATGCAACATCTCCATAATCTTCGCGGTTCCGCCGTCAATTTTCCCCTTTAAAAAGAGGCTCTTTAATTTTTCCACTTCATCCTTGCCGGCAATCTCCTTATTATAACAAAGCAACGGCAGGGGAATGGGATCTGATATCGCCAGCTGTTTCACTGTCTGCAGAATCCTGGGGTTGATGGCGCCGAAATGGTCAAGATTGTCCTCGGATACCAGGGCCGCCTTTACCTGACGCAGGGCCAGGGCGAAAAGGGCGTCTGAATCCTTGGCGGTGGTGACGAAATTAAGCTTTTTGGAGTCCAGCCCGTGCTTTTGAAAAATAACCTTGTCGAGGTCTTCCAAGCCGGCGGCGCCCATGGGGGTCATGGCAATGGTTTCCTGTGCAAGATCCTGAATGGAGAGGGAGGAATCCTGGGCGACAAGCAGGATTTTGCGGTAGGTCGTATTCCCATTCCGCACCGGCGCCAAGAAAGCCTCGAACCTTTTCTCGTTCCCGTCCTGCTTGAGATACCATTCAGGTAACAGGAGAAAATCAGGCGCCTCTTCGCGCACCTTCCGGTCAAAATCACTGAGCTTGGTAAACGGCTGAAAAACAAGGGGAATATTACCGAAGGCCAGCAGATTATCCATGGCCTCCTTTAAGCGGGACATGTTGCTCTGCGGGGAATCGGGATTAAAATAATAAAAGCAGGCGGTTGATGCGGAAAAAAGCCACAGCGGAAAGAAAAAGAAACTGATCGGCACAAACAGCGAGGATATTATTTTTCGAGCGTGTTTAATGGGGATCATTTATACACAAATTTGAGGTCGAATATCCTTGAGTATTGATTTTGCACCGATACTAACATGATAGACAGTCACTTGTAAACGCAAGGATGATGATGAATCACGCGAAGATTTTCATCGTTGCGCGACAACCCGTCACGGCTGGTCCTGTTCCTTTTCTCCGCTCAATGTCCCGGCGTTTTTCCAGTAAACAAGGCTTTTGACGCATTTGTCATAGTTGACGGTGTAAATTTCGCCTAAAGTGAGAAAGCCGGTGACAATAAGCGGCCCGTAGATTATCCCCATGATGCCGAACAACTGCAGTCCGCCGATAATGGCCAGGAAAACGAGCAGGGTATGCATTTTCACCTTGTCGCCCACCATTTTCGGTTTGAGCAGGTACTCCACGGAAAAGGAAAGAAACATATAAAAGAGGCCCATGGCGATGCCCTGGCCGATTTTGCCCTGCAACAGCAGAAAGACCGCGGTCGGCCCCAGCACCAGTCCGATGCCGACAATGGGCAGGAAAGCAAGTATCCCCATCACCACTCCCCAGATAACCGGCGAGGAAAATCCCCAGAAAGCGAAGACCATGCCACCGATCACCCCTTGAATGACGCCGCAAATACCGTTGCCGATCAGAATGGCCCGGCTGATCGCCTCGAACTTGCTGATCAGCTTTCTCTCATGATCATCCGGCAGGGGGGAAAGACGCATCAGATAGGCAAGCAGGCGGCTCCGGTCGATGAGCAGAAAGAAAATGATGAGAATCATCATAAAAAATTGAAAAACAAAATGAAGAATGTTTGCCGCCCATGAACTGGCCTGATTGTAGACAAAAAGGGCGATCATGCCGCCGAACTTGGACAACTCAACACCCAGTTGGGCGAATTGCAAATGAATGCCGTATCCCTCCATCAGCACTTTTAACCGGCCGAGCAGGGCATTGCTTTCGACAAACTCCTTGAACTTTTCCGCCAGATTCGTTCCCTTTGTCATCTGAAAAAGATCATAGGCCTCCGAGGAGAGCGCCCCGACAAAAAAAATAACCGGCACAAAAATAAGCAGGACAATCAGGCCGCAGGTGACGAGCGAGGAAAGGTTGGCGGACAGCTTTTTGTTCAGGAAGACATAAACCGGCTCAAAAATAGACGCCAGCAGATAAGACAGAATGATTATTGACAAAAACGGCCATAACAACCAGCCCATCAGCAATGTGGCGAGCAGCAGCAGGGTGAGGAAATAAAACAATACCATGGGGCTGGGGGGCTGCTTCGGCATAAAAATCCTGTAATACAAGATGAAATAAGTTGTTTCAAAGGCGGCGAGAATCCGCTATAGTTCGCTTCTGCGTTTCGAGTCAAAAACGGCCGGGAAATGTAATTATCCTTAATTATTTAATTATAACCCACATTTCCTGTAGAACAATTTTTTTTTGTGCCAAGCCGGTCGCGGCATTACCGTGCCTCATTCCCATGGGTTTGTTATTGCTGTTCCGCTTGAGGAGTTTTTTATGGATTTATCTATCGAAAAGGCGCAGGGAAACGCCCTGAAAGCAAAACCTGCCGGAAATGCGCTGGGGTTCGGCGCCCATTTCACCGACCACATGTTTCTCATGGAGTATGACAAGGATCAGGGCTGGCATGATGCCAGGATAACTCCGTATCGCAATTTTTCCTTTGACCCGGCAGCCATGGTTCTCCATTACGGACAGGCGATCTTTGAAGGGTTGAAGGCGTACCGGGGCAGCGACAACCGCATCTTTCTCTTCCGGCCCAAAGACAATCTGGGCCGCATGAATCATTCCGCCACCCGCATGTGCATGCCGAATATCGACGTCGATGCGGTCTTTGAAGGGTTGAAGGCGCTGCTGCGCACCGATCAGGACTGGGTACCGGATGCCCAGGGCGCTTCGCTTTACATCCGGCCCACCATGATAGCAACCGAAGCGGCTCTCGGAGTCCGGCCGGCCGGCAAATATCTCTTCTTTATCATCATGAGTCCGGTCGGCGCTTACTACAAAGAGGGCTTCAACCCGGTCAAAATCTTTGTCACCGATAAATATGTCCGCGCCGTTCCCGGCGGCGTCGGCGAGGCGAAAACCGCCGGCAACTACGCGGCCAGCATCATGGCGGCGGTAGAGGCGCAACAGCAGGGTTTCACCCAGGTGCTCTGGCTTGATGCCATCCATCGCAAATACGTCGAAGAAGTCGGCACCATGAACATCTTTTTTGTCATCGGCGATGAAGTCATCACGCCCCCGCTTTCCGGCAGTATTCTCCCCGGTATCACCCGGGATTCGGTGCTGCGCCTGCTGAGAGACTGGAAATGCAATGTCGTTGAACGGCAAATCAGTATCGACGAGATTTTTGCCGCAAGCGAAAAGGGCATGCTGCATGAAGTTTTCGGCTCCGGCACCGCCGCCGTCATCTCGCCGGTGGGATCGCTCTTTTACAAGGGCAAAACCTGCTTTGTCAATCACGGCAAAACAGGCACCCTTTCGCAAAGATTGTTCAATGAAATTCAGGATATCCAATACGGCCGCAAATCCGACCCCTATGGCTGGGTGGCCCCCCTGTAATTTTTTTTTGACCCCTCTCTTGATTTTTGAAATACCCATCCCTATTGTTTCGCCAACAAGGAATGCGGACCTTGCATAAAGGTCCAATTTCCTTGTTCTTTATCGTGGACAAGAAAATTTCCCCGATGGATCGGGTCCACTACTTCGAGAAGGCCGGCGGCACCCGCCCGGCTTATCAAAAAATATCAAATCAAAATCCATTCATTACGGAGGTTGCAGATGAAAATTCGTCCCTTGAACGATCGTATTCTGGTCAAAAGACTTGAGAGCGAAGCAAAAACCGCAGGCGGCATCATCATTCCCGACAGCGCCAAGGAAAAACCGGCTGAAGGCGAAGTAATGGCCGTAGGTTCCGGCAAAATGAACGACAAAGGCGAACGAGTGGCCCTGGAAGTTAAAAAAGGCGACCGCGTTCTCTTCAGCAAATACGGCGGCACCGACGTCAAAGTTGACGGCGTTGATTACCTGATCATGCGCGAAGACGATATCCTCGGCATTATTGAAGGATAATTATTCGTTGGCGGAAACAATTTTTTAAAACAAAAATAAAAACGCCTGCCGGTACACCCGCAATAACTCTCCGCAGGCGCATCTTAAGGAGAAGACAAGATGGCAAAAGAAATTAAATACGGCAGCAAAGCCAGAGAGCAGATCTTAAACGGCGTCAACACGCTGGCCAATGCAGTCAAAGTAACCCTGGGCCCCAAAGGCCGCAACGTCCTGCTGGAAAAATCATTCGGCGCCCCCACCATCACCAAGGACGGCGTCAGCGTGGCCAAGGAAATCGAACTGAAAAACAAATTCGAGAACATGGGCGCCCAGATGGTCAAGGAAGTTGCTTCCAAGACCAGTGATGTCGCCGGTGACGGAACCACCACGGCAACACTTCTGGCCCAGTCCATTTACACCGAGGGCTCAAAACTGGTGGCCGCGGGTCACAATCCGATGGAAATCAAACGCGGCATCGACAAAGCGGTTGATGTCGTTGTTGCGGAATTGGCCAAGATCGCCAAGCCCACCAAGGAACAGAAGGAAATCGCCCAGGTCGGCACCATTTCCGCCAATAACGACTCCACCATCGGCAACATTATTGCCGAGGCCATGGATAAAGTCGGCAAGGAAGGCGTTATCACCGTTGAAGAGGCAAAATCCATGGAGACCTCGCTTGACGTGGTTGAGGGCATGCAGTTTGACCGCGGCTACCTCTCTCCCTACTTTGTCACCGACCCGGAAAAAATGGAAGTCAACCTGGAAAATCCCGTCATTCTGATCAACGAGAAAAAGATCAGCAACATGAAAGATCTGCTGCCGATCCTGGAGCAGGTTGCCAAAATGGGCAAACCGCTGCTCATTCTCGCCGAAGACGTGGACGGTGAAGCGCTGGCCACCCTGGTCGTCAACAAGCTGCGCGGCACCCTGAATGTTGCCGCTGTCAAAGCCCCGGGTTTCGGCGACAGAAGAAAGGCGATGCTCGAAGATATCGCCATCCTCACCGGCGGCCAGGTGATTACCGAAGATCTCGGCATCAAGCTGGAAAACGTTACCCTGGATGACCTCGGCAATGCAAAACGTATCGTCATCGACAAGGACAACACCACCATCATTGACGGCGCCGGCGACAAAGATAAACTTGCCGCACGCGTCAAACAGATCCGTGCCCAGGCCGAAGAGTCAAGCTCCGATTATGACCGTGAAAAACTGCAGGAGCGGCTGGCCAAACTGATCGGCGGCGTTGCCGTTATTAATGTCGGTGCTGCCACCGAGATCGAGATGAAAGAGAAAAAGGCCCGTGTCGAGGATGCTCTGAACGCGACAAGGGCGGCGGTTGAGGAAGGCATTGTTCCCGGCGGCGGCGTGGCCTATATCCGTTGCATCAAGGCGCTGGACAAAATGGAGCTCGCCGGCGAGCAGGCCCTGGGCATCAACATCATCAAACGCGCCCTGGAAGAACCGGTACGGCAGATTGCCGCCAACGCGGGCTGCGAAGGATCCGTGGTGGTTGAGCATGTCAAGAATCAGCACGGCCCCAACGGCTTCAATGCAGACACCGAAAAATATGAAGACCTCATTGCCGCGGGCGTTATCGACCCGGCCAAGGTAACCCGTTTCGCCCTGCAGAACGCAGCCAGCGTTTCCGGGCTGCTGCTGACCACCGAGTGCATGATTGCCGATATGCCGGAAGAAAAAGGTGACATGGGCGGCATGCCTCCGGGAGGAATGGGCGGCATGGGTGGAATGGGTGGAATGGGCGGCATGATGTAAAAAATGCTGTTTTTTATTGACAATGCCAAGAAAATTTACCATATACTTTTTTCTTTGCGTTGTCAGAAAAGGGAACGATTTCCATTCCCGAATCGCACACAAACCATGGCGATGTAGCTCAGCCGGTTAGAGCATACGGCTCATATCCGTAGTGTCCGGGGTTCAAGTCCCTGCATCGCCACCAAAAACAAATCCGGAGTGTTCCGGTAAGATATAAAACCCCGAGTCCTGATAAGGATTTCGGGGTTTTTCTTTTCCTGTGTGTTCCAGTAAAAACTATTGACATCCCGTCACTCATGACGGTATTTTTGACGGTATAAACAGATTTTGCAAGTTAGATACCGTCAAAACAGTGTTTTCCCCATCAAATTAAGTGGTTGTTCTCTTTGAAAGCCTACGCAAAAGAGATACCGCCACCCGTTGAATGGAGATACCGTCATGCCGCTCACAGATACCGCCATTCGCAACGCCAAGCCCCAAAGTAAGCAGTACAAGCTGACTGATGAGAAGGGAATGTATCTTCTGGTCAACAAGGCCGGGAAATATTTTCGCCTTGATTACCGTTATGCGGGTAAGCGCAAGACCCTTGCCCTTGGTGTTTACCCAGACGTAAAACTTGTTGAGGCAAGAGAAAAGCGTGATCACGCCAGAAAGATGATTGCCAATGGCGTTGATCCTGGGCAGACCCGCAAGGTTCAAAAATCCATACAGATCGAACAGTCTGAAAACAGCTTTGAAGCAGTGGCCAGAGAATGGCATGGGAAATATTCCTCAAACTGGGCGGATAGTCATGCCATGAAAATAATTCGCAGGTTTGAACTGTATATTTTTCCCTGGCTTGGCTCCCGCCCAATATCTGAAATTGCACCGCCGGAGCTTCTTGCGGTCCTTCGCAGAATTGAAAGTCAGGGCATTTTGGAAACATCGCATCGGGCGCAACAGAACTGCGGCCAAGTTTTCCGGTATGCCATAGCAACGGGCAGGGCGGAGCGTGATCCTTCCGCAGACCTGCGAGGCGCATTAACCCCGGCAAAGCATGCACGGATGGCGACCATAACCGATCCAAAAAAAATCGGCGAATTGCTGCGGGCCATTGATAGCTATGAAGGAACACCGGTGGCCAAATGTGCTTTAAAATTGGCCCCATTGGTTTTCGTCCGCCCTGGAGAGCTTCGGCATGCTGAGTGGGCAGAAATTGATCTTGATACGGCCGAGTGGCGTATCCCGGCAGAAAAAATGAAGATGAAAGACCCGCATATCGTCCCTTTATCCTCCCAGGCAGTAGAGGTTTTGACTGAGATTTTGCCGATTACCGGCAAGGGCCGGTATGTCTTTCCAAGCGTCAGAACAAATGCCCGGCCCATGAGTGAGAATACCGTTTTAGCCGCCTTGCGACGCATGGGTTTTACCAAGGAAGAGATGTCCGGTCACGGTTTCAGGGCCATGGCGTCAACCGTCCTGCATGAACAGGGCTGGCCGTCGGATGTTATCGAACGCCAGCTTGCCCATGCAGAACGGAACAGCATCAAAGCCGCCTACAATCATGCTCAACACCTGCCGGAACGTAGGAAGATGATGCAGGCATGGGCCGACTACCTGGAAAAATTAAAAGGTGACCCGGCATGAGCAACAAACAAAGATCCATCAAAAGCAAACTCTTCAAGTTGAGAGAATGGTTGACTGTTTCGGAAGCGGCACGACATTTGTCCAGCGTGTTCTGCGAGGACGTCACCGAGGCGGACGTATTAAGATTGGCTTTGGATGGTCACTTAAAGCTATCTGTAAACTTCGTGAATCCTACCTATGGCAAGTGTGGAAAGCTCATCTCATCTGAAGACAAGGAAAATCTTCCTGCTCACTTTCTTTCACTTTTTGATGGTTTTTCTGAGGAGAAGAAAGATGAGCTGATTGCGGGCTTTATCAAAATGGGTCACTTTGAAAATCAGTTCCTTGACCTTGACGACAAAGTGACAGCAATTGAGGGTGTATGGGATTTGCCCATGGTTTGTGGCCAGCGGTATTGCATTGAAAATGAGTATCAAATGTTGACTGGTGGTCCAGAGGTAGCGCCTCCAATTATTGGTGCTACTTTTGTTGTAAGGGAAGGGGGGCAAGTATGCCGACTTCATGAAAGATTTGACGAACCCATAGAGTATGAAACTGCTCAAGGGGAAAAAAAGAAGGTAGACTTTAAAAATGAAGCTGATCGTTATTATCCCGCTGACGCTACTGGTCTGCCCAGTGATGACAGTGTGCTTGTCGTACGCACCCAGGCATTAATTGATCTGCAAGAGAGGTTGTCACCGGCAGATTCTGACAGAAACACTCCCTTGGATAGTCGGGCCGAAACAACATATCTCAATATCATCGGGGCCATGCTGGAAACCTTTGTCCATAAAGATCATGGCGATGTCAATTTCCCGAGCGAGACAAAGTTGAGGGAGTTTTTAAGCGAGAGATATGCCGGTTTCAAGGGCCTTACGGAAAGAACCCTTGCCGAAAAGTTTGCTGCCGCCAAAAAAACAATCAGGGAGGAATTTGACTGATTTGGCACCGGAGCAAGTTCAATGATTGGAGAAATGCACAATGGCTAACCCTTGGGAATCAGACAGTTGCGAAGAAGTCCGGGCCTATTATTCCGCCTATTATATCCCCCAGGCTGCCGCCTTATGGTGCGGCGTCCCCGCTGAAATGCTGAACCATATTTTGAGCCAGGCGACCGAAACAACCAGAAACGTCTATGCCCATCCAAAAATCTCTTGCCTTGAGCCAAGGTGCCGGGCGATTCATGACGCCATCGACAACAACAAGCTTTCCTGCGGCAGAGAGGGCAAGGGGCGCAATCTGGAATCCGAGGATCATGTCGCGCCTGAGCGGCGGACGGTCTCCCGCCAAGACCTCAAAGAGTGGATCGCCAAGGAGTTCCCTTCTGACAAACCAGAATTTCTTTTCGATGAGATTGAACGTAAAACACACACTGCCATCAATGCCGAATCTTTCAGGGTCTTGCAAGCCGATAGGGATGCCCTTAACCGGCAATTGCAATCTGCCAAGGAATCCATCCAGAAGATGGAAATGGAGAAATATGAAGCTGCCGCCAAAGTGAAACAGTATGAAGAGCGGCTCAAGCACCTGGGGGATGAAATCAACCCCCGTACTGAAAGAACCTATCTCAATATTATTGGCGCACTCCTCGAAGTGACCACCGGCACCTTTAAGGGTGAAAATTTTTCAAGCGAGACCCAGCTTCGTGACTTCATAGCCGAGAAGTTCGATGATCTCCGTGGGGTCAGCGTCAGAAATACGGCTGACATATTCGCTGCCGCAAAAAGGGCGCTCAACGATGACATAGACTGAAAACGCCCTGCCTTTCCCGCCTCTACTTCCTGCCTCTCCCCCTCAGCAGTTCCCCCCCCATCATTGCAATTGCAACGCTGACCGTTGCAACACGCGATGACCGCTTTTTCTCCAGTCATTATAACTACCGCCATAGGCTAACAACATCCATTTTCAATTCATGAGGTATTGCTATGGCGAACACAAACCAAGAGAAACTTTCCATCCTCCGGCGCAAGCAGGTTGAGAAACGCACCGGCTTGTCCCGGTCAACCATTTATCTCCGTATCCAGGAAGGCACTTTCCCGAGACCGATCAACCTGGGAGCGCGTGCTGTTGGCTGGCTGGAAAATGAGATTGAAGCATGGCTGGCTGACAGGCTGGAAGTCCGCAACAACAGCTAATCCCTTTTGCTGGCCGACCATGACGAAAAATATCTGGTTTGACAAAGACCTGCTGCGTTCTACAGCGTTCCGATCCCTGAAAAAGTGGTCGCTTATCGTGTATCTGGATTTTCTCCGTAAGCGGCAGATGGAACCGGTGAAGCGGGGTAAAAGGTCGGATGACTGGCTCATCAAAAACAATGGTGAAATCGTCTATCCATATTCCGAGGCGGAGCGTAAAGGGGTAGGCCGCCGGGAGTTCCGGAACGCCATTGACGAGTTGATGGAGAAAGGATTTCTCGACATCGCCCATCAAGGTTCCGGTGGCCGTTCCGGGGACATGACCAAATATTTCATTGATGACCGCTGGAAAGATTACGGCACCCCTGCATTTCGTCCGGCCAGAAAACCCCGCATAAAAGACACCCGGAAAGCAAGGGGCTGGACAGCTTTTCACGCCAAGAAGAAAAAAACTTCGGTAACAAAATTGATACCTAAAAAGGCTGTTTCGAGTGTCAGTTCTGCTACTCCAGACGGAGAATCCCCAATACTTTCGAGTAACGGAATTGATACCCCAAAACCAAATAGCAAAAAGGTAACAACCGGTAATGTTTGAGAAAATGAGACAAAAGCACTGCAACCCCTTTGGAGTAACATATTTGTCACTATTCTATAGATACCACTGCACTGCAACCTTACCGCAAACAAGAGAGGCGGTCTGAACAATGGCAAAGCGTCATCCAAATCCACGCTTGGTTAAAACTCACCGCAGCTACACAGTGGAAGAGGTGGCCGGTTTGTACGGCATCCATAAAAACACGGTGCGGAACTGGGTCAAGAACGGACTCGCACCCATCGACAGCAAGCGGCCCACCCTCATTCAAGGCAGTGTCCTGGCGGAGTACCTGCAAGACCGGCGGACAAAAAACAAGCAGAAATGCAAGCCGGGAGAACTCTTCTGTGTCCGGTGCCATGTCCCGAGGCCAGCGGCGGAAGATATGGCGGAATATTCACCAGTCAACGAAAAGACCGGCAACCTGATTGCCATTTGTCCGGTCTGTGACACCCTCATGAACCGGAGGGTCAGTTTGGCCAAAATCGGGCAAATCAGAGGCAATATGGACATCACGTTCCCGGAAGAGCTGCAACACATAGTTGATATTACAAAGCCCTCCGTAAACTGTGATTTGAGATAGGGAGTAAAGAACATGACAAAACACAACCCGGCCAATGAGAGAATCAAGCGCAAATATTTTGCCTTTCTGAAAGAAGCCAAGCAGCACAGCGAGCCGACCATTGACGCAGTGGCCAAGGCACTGAACCGGTTCGAGGTTTATTCCAAGTTCCGGGACTTCAAGTATTTCCATGTGGATCAGGCCATTGCCTTTAAAAAGCATCTTGCCGCGCAAAAGGGGCAGCGTTCCGGCGAGAAACTGAGCAAGGCAACTCTGCTTGCCACCTTGAATCAACTGAAGAAATTCTTCAAATGGCTATCCAGAGAACCGGGTTATAAATCCCGTATTCAGTATTCCGATGCCGAGTATTTCAACCTTTCCGACAAAGACACCCGGATCGCCACCGCCAAGCGGCACCAGAAAGCGCCGACCATGAAGCAGATTAAGCATGTTATCAGCACCATGCCCGCCGATACCGAGATTGAAAGACGCAACCGCGCCCTGATCGCATTCACCTTGCTGACCGGGGCACGGGACAGCGCCATTGCCTCAATGAAATTGAAGCACATTGACCTTATTGCCGGGTGTGTCAATCAGGATGCCCGCGAGGTGCAGACGAAATTCAGCAAGACCTTCACCACCTATTTCTTCCCGGTGGGTGAAGAAATTCATGCTATTGTGGCGGAGTGGGTGCGCTATCTCCGGGATGAAAAACTGTGGGGCAATGATGATCCGCTCTTCCCGGCAACCCTCATGAAGGTTGGCGCGTCTTGCCATTTTGAAACCGCCGGGCTGGATCGAAAACACTGGAGCAACGCCTCCCCCATTCGCATCATATTCAAAAATGCCTTCATTGCCGCCGGGCTGCCGTATTTTAACCCGCACAGCTTTAGAAATACCCTCGTCAAACTCGGGCAGGAAATCTGCAAAAGCCCGGAAGAGTTCAAGGCATGGAGCCAGAACCTGGGCCATGAGAAGGTTCTGACAACCTTTCTGAGTTATGGTGAGGTTGCTTGCCAACGTCAGGGGGAAATCATTCAAAATCTGGCAAAGCCGCAAGAAAATATGTCTACGGGCGCCGATGAAATAGTCGAAGCGCTTTTTAAACGATTAAACCAAGCAAATATGGTCGACAAATAAAGGGAGGAGACTTCTATACTGAGGAATCAGTACCGTTGATTTCAAGTAACGACTCACGTATTTCGTATAGGTTGCTCCCTTCCGGCATTTCATTTCTTATCAGCCAAATAAGCCAATGGTTCAGCACCTCAAGAGCCTCATCGGATAGAACATAATCAGTCAGTTCATACGATTTATAATGCCTTCCCAAGGGTTGAATATGGTCAAATTTTAGTATGGATTCTCGTGGGGGATTATTTATGGGGAGTCTTTCCCACATATATTGGGGATATTCACATCTCTGGATTCGTTCAACCAAAGCCCCATGCCATCCAGCCCTTAAATCGGTCTCTTCAGAACCATAGTATGGAGCAACCAACATGGTTGGGGCTGTCTGCCATTTTGGTTTGCTGCCAGGCCGCAGCGTCTTCGGGACTTCTGGCCCGCCAAGGCTTACAACCACAACCGGCCTTTTTTTTGCCCGATATACAAATTTTCTTTCACCCGGAAAATCTTGCAGAGCAGCGGTGGGTAGCTTTGGGTTTGGTGGGGGATTGGCAACACTGAAATCTTCGATACGGTAATTGATTTTATCATGTACAGTGGCTTCAGCCCTGCTCTCTGGTATCAGAACATTCGGGATAAGGTCAGTGTGCGGGACAAAGGCCCTTAATAAACGGCCTATGCAAAGTTCCTTGTTCTTGTTTACTGTCCACCAAGGTGATGTCTCAGTATGAAAAAAAGACTGTAGGGTGCCATCTTCATACATGCGGTTCACTTCGGGCCGGAGACTTCCAGACTGAATCGGATACCGTCAGCTCACCCTTTTCACTACAGAGCGGTTCCCCTGCTAGGCTGTCAAGCCACTCCTGTCCTTTCCAGAAGAGTTCATCATATCGAGGGGGAGTAGGTTTGACAAATCCAGCCTGGCCACTTTTTTTCTTGTCTGCGATTTTTGCCTGAATTTTTTCTTTCAAGTCCCGGAAAGCCTGTTTCCGTTTTTTCTGTTGCTTGGCGGACAGTTTCGGAGGCTGGTATTCTTTCAGCTCTTCGTATTCTTTTTTTTGCTGTTCGTACTGTTGTGCGGCAATATCGAAAGGCAATGTCTCGCCTGGCGCGGCATGACGCATTGGTATTGTAGAGTAGACGTGATCAAGAAGGTCATAGGTATCTGTTGTGAATTGCCTGAAACTTCCGTTGATGGCAAACACAACAGTAGAAGGAAGCTGTTTGCCCAGTTGGTCTGTCAAGTGTCCATCGTCAACGGACCAGCGGTCAAAATCATCATATGGGGTGTCGGTTATTGTCCTTTTGTGGCCACCTATGGCCTGGCAGGCAGGATCAATTCTCTGGAAAAGCCCTTCATCCCATGGGCCGAAATGATGAAATCGCCAGGGGATGCCGGTGAATGTTTCACCCCCATGGCGCATGGCATAGGCAAGATCAGCAAGATAAACGTACTTGATAATATGGATACGTCCGACCCCTTTGTCTTCGTAGTCGCCCCAGCCTTGGGCTGCGACAGAAAGAATGTATTGAATAAGGAGGTCTACCCGTTTTTGATCCATGAGAATTTCACTTAAGCAGTATTTGGTTTGTTGATCTACTCTTATAATATAATATTTCGGCTGGAGAATGAAAGTTGATTAATCCGGCAGATCAAAAGCGACAAAAAAGAAAACCTATTACCATATCCAGGTGGTAAATTCAAATCCATCGTCAATTTCAGGTGAATGTCAGGCAATTTTCTTGAGAATTATACAGGCAGTTGGTACATAACATCATTGTTCTAAATTTTATCGTTATTTTATGGGGTTATTCAAACGAAACTCCCTGGTTTTGGTGAGGGCAAGACATAATGGCAAAAAATACGGCCAATAAGAAGCAGAAGAGCGTTGAGGATAACCTTTGGGATTCGGCCAATAAGCTCCGGGGGAATGTCGAACCGTCGGAGTACAAGCATGTGGTACTCTCTCTCATCTTCCTCAAGTTTGCCAGCGACAAGTTTGAGGAGCGGCGGCAGGAGTTGATCCGCGAGGGCAAGGAGAAGTACATCGACATGGTGGAGTTTTACACCATGAAGAACGTCTTCTTCCTGCCGGAGGAGTCCCGCTGGAGTTATATCAAGAAGCACGCCAAGCAGGATGACATTGCCATCAAGATCGACACCGCCCTCTTTACGGTGGAGAAAACCAACAAGGCCCTCAAGGGCGCTTTGCCGGACAACTACTTTTCCCGCCTTGACCTGGATGTCAGCAAGCTGGCGGCCCTTATTGACACCATCAACAATATCCACACCATCAAGGACAAGCAGCAGGACATTGTTGGCCGGGTGTATGAATATTTCCTGAGTAAGTTTGCGCTGGCCGAGGGCAAGGGCAAGGGCGAGTTCTATACCCCCAAGAGCATTGTTAATCTGATTGCCGAGATGATTGAGCCGTACAAGGGCAAGATATATGACCCCTGCTGCGGTTCCGGCGGCATGTTCGTGCAGTCCATGAAGTTTGTCGAGAACCACCAGGGCAACCAGAAAGATATTTCCATCTATGGGCAGGAAGGCACGTCAACCACTCTCAAGCTTGCCAAGATGAACCTGGCTATACGCGGTATTGCCGCTAAGTTGGGGGATAAAGGAGACGACTCTTTTTCCAAGGATCAGAACCCTGATCTCAAGGCCGACTACATCATGGCCAATCCACCTTTTAACCAGAAGGACTGGCGGGCCGCCGATGAACTGACCGATGATCCCCGCTGGGCAGGCTACGAGGTGCCGCCGACCGGCAATGCAAACTATGGCTGGATTCTGCACATGGTTTCCAAGCTCTCGGAAAACGGGGTGGCCGGTTTCATTCTGGCCAACGGTGCGCTTTCCGGTGGTAACACCGAAAAAGCAATCCGCCAAAAGATGATTGAGAACCATCTGGTTGAGGCGATCATGGTTCTGCCCATGCGAATGTTCTACACCACAGACATTAGCGTCACCCTCTGGATTCTGAACAAGAACAAAAAAGCCCGTACCGTTGAACATGGTGATATTTCAAGGCATTACCGAGACCGGGAAGATGAAATTCTGTTTATGGATTTGAGGAAATGGGGTGAACCGTTCGAGAAGAAGTATGTGCAGTTTTCCGAGCAGCATATCCATGACATTGCCAAGACCTATCACACCTGGCAGCAGGCTATTGCCGATCAGGAATATGGAAATGTGCCGGAATATTGTTACTCCGCCCATATTGATGAAGTCCGCAACAAGGACTATTCGCTGGTTCCCAGTAAATATATTGAGTTTATTAACCGGGATGAGAATATTGATTTTGACGAAAAGATGGCCGGATTGCAGGCTGTGATCAACGAACTGCTGAAAGCCGAAGAGGATTCAAAAAAAGAACTACTGACTGTGTTCAAAGAGCTGGGTTATGAGATCAGGTTATAAGCGCATCGGCAAATATGTAAAACAGGGCCTGTAAAGAATTTTGTGTAAATGGTT
>AMWB02005873.1_pt1 | contig 61973 bp, 54 predicted proteins | sample 200311 | NCBI WGS metagenome assembly AMWB02 (sample SAMN02737377, study PRJNA173069) | bioreactor metagenome | biome: anode biofilm in microbial fuel cells | place: USA: California | collected 2010-12-16 | reverse complement strand
TTCCTTTTCGTATATTACCCTTAGGTTCTCTCTGGCTTTAGTAGCAGCCAGTTTTCTGATAGAGTCTACTCTGTTGGGTTGACCTGCGCCCATAGCAAGCATCATATAACAACCTTTCTGGTACTCATAAGCAAGGGTAATAGAATTGGATTTTGTGCTCTTGCAGGCGCTTATGCAGAACTCGGAAACCGGTCGCATCGACTCAGGGAACTTCGTTTCGGTCACACAGTCCCACTTTTCATACAAACCCATGTCCCTGGATTGTTTTAACAAGCCACCTACCACATACTTGTACGTATGATCAAAATCAAAAACATCATTTAACTGCGGCAGTTCAAGTAACCGCAGATTAGAGCTCTTTTTCTTAAGGTACTCAAGTGCATCATGGTCAAAACCTGGGGCCAGGATAATCTCTATAAACTTGCCTTCCAGGAATTCTGCTGACTGCAGATCAAATGCTTTGTTACTGCAAACGATACTTCCATATGCTGAGATGGGATCGCCATCCCATGCAGCGCTCAGAGCCTGCAGAAGAGTGTCTCCAGTGGCTAACCCACATGGATTATTGTGTTTTACAATAACAACTGCAGGTTTTTCAGCATGAAGGTCTTTTATGGTCAGCAATGCGTTATCAGCATCTACGTAATTATTATACGATAGCTCTTTTCCATGTAACTGTCGTGCATTTGCAAGGGATGGACCTTTTACTCCGGGCTCTTTGAAGAACTTAGCTTTTTGATGCCAGTTCTCACCATAACGCAGGCCCATACCACCGACAAAGTTCAGATGTATAACCTCTTCTGAAGCTATTTCCCTGCTCAGGTATGTATCTATCATTGCATCATAGCATGCCGTGTGTCTGAAAGCTTTTACGGCAAGTTGTTTGCGAGTTCTCTCGGCAACTACACCTGTTGATCTGATCTCTTTGAGCACATGCCCATAATCCACGGGATCAGATACAACCGTTACGGAATGAAAGTTTTTGGCCGCTGCGCGCAAAAGAGTCGGACCACCGATGTCGATGTTCTCGATGGCCTCCTCCAATAAAACACCTTCTTTTGTCACTGTGACCTCAAAAGGATAGAGATTTACGGCAACCAGATCAATAAGCTCGATGCCTGCATTATATGCCTGCTCCATATGATCCGGATTATGCCTGTCACACAATATGGCACCATGTATCTTGGGATGCAATGTTTTGACCCTGCCATCCATCATTTCAGGAAAACCTGTTACTTCTGAAACATCCTTCACTTCGATTCCCGAATCTCGTAGGATCCGTGCCGTCCCACCGGTGGATAGCAATTCCACACCAAGGGCTGCAAGCCCTCGCGCAAATTCTACAATTCCGGCCTTGTCAGAAACGCTTAGCAGTGCCCTTTTTACCAAAAAAATCACCATCAAAGGTTAGCGTATATCATGTATAAATGTTCTGGTTGGAAAAAAGTTGAAAAACGCATAATTGAATTTACCCAAATTTCACTACCGGACAAACTTCTATACACTTCCCACAGTGTATACAACCCTCACCAATTACAGCAATATTCTTTTTCATCTTAATTACATCATGCGGACACTTGCCCACACATACACCACATCCACTGCAACGAAGAGCTCTCTTTATGGATAGCTCCACTGACCTTATCAGTTGGAGAACATGCTTTTCATTATCACTACGGGCTGTTACTGTCCCGGCAGCAAAGATCTGGGCACTGTCCTCACCCTGGAATATAGAAGAAACCCCTTCCATGAAAGCCACTTTGCCTACAGCTTCAAGCATCCCTGAAGACTCTATTGTTTCCATATCAAGAGGTGTAGCAAAACTACCTTCTGCTGACACACCACCCTGCTTGCAGGGACGATAGCCGGATGTTACCGTGAACTCAAATTTACCATTGATCTCAACCTTAGGGGTCGTGAGAATACCCTTGGCTTTTGCGATCTCCTGAAGTCTTGGTGGCAATTTTTTCCATCTCCACATCCCATGTTCAACCCACTCCGGAGAAAGTCCGGACCTTTGTGCATAGCCCAAGAGGTAATTTTCCAGCTTTGAAGCAAACTCCGGATGTGTTGCCCTGAGCCTGTGCAGATCAGCAACAGAACAGGAAGGACAAAGCCAGCATCCTATCCTATCAAACCCTTTTTTGTAGAGAGGATTATAAGGAAGACCATGCATGAAAATATACAGCCAGACGTGCATAGCTGTCCAGTCCTGTATTGGAGCAGCACCTATCTGGTTCCCCACCCAGGGATTCTTCCATACCCTCTCACTTTTTGCCCTGGTGTCTGATTCATACTTGCGCTGTCCGATGAATGTCAGGCAGCCCTCTTCATAGTTTCCTTCGATAAGCTGAGTGATGGGACCCAATTTGCAGACCTTACAGCACCAGCGCATTTCCACACTGGGTGGACCAAAACTATCAACTGATTCCCAGAAAGCGTTGCCTGAACTGATGGACCTGAGAGGTTTGCCGTATAACTGGGAAACTTCCTGTGTATTACTTACCGTTTCCGGGAATTCGATACCAGTATCAGCGAAAAGGATATCAAAATCTTCAAGACACTCGCTTACAAGCTGCAGCACAACAAGGCTGTCCTTACCGCCGGAATATGAAACGGTCACTTGTTTTGTCATGCTTGAAGCAACATTATTGATAAACTTATGAGAACGTCCTATGAACTCATCCATGAAATGCTTATTGGAATCGAGGACTTCTTTCCAGGTTTGTCCACCCTGTGGTACAACCACCTTACATGGCTCTTCCTTGTCCCTTACCTTTACTGCCACTCCCTTGGGGCGCTCTCTCATTTGTTCACCGCTCATACGAGCCCTGCCGGTAGCTACTACCTGGCCATTGGGATCAAGAATTACCACTTCATCCTTCTCCTGAATACCGGGATCTGCATCCAGAACTCCCGGAGCCAGCAGGTTGGCACCACCCAGTATGAACGTTACTGCACCCTGCTCCAGAACAACCCAGCCCTTCAGAGCAGACAGGGTATTGGTTTGAAAAAGACGCCTTGCGCCTTCCACACGCAAGAGAAGTACCCATTTAAGAGTATCAAGCTCAAATCTGATGCTTCCTAACACCTCTCCATCAACGATGATCTCGTCCATGCGGTCATCATAAGGAGCCTTGTTCAGCACCACCACCCTCTCATCAGCTATAAGAGGAGCATTGAACTGCAGCATGGAAACCGAATTTATAAGTTCTATATCGTATTCGAATGCCGGACGTATGTCACCAGGAGGTGTTACAGTCACTGATTCTGCACTACTGCCACATGCACATTCCTTTCCCAGTACAGGTACGTTACAATTCCTGCACCAATGCAGCAGCATTTCACCAAGATAAAGGGGCTTTGACATCAGGAGATTCCAATATTGTTATAGTAAATAGTTCTTTGCTTTGGATATTTTAGATAAGTTACTCCACGTCTTAACTTTTGAATGATCATGATAGCAGCCTTTTAATACCAAAGGGATTCTCTATGCAACTGCTATGCTGTACGCATTTGAACTTTCCGGGGAGCATGACTCCCTTCCGGTTATGGAAGCATATGCCTGCATGGAAATAGCAGGACTGGACTTCAAAGAACAAGAGATACTTGATCAATGCCTGATCGTAGAAATTGATGGTACTGTGAATGAGATCGAAACTCGTTTGTTGTACGTAGCAGAGCGGCTTGCCATGTCCCACCATATAATGCGGGTTGCGGGCATGTGTGAGACTTCAGCAGAAAACATATTGGAGATGGCAGAAGAAATTGATTATTCAGATCATCTTGGTCCTGGCAAGACATTCGTGGTGCGTGCAAGGAAGATCAAGCATTATTGTGATTTTGAAAGAGAGTTCATAGAAGGACACGTTGGCGGCAAAATTTTCAGGAAAGGATTTAGGGCAGATCTCAAGACACCTGATGTTCAATTCAGATTGATACTGGGACAAAAATGCATATTTGGCCCTGTAGTAGCATCTGTGGACAGGAGTGCTTTCGAGGGAAGATTGCCTCACAAAAAACCTTTCTTCTACCCTGGCGTGCTTATGCCCAGGATAGCCAGAGCCCTTGTAAATATATCAAAAGTGAAGGCGGATGATGTTCTATTTGACCCTTTCTGCGGCACAGCAGGTATTCTGGTGGAAGGTGCTCTGATAGGTGCCAGGGTAATAGGCATTGAAGTGCGCTCTATGATCGCTTCAGGCGCACAGATGAATCTGCAGGTATTTGGTGGCAATTATAATATTATAGCAGGTGACGCATGTATGGTCCCCCTTAGAGATGAATGTGTAGATGCTATAGTCACAGATCCTCCCTATGGACGGTCTGCAGCCATCAGAGCTGAATCCCTGCACCATCTTTATGATGGCTCCTTCAGAGAAATGTACAGATTGCTTCGAAAAGGTAAGCTTGCTGTAGTGGTCTCAGAAATGGATATAACCGGATTTGCAAAAGATGCGGGATTCAGGATAATAGACGAGTATAGCCAGAGAGTACACAGAAGTCTTACCAGAAGAATTACATTGTTATACAAGGAAAAATAATAAATTCCTATAAACCTGATCAAAATTATATATGTTGAGTTGTATATTATAATTAGACATTAGTTCAAAGCTGATGCAAAGTCTATAAAAGGAATTAAATGGAGAGAATATAAACAGGGCTTTGAATCATGGGTCATCAACATTGGTTCTAAATAGAAAAACTTAATTCCCAAAAACTTCTACATTTCAACAAGCAATGGCAAAATCTGGAGGAAAAATGGTAGTGAATATGAAATATGTTATCCAGGGTCTAGTAGTTATAATGATCTTCTGTGCAGGTTGTATCGGAACCGATAATTCTGGCGATTGGAATGAGAAAGGTAATAACCTTCTTGAAGAAGGAAAATATACCGAAGCGATACAAGCATTCAATACATCCATAGAGTTGGATCCGCAAAATGGCGATGCCTGGGTTGGTAAAGGCATTGCACTTACTGAAACTGGAAAAAACGAAGAGGCTATTCAGGCATTTGATAAAGCCCTGCAACTTAAGCCCAATAATGTTGAATTCTGGAGTGAAAAGGGAATTGCTCTTCGTAAGATGGGAAAGTACGAAGAAGCAATACAAGCATATGACAAGGTAATAGAAATTGATCCCCTGGATGGTTTTGCCTGGTATAACAAAGGTATTTCACTTTATCATATGGGAAAATACGAAGAAGCGATACAAGCGTATGATAAAGCCACAGAGCTCGAACCACAATTTGCCACTGCCTGGTACAATAAAGGATATACCCATTATATAATGGAACGATATGAAGAAGCAATACAAGCATTTGATAAAGCCATCAAGATCGATCGAAAGGATGCCAGAACATGGAACTACAAAGGTATTGCTTATGCTAAACTGGGTAATTATTACGAAGCAATGAAAGCATTAGATAATGCCATAGGACTTGACCCGCAGTACACAAAAGCCTTAGATAACAAAGGCTTTGTCCTGAACCAAATGAGAAGATACGAGGAAGCTATCCAGGTATGCGACAAAGTCATACAGATCGACCCAAAGGACGCAAAAGCGTGGAACTATAAAGGCTATGCTCTGAATAAAATGGGAAGGAACGAAGAAGCAATTCAGGCTTTTGATAAAGCCCTGCAGCTCGACCCACTGGATGCCGAGATCTGGAATTATAAGGGTAATGCTCTCTACGAAATGAAGGAGTATGAAGAAGCAATACAAAACTACAATAAAGCCACAGAACTTGATCCGGAGTATACAGAAGCCTGGAACTATAAGGGCATGTCCCACTATTACATGAAGGAATATGAAAATGCAATTCAGGCATATGATAAATTCATAGAGCTTGAACCACAGGACGATGGGGTCTGGGACAATAAAGGTAATGCACTCCGTAGAATGGAGAGATATGAAGAGGCAATTCAAGCATATGATAAAGCTTTAGAGATAAATCCCCAGAATAGTTGGACATGGATGCACAAAGGTTATACACTTTATGGAATGGAAAGATACGAAGAAGCAGGGCAAGCATTCGATAAAGCTATAGAACTTAATCCTGGAAATTATGATGCATGGTACAGCAAGGGTAATTCACTTCGAATGATGGGGAATATCGACGAAGCGATACAAGCATATGACAGATCTATAGAACTCAATCCAGAGCATGCTTTAACATGGTATAACAAAGGTATTGCACTCAACCAGGCTGGAAATTATACTGAAGCCGATGTAAGCTTTAGTAAAGCCATAGAGTTAGGATATGGAGAAAGTTAAGACACGGTCACAAATGACCGTGATCTATTCTTACGAATTATTAATGGAATGTTTTTCCATGATGGCAACCCAGTAACCACGTAGTTGCTTTTTAAAGGCCTTATGCTCATGGAACTTTTTATGAATCATTTCCTTAAATCTGGGTCCATGATTCATTTCTATCAAATGGGCCATTTCATGGAACACCACATATTCCACCAGCTTCTCAGGCAAGTACATCAAATAAATGTTCAGATTAATGTTCCCTTTTGAACTGCAACTGCCCCATTTAGTGCGCATCTCCCTAAATGCCACCTTTTTTGGAAATATACCAAGTTCAGTACCAATAGAAGCTATTAAAGATCCAACATGTTCTTGTAATTGCACTTCTGTCCTTGTGGAACAAAGTTCTATCCCCTCAGCAAACATATGCGTTTGCTTATGAGAAATGAATCTTCGATAAACCCATAATTTGTGCTTATCAAGCAGTTTTTCATATTCTTTTAGTCCGTGAGGTACCACAAGCTTGAGATCACCATGCCTGAATTCCAGTCTTGGATGCTTGACTTTTCGGAATATTACCTCATAAGGTATATCGGCTTCATTAATTTTAATCGATGAAGTAATATGAACTGTCATTCCGGCGTCTAAAACATATTTTTTTCAATAACTCTCTGACAATAAGCTGAGAAGATCACTCTTTTGGCACGAGTTCCTGCATGACCTCGGCCATTACACGATGTCTTATAAGATATTCCTGCACTTTTTCAGAGGCCCGGCGAAGTGAGTATGCATCTTCTGTCCAGGGTATCTCCATGGGATATTTTACTTCCATTAACGTGAGACCATATGACTGAGCTGGTTCCAATCCTTCTTCGTATGATTCCGGTTCAAGCATCTGTTTGAGCCATGCCTCGTCCCTCATACGGCTTCCCACCATTGTAAGAGCAGTTACCATTTTCCGCACCATGTTCCAAAGAAAACTATTTGCCTCTACGTCGATCTTTGTAAGTGCCCCGCTTACTCTGACATCTATTCTTTTCACATCCCGAACTGTGCCTTTGTCCTCATCCTTGCTGCAAAAATTTGAAAAGTCGTGCTCTCCAACCAATATCTTTGAAGCAGACCTTATCCTGGATATATCATAATGTTCTCCACTAATGATATATCTATAGACCCGACTACTTGCATCTCTTCTTGGATCAAAGTCGTCTGGAACCTCTGCATGTGCCCATGCCCAGATGGAGTTGGGTAATTTAGAATTAATGACCCTTGGAATCGAAAGGTTAAGCTTATCAGTATTGAAAGCCACCACTTGTCCTCTTGCATGGACGCCTGCATCTGTTCTGCCTGAACTCTGGAAAGATGCTTTTTTAGGATCACCCATTATTTCCAGTTCTTTCAGGGCGTTGAAGAGTTCTCCTTCAATGGTGGCAACATCCGGTTGGATCTGGGACCCATGATAGCCTGTCCCCACATATGCGATCTTAAGTGCAACCCTCATTAAGTCTCACTAATTCTCATAGCGCCTTTTTTCTATAATACATTTCCCTCAATAACATGAACAATATTACAAATAAGCATCCAAAAAAGAACCAAACGCTCAAGTGCGCCAGAAGATCGGGCGGGATGAGACCAGGACTTGTGCCTGTAATAACTGTGGCATCTTCTACCGGTGGGTATGGAACGGGTATTAGAGTTGAGTTAGAATCTGTAATGTTCGATCCTGTAGTGTTCAGATATGTTGTCAGGCTTTCCGTAGGGACCATCGGGGTATAATTGACAGCCTCATCAGAAACCATGATAGCAGCTTCTGAGCTGTCGTTAGATATCATGGTCGCTAGCATAGGAGATGCCTCATCTACCAGATTTGCCTGATCTGCCGCTCTCGAAGCCGAATCAAGACTTTCATTGGCAAATCCACCATATCCTCCGGATTTCATGGCAGCTTCTTCAAGAGTAGCGGGATAATAGTCCACAGAAGGAAACAGACCTATCCGGCGTGTGAGGAATTCTATACCAGTAGCTGCAAATACTGCACCCATGAAAAGACCCAGGTATTTTTTCAACATCCCCATAATAGATGATCTATCAATGTTCTTTGTACCGGGAACCACCACAATGAGTTTTTGCACTGGCTCATATATTTTGATCTCACGACCTTTCTGGCTCCATTTTGTCTCTTTTACCTTAATAAGATCAGCTTCTATAAGGCTATCAAGATTGTACTTGATGGTAGTAAGGGGAAGACCCATCTTTTCAGATAAAGTAGTTGCAGACATGGGTTTATCTGCTAGCATTTCCAGCATTTTGAGAGCTTTCTCATTAGAGAGAGCCTGAGTTACCTTTTTTGAATCCTCATTAAGAGGCAAGACCAGCACTTTATCGAAATTATTGCCTTCATCCTCTATCTCTTGCATGTTTAACTATAACAACCGTGAACTTCATAACTTTTCCGTAAACTTCGAAAAAATTCGCAGTTATGGGATGATTCCGCAAACTTAAAAAATAGATAGAACAATATAATGTAACTTTTTGGGGCACAATAATGATAGAAAAAGACCAAATCATGAAAATTGTCGAAACCTATGATCTGGAAAACCTTGCAATTGCAACTGTATGCTCTCATTCAAGCCTTCAGATATTTGACGGTGCAAGGAAGGAAGGTTTCAAAACAATTGGTATCTGCGTCAAAAAACCTCCTAAATTCTATGATGCATTCCCTAAAGCAAAGCCTGATGAGTTCATAATAGTAGATAATTACCAAGCCATTCCATCGATAGCGGAACAGCTTGTAAGGAAGAATGCTATCGTTGTGCCACATGGGTCTTTTGTGGAATATCTCGGCACTGAGAAATTCACTGAGTTTCCGGTACCTACTTTTGGCAACCGGAACGTACTTGAGTGGGAATCTGACAGGAACAAAGAAAGAGAATGGCTGGAAGGTGCAGGTATCCACATGCCAAAACTGGTGAAACCAGAAGAGATAAATGGGCCTGTTATGGTAAAATACCATGGTGCTAAAGGGGGACGTGGGTTCTTTGTTGCCAAGAATTACGAAGAGTTCCTTGAGAATGTCGACAAGACCCAGAAATACAACATCCAGGAATTCATTGTGGGTACAAGGTATTATCTTCATTTCTTCTATTCGCCCCTGAAGACAGAAGGCTACACCTTAAGCACCGGTGTGCTGGAAATGCTAAGTATGGACAGACGTGTAGAATCCAATGCTGATGAGATATTCAGGCTGGGTTCCCCCCGGGAACTGGAAGATGCAGGAATTCATCCCACATACGTTGTCACAGGAAACGTGCCACTTGTTGCAAGAGAATCGTTGCTCCCACTGATATTTGAACTTGGTGAAAAAGTGGTTGAGCAGTCACTTAAACTGTTCGATGGTATGATAGGTCCCTTCTGTCTTGAAACAGTATTCACAGACAAGCTTGAGATCAAAGTTTTTGAGATATCTGCCCGCATAGTTGCAGGCACAAATCTTTATCCTGCAGGTTCTCCATACTCAGATTTCATTGAACCTGGCCTTTCAACCGGTAGGAGGATCGCCCAGGAAATTTCCCTTGCCAGGAAACTGAAAAAACTGGATAAGATTTTATCTTGAGAGAGCATATAGCACATTGTTCATATTCTGATGGATGATGTGCATGACCTCTTCTTTTCATAGGCCTGACTATGATGTGATCATAGTAGGGGCAGGACCTGCGGGCATGTTTGCTGCAAGGGAACTTGCCTGCAACAAATTAAAGATTTTAGTTATAGATATGGGAAGCGATGTTAAAGACAGGCATTGTTCCCTGGAACCCGAAATGAAATGTGCACACTGCTTGCCATGTGACATTATGTGCGGTGTGGGCGGTGCGGGTACCTTCTCTGATGGTACCTTGAACCTCAGGCCAGATATCGGCGGTGACCTATCTGTATTCACAGATGATGAAACTGCGGCTTGGGAACTTGTGGAAGAGGTAGATGCTGTTTTTTTGGAATATGGTGCAACAACCAAAGTATCCATGCCGGATCAACAAGAAGTAGAGACCTTACAGCGCCGGGCGGCTTCAGTAGGTGCCAAGTTCATAGAGATACGGCAGAGGCATATAGGTTCAGATAATGCAAAAGTGGTTATTTCACGGTTCAAGCACGACCTTGACAACAAAGGTGTGCATTTTATGTTAAGGACAAGAGTAATTGACCTGATAATTGAGAACTCCGTATGTAAAGGCGTGATACTTGAAGATGGAAAGCATCTTACCTCTAGTTATGTATTACTTTGTCCGGGGAGGATAGGCTGCGAGTGGGTAGATAGACTGGTAACAGAGCACTCAATAAAAGCGAATTTCAGTGGCGTGGACATTGGAGTGAGAGTAGAAGTCCCTGCAATAATAATGGATCCGGTCACTCGCATAAACCACGATCCGAAATTCCATATCCGTACTCCCAGATATGATGATTTCGTGCGGACTTTTTGTACCAATGAGCACGGATTTGTCGTGAAAGAAAATTATGAAGGCTTCATTGCAACAAATGGACATTCGATGCACACTGTGACCTCAGAAAACACGAATTTTGCTTTTCTGGTACATGTGGAATTGACCCATCCGATGGAGAATACGATCAAGTACGCAAAATCAGTGGCAAAACTGGCCACTACCATTGGTGGTGGAAAGCCCGTATTACAGAGGATGGGAGACCTGCGCAGGGGCCGACGTTCAACTGAAGCAAGGATTGCAAAGAATTCAATAAAGAATACTCTGAAAGATATAACACCTGGAGATATTTCCATGGCGCTGCCTCACAGAATAGTTATGGACATCATAGAAGGACTGGACACCCTCAATATGATCATTCCCGGTGTGAATTCTGACTCTACGCTCCTCTACGCGCCTGAGGTAAAACTTTATGCTATGGAAGTATCTGTGGACAGGGACATGCAAACAAGCATAAAAGGACTATTTGCTGCCGGGGATGGTACCGGTCTTTCCAGAGACCTTGTTAACTCTGCAGCGACAGGAATACTTGCAGCCAGAGGCATACTTAAAATACGTTCTTCTTTAACCTGAACATATAGAAATTGAGGAATCTCTCAGATTTTGGGTGAATTACGGGGAATAGTATCTCATTGCACCAATAGATCCATTAGATAGAATGAACCGATGGGAGTGATTCTTTATGTACAGGAGATTCCTCTTAATGGATTCATTACCCTAGAATTTATACTTTTTGTTTTGATCCTGTGACCTTGTAATTTATTTTTAAGTTATGATCTACCCCGATTTTTGCACTGGATACTACTATTTTACATTAAATGCCTGGCAACTGAGCATCAGATGGAAATAAATATATATGTTGCATATTTTTCCCATATATGAATTCCATCTCTGATACTTTTGCAGCGGGTGTCACCAAAAAACGCTATGTTCTTGGTAGACGAAATAATGAAGAACTAGGTCTTCTTAACCTTGGGAGATATCTGGCACTGGACGGCTCAGCTGCTTCTTATGTAGGATTGGATGCTCTTAGGCCTCATTGTATCTTGATCTGTGGTAAAAGAGGCTATGGAAAGTCCTATACTATGGGTACCCTTGTAGAAGAACTATCATTGCTTCCTTTCGGCATAAGGAATAATATTGCGTCTCTAGTGATCGATACCATGGGTATATTCTGGACAATGGAAAAATCTAATGACCCACAGGAGATCTTATTGAAGCAATGGTCACTTGACCCAAGAGGACTAGAAATAAAAGTATTCGTCCCTGCCGGGAGTATCCATAAATATGAAGGACAAAAAATAGAGGTCCTTCCGTTCTCTATTCCCATTTCTTCAATGGATGGTTATGCATGGTGTAAGCTTTTCAGTATCGATGAGGTTTCTCCTCTGGGAGTACTTCTAATAAGAGTAGTTGCAGAGCTCGGATCAATGCATGAAAGTTTTTCCTTTGATACAATAATGGACGTGGTGATGGAAGACGAAAGAGCTGACAGTGTGACCAAGAGTGCTGCTGAGAACTACATCAGAACGGCATCTTCATGGGGCATTTTCACAGAAGAAGGAGTCCCTGTGAAAGACCTTGTTCAAAGGGGTTGCACAACAGTTCTCGATGTTAGCACTCTTAAGGACCTGGACGTAAGAGCAGCTGTTGTTGGGCAGATCAGCAAGGAAATTTATTATCAGCGCCTTGATGCGCGCAGATCAGAGGAATGTATGACAATGGGATATGAACAAGATAACACAGGTATGCCCATGGTCTGGATGTTCATCGACGAAGCTCATCTTTTTGTACCTAAGGGAAGCAAGACACTTGCTTCAGATATACTTATCAACGAATGGTTGCGCCAGGGCAGACAGCCGGGGCTTTCACTGATCCTTGCCACACAACGTCCTTCAGCCCTTGATCCGGAAGTCACTTCACAATCAGATATACTCATATGCCATCGTCTTACAGCTGCTGAAGATGTCAATGCTCTTGAATCTTTCAGACCAAGCTACATGAAAGAGAATATTGGGGATTCTATCCGGAAAATGGGAATGGAACAGGGAATAGCATTTATACTTGATGATACCACCGAGGCGGCTCATATAGTAAGAATGCGCCCACGGCTTAGCTGGCACGGGGGCAATGAACCCAGTGCACTAGGCTATGGACATGAAAAAACTGAATAACTATTATCCTGGCCGGATGTATGAATTATCATTCCCTTTACATTAGTATTATTTAGGATTATTGTATTTAGGTAGTTGATGTCAGTTACTATAAAGCTGAAAGAATGACACTATCATTGATAATATTATAATTCGTCTGGCTGTGATAACATGAAAGGAAAAGTTTGGAAATTTGGTGATGATATTGATACCGATGCTGTGATCCCGGGCAGGTATCTTATAATGAACACACCCAAAGAACTTGCAGCCCACGCTTTTGAGGGTGTGAGGCCGGAGTTCCCAAAGCAGGTGAAAGAGAACGATATAATTGTTGCTGGCAATAATTTTGGCTGCGGATCTTCGAGAGAACATGCGCCTTTGGCGCTAAAAGGAACAAAGATAGGCTGTGTTATAGCAAAATCTTTTGCTCGCATATTTTTCAGGAATGCCATCAATATAGGAGTTCCACTTTTGGAATGCCCTGATACGGACAGAATAGATGATGGAGATATCCTTGAGGTAGACCTTAGCACGGGGATCATTAAGAATATTTCAAAGGATGAGCAGTACCAAGCCACCCCACTACCGGATTTCGTGAGGGGGATCGTGGATTCCGGCGGGCTGATAGAATATGCCAAAAAAATGGTAAGGTAAATACAAAGACAAATATCGGTTTTAAAAGGAAGGAACATGACACAGTATAAGATTCCAGCTATACCCGGCGATGGTATCGGGCCAGAGATAGTTGCTGAAGGTAAGAAGGTTATAGATGCAGCAGGCGAGAAATTCGGGTTCGATGTTGAATGGGTGGATTTCCCCCATGGAGCAGATCATTACCTTGAAACCGGAGAATTGATCTCCTCCGATACGCTCAAAGAACTCTCCAATTACCCTGTGATATACCTTGGTTCTATCGGAGATCCAAGAGTTGCTCCGGGGGTTCTGGAAAAAGGGATTCTTCTGGCAGCAAGGTTCTATTTCGACCAGTACGTGAACCTCAGGCCCATAAAATTGCTTGAGGGTGTGTGGACACCTGTAAAAGACAAGACCCCAAAAGACATAGATTTCACTGTGGTAAGAGAGAACACTGAAGATTTCTATATAGGCATTGGCGGAAAAGCTAAAAAGGGAGTCAGCAAGAACCTGCTCGAGGTTGAAAGAAACCTGTATTCTGCTAAGTTCGGCCTAGACATTGAAACAGATAGTGAAGAGATCGCTTACCAGATAGGAATGATCTCAAAGGAAGGAACCCGCAGAGTGATCAAATACGCTTTTGATCTTGCTATGAAAAGAAAGAAACACGTATCCTCAGTGGACAAGGCGAATGTACTTTCCGATATATATGGGTTTTGGAGACAGGAGTTCCAGGACATAGCCTCGGGATATCCAGAAATAACAACCGACTTTAACTATGTGGATGCAATTACCATGTGGTTTGTGAAAAACCCGGAATGGTTCGATGTAGTTGTCACTCCTAACATGTTTGGTGACATAATCACAGACCTCGGCGCAATGGTACAGGGCGGTCTTGGACTCGCTCCGGGAGGCAATATTAATCCAGAGGGTACGAGTATGTTCGAGCCAATACATGGTTCTGCACCAAAGTACAAGGGACAAAATAAGGTAAACCCTATAGCTACGATCTGGGCAGGTTCCCTTATGCTGGAACAGCTTGGAGAAAAAGATGCAGCAGATGCTATAGTTGCTGCTATTGAAAAGAACATCCTTGACAGTAAGGTAAAGACCTATGATATGGGTGGTACATCAACCACATCCGATGTAGGTAACGATATTGCAAGAATAGTTTCTTCTATGTAAGATCCAATACCTGCAATTGCGCAGGTATTGACATTTATTTCCTTATAATGAACGATCTGTTCACTGATATCAACAAAAAAGATCAGTATTCTACTTTTGTTATGATTTTGTTTGATTAAAACGCATATACAAATATAATTTTCTGTTTTTATTAAAACCATCATATTAATAATGATTTATCATCCGGGACTCGCAAAATATAAATACATCTTAGTTTTTGTGCAATATGTTACAATGTTCCTGCCTTACCATTGAGGGGAACGCGGGAGGTATTAGTGTGCTAAAAACTGATCTGGAAAAAACAAAAGATAATATCCTTTTCAGGATAAAAAAATCGATCCATGAATTTGATGAAAAGGCAGTAAAATCGGCTGTAACAGAAGGTATACAGAAAGGAATAGATCCTGTGGTACTTGCCGATGAAGGATGCATAGCAGCTATGAAGGAGATAGGAGACATGTTCGAGTCTGATGAAGTAGTACTTGTCCAGGTACTTGCTGCAGCAGCAGCCATGAAGGCAGGCATGGAGGCCCTTGCTCCGGAAATCGAAAAGATGCATGCTGAACTCAAACACCATGATAAAGCTGTCATCAGTGCACAAAACGAAGATGAGAATTCAATAAAGAGGGCTATCCTGGAAGTAATGTTAATGGTAAACGATTTCGATGTTATAGAGCTAACAGAGAATGAATCCATAATAGATTTCGTCGAAAAGGATAGTACATTGTCGAACATTCCAACTGATTGCAAAAAGCAGCTCAATGAAGTGATACATTCACACCCGGAAGCTGCAATACTGCAGCTATGCGAGGGTTCGGAAGGAATTTGTTAAGATCTTTATCATATACTATATTTCACTCTTTTTTATTTTTTACTTATTGTTTATTTTCATTTCTCATCATCATGACAATGAGTATACACTGTTGTGTAGAAATTTATATATAGATAATTATTCTTTTTTTAACTAGGGCTTAGAACCAAATATAAGCCGCAGATAACCAAAATAAGTTCAAAAAACGAAGGAAGCAACTGGCATGGACAAGACTATAATGGATCTGGAAAAGAACCTTGATACTCTCCACGAAATGTTCAAGAAATATGCTCAAGTATCCCAGCAGTACCAGAAGCAAATATCAGATTCAAACATTAGTGAAGAAAGGAAGGCAGAACTGCTGGAAAAGCTGAAAGCTGAAAATGAGAAGGTACAAAGGGCAAAGATGCAGATCCAACAATTGGAAATGAATCTGGAAGCATTGAAGGGATCAAAGGCTAAAACAAACCCTTCTACCACTGTGGAAACTGAGAAGAAGGCAGAAGACACAGCTTACCTTGTAGCATATTGCTGATTATCTCTTCTCTCCTCATGTGACAGGGTTCCATCCATTATGCGGATCACTCTGTCACAGTGCTTTGCAACTTCCGGGTCATGGGTAACTATTATGATCGTCTGCCCCTGAAGCCTCAATTCCTCGAATATTGTGATAATTTTATCTCGTGTACTGCTGTCTACCTCTCCAGTAGGTTCGTCAGCGAGAATTATAGAAGGACCGTTTGCAATAGCCCTTGCGATAGCTACCCTCTGCTGCTCTCCTCCAGAAAGTTCATTTGGCCTGTGATGCAGCCGTTTTTCAAGTCCTAGTCTCTGAAGCAGATCTTCTGCCCTTTTCAGCCTCTCTTTTTTAGTCACCCCTGAAAACCTCATGGCAAGCTCGACATTCCCAAGAGCTGACAATGCTGGTAACAGATTATAGTGCTGGAATACAAAACCTATCATCCTCCGCCTGATCCCTGGAAGTTCCCTGTCAGGAATAGCAGTGATATCAATACCTCTTATCACGACTTTGCCACTTGTGGGTTTTTCAAGACAGCCTATAAGAGCCATCAAAGTAGACTTCCCAGAGCCACTTGGCCCCATTATGGCAACAAGTTCTCCCTGCCTGATGGTGAACGTGACATCATGGACCGCAGTTACTGGGATCTTCCCCTGCATGTATGTCTTGGAAAGGTCCTCTACCTGCAATATTCGTTCAGCCATGCCTCAGAGCCTCCATGGGGCTCATGCTGGCTGCCCGGTAAGCCGGGTATGCTCCAGATGCCATTCCTATGAGTGTTGCGAACAGCATAGCAACTATAAGCAGCCTGTAAGTTATTGTGAATAATATTATGCCCTTGGAGGCAAGCCATGAATTCAGGGCATATGCTGCTACGCCTCCGGTAACGATGCCAAGGACACCCCCTATTACACCCAGCAGGGCAGCTTCTCCCAAAGTGAGAAGTATGATGTCCTTTGTCTCTGCTCCCATTGCTTTCAGAATGCCGAACTCCCGTGTCCTTTCAGCAACTGACATAAGCATAGTATTCATCACACTCAAACCTCCTATAATAGCTGCAAGAATGGCAGAACTTATGGTAACCACACTAAATATCAGCAATGATTGACCTGCCTGTTCCTTTAGTTCATTGGGAGAAATTGTGTTTACTCCTTTTACGCTCAGCTCTATTCTTTTGGACAGGAGTTCAGCATCTACACCTGGTGCCGGTTCGACGAAGATGTATGTAATGGAGGTCTCGGCAGTATATATATCCTGAGCTGTATCAAGAGGTATTGTAGCGTAACTGTCAAAAATAGAACCTGTGTATTCCATAATGCCAACAACTGTAAACCTTTTCTCGTTCAGTTCCAGAGTGCTACCTACATCCAGACCGTACTCTCCGGCAATGTTCTTTCCTACCACTGTATGGTACGTATCTCCGGCCGTAAGAAATCTTCCTGCTTTGAGTTCCACAGGTTCTAATACATTTCTCGATTTCCGTGGTGGTACGCCCAACACCTGCTTGCCGCTCATACCGAATTGGTCTTCATCGAACAAAGTGACAAGCACTCCATAAGCATCCTCGACTCCTGCCACACGCCTTACATCGGAAACTTTGTGTTCGCTCAGGCCACCGCCAAAAATACCGCTCTCTGCAAAGACCCTGATCTTCTCACTTGTCAGGCTCATGGATTTTTCAAAGGTCTGTCCGAAATTCTCAGACATAGCCCCCATCACCACCAGGGCAAATATGCCCAGAGCTATGCCACAGATGGTCAGCATAGTTCTTACCTTGCGCTGGACAACATTCTTGATGATGAGATCAAGCATCTTATCCCCTTTTAATACTGAATAGGAGAACAGCAGCCAAGAAAACTGTAATGCTGTAAACAATGTTCAGACCAGATAACTCATTCGTTTGTTCCGGCTGGGCCGGGGGCAATTCTGTGATCCTCACGGCAGTCTCGTAACTATCGAGGATCTTACCATCATTGCCGATCGCACTTATTATCACAGCATAGTTTCCTCCTGTAATATTTTCCCATAGAAAACCAACTGTATCCTCTTTGTTGAAAGTGAGAACTTCACTTTCTTCTTCAAAATATGTACTATTTTGATCGCTGCTAAGGGTTATTCCTACCTTACCATAGAAAGGCACCTGTGACATGCCCCGGAGTGTTACACTTGCACCATATTCATCAATTTCTACATCATCGGTCATTATTTCCACATCCTGCTCTGCCATGAAGATGGAAATATAGGCTGATGTAAGATCGGATCCATGGGAGCGGACCTTCAGCACTGTGACATACTGTTGCCCATTGTCAAGCAAAATGGGCCATATGATGCTCTTCTCCATGGATTGGATTACAGAAATGTCCTCTAAAGTTTCAAAATATATCAACTCATCCTGCCGGAAGATCTCAAATGTCATATCTACAATGGAAGGACGATAAATATTAGTGGGGCTGATGACGACAGCTGCTCCCTTATTATCAGAATTGAAACCTGCAACTTTGAATTCCAGCAATGCCTGATTACCATGAACGAATTCTGTCTGCCTGCTGTCAGCAAGCTCTCCATCTACAAATACACTTACCGAAAAAGAATAGATGTTCTTTTTCAATTCACTCTCCCATAAAGTAATTAGAGTAAAATTTCCTGCGGATACATCACCCAGCCTGACTACTTTGGAATCTATGGATCGATCACTTAACATCAGATCATAGCTCAGTGTCACATTACGCATATACTCTGAAAAACCGATCGTGACCTCACATAGATCACCATTTGCATACATATCAGCGATGCTTACCTGTCCAGTAGCTGCAGCAGGAAAGACCAGTGTTATAAAAAGGAAAAAAACAGTAAGAAATATTCTAAGTTTCATGCTGACCACAGAAACTTATCCTACGATCCGTGTTCCAAGATGAACTTCTTTCGAAGGCATAGAACCTATGCTTTCCTGCATAATGACATACTCCACCTTCTTAGGATCTGCTCCATGCATAACAATTGTATTAATATTACAGCGCTCTATGATCTTGGCTGCCAGGGGGTCTACAGGTGATTGGGAACCAGCCTTCATCTCTGTAGAGATCACTATTTTTACAAGTTCCTTGGCGGTCATGGTCTCGTACTTGACCGCATTCGGGTCCTTCTTTGGATCAGCTGAATATACTCCGTCAACAGATGTCGCAATAACAATAAGATCAGCTTTAAGATATTCAGCAACTATGGCAGTTACAGCATCCGTCGTCTGTCCCGGAATTACCCCTCCCATAACAACGATCTTGCCTGAAGAAAGAGCTTTCCATGCTTCCTTGTAATCGAGAGGAGGCTCCGGATATGCATCCTCTCCAAGCGCAGTAATAAGTAGCTGTGCATTCAAACGGGTTATAGAGATACCGATATAATCAGATTCAGCTTCATTAGCTCCCAGGCTCCTTGCCGTCCTGATGTAATCTCTTGCAGCAACGCCTCCTCCGACAACAACTATGAGTTTGTGTTCTTTCGCCAGATCCCTGAGCATATCTGCGTAGGCGCGGAAACCTTCAGTACTAAGGTCCTTTGCAAGAATGGACCCTCCAACTGATAATGCAATTAACATGATGATCTTGAGGTTTTAAGTCATTCATGCTTCATATATATAACCAGTAATCCAATGATAAACATGGACCAAAGACCCGTAAAACCGGGTATGAACGTGCTAATAGATAATGGAGGACGCTTTTTACCCATCTGTCCACTATACAGGACATCACCGTTAAAAAGACCGCTAACGCTTACCATGTCCCCAGCTTCAAGATCAGTAGACCCATAGTAAGATACGCGAAGTCTGTGACCAGTATCCAGACTTGAAATATCAGCAACATATGCTCCCATTGTCGGCTTAATTCCGGTAAGATTGCCTGTCACAGTAACATATTTTCCGTTAAACTTTGATGCATTGGAAATAATGGCACTTATGTTTACCTCACCCATCTGTACAGTGGGATAATGCATAACATAGTTAGGGTAAAAGATACTAGTTCCCATCGGATCATAGAGAAACTGTCCTGTGAGCTTGATACCGTCCCCCACATTAAAACCAGCAAACAGCTGCTGATTGGTGTGGTCTACTTTTAGTTCATAGTTATCCTGGTTAATGGTGATCAGGTGCTTATCTATTTCAGAAATATTTCCGACAACGCTTATCTTGCGATAAGCCATCGTACTATCGTAAACCGTTGGATTTTTAATGATCTCCGATAGAGGCACTAACTCAAGTTCAAAAATAGTATTTACATCTGATGCCACAGCGCCTGATATTACTCCCATCGACAGCAAACAGACAAATAGGAATGTGATCAGGCGATGCATCATATTTTCTCGATACCTTTTTATGTCATCAGAGTTTGCCCTGCTTGTGCAGGAGTTCAGCATTGAGCACACTGGCACCTGCTGCTCCACGAATAGTATTGTGGCCCATCAGAACGTAACGTATGCCTTCTCTTATGCGTCCTACACTGATACTCATTCCGTTGCCCATATTGCGGTCGAGGCGAGGTTGTGGCCTGTCGGCCTCTTCCCTTACTATAAGTACTTGTTCAGGCTCGGTGGGTAAGTCCCCCAAATTGGGATTGAAATTGAGGAATTCCTGCCTAACCTGCGCAGGAGTTGGATTATCCCTCATGGTGATCCATACTGTTTCAGTGTGGCCGTCCATAACAGGCACTCTGTTACAAGCAGCACTCAATTTGAAATTTGCATTTACTATCTCTGAACCGTTAAACTCACCCAGAAGTTTGAGAGGTTCGGTTTCCATTTTCTCCTCTTCACTTCCTATATAGGGTATTACGTTATCAAGGATGGCCATTGATGGCACGCCTTCATACCCGGCACCGGATATGGCCTGCATTGTGGCTACATTTACATTCTGGATGCCGAATTTCATGAGTGGTTTCAGTGTAGCTACCAGCATGATCGTAGAACAGTTAGGATTTGTAATTATATATCCGTCCCATCCTCTCTTATCCTGCTGAACTTCTATAAGTCCAAGGTGGTCTGCATTGACTTCCGGGATCACAAGAGGGACATCTTTATCCATACGATGCGCAGAGGCATTACTTGCCACCACAAAACCCTCTTTTGCGAAATCTGCTTCCACGCTTTTTGCAAGGCTTGCAGGCAATGCAGAGAAAACAACATCTGCATCCACCTTGTTGGGATCCACAGGTACAATTTCCATATCTGCAACTTCATCCGGAAGTTTTACATCCAGCCTCCAGTTAGCTGCATTCTTGTATTTCTTTCCTGCACTCTTTTCTGAAGCAGCAAGGGAAGTGATCTCAAACCATGGATGATCGGCAAGTGCTTGTATGAACCTCTGTCCGACAGCTCCTGTAGCACCCAATATTCCGGCTCTGATTGGCTCTGCCATATTGTAACCTCGAAGAAAAGAAAACGATCAGAAAAATAGGAAAAGATTGGTCAATACTTTATTCCATTGATATAGCGCTGGTTGGGCACACATCAACACATGCACCGCAGTCCAGACACTCATTAGCATCGACTACTGCAATGTTGTCGCCATTCAGTGAGATTGCCTCTGCAGGGCACTCATCAACACATGTTCCACAGCCTACGCATTCGCTTACATTGATTACTGCTACCATATTTTTTACTCTCCGTGCTTGTATGACAATCGTTACTATTTATATAGCAATTATCGAATATACGATAAGCCAACTCAGATAAAAACCTATCGATATTCGGATGCGATCCAAGGGGACTCAAAAAGTAGCTTATGAAATACTTTTTTGAACGTTATAATCAATTTCACATGATCGAAACATCTATATCATGACTGCCTATAATAAGCCACGTCTGAAGCCTTTGGGCAGATACACTGGATGAATTAGAACTAATTATATTGAAACCGTTTTCATCAAGATATCTGGCCCACTGTTTGGAATATGCACTTTGGATCGTTATAGTGACATCCACTTTCTCTGAAGGTTTGATCAGGTTACTTGAATTGTGTTCCATGTTTATGCTTGCTATTCCATTTCCACTGGTGGAACGACGACCATGAACGCTTATGACACCTATTGTTGTCATGTTGTCGTTGTTGATCATACCTGTATAGATAGGGGGCTTGGATACCAGAATTGATCCAGATGGATGTTGTTTCATCCATAATCCTCCATTTTCATAAGTCAGTATGTCCTCATTCTTGATGAATTCGATATTCCCTGTGTTATAACGAACGTCAGTACCGTTATAGTTGACCACTATTGAAGAGCGATCATCAACGGACAATGTTGAAGAGTGCAGTTTCATTTTCATTGTCTTCACAGGCACCTGCTCAAATGCAACCCTTTTCATATCACTTTGCAAAACAATGAAACTCTGCTGAGCATTTTCAAATACACTGGATTCAATATGATCTTGTAGGATAGGGTATCCTAATATGTAGATCATGCTCATCGACAATATCACGATGGAGAACATCAAAATAAATCCCACTGTCTCGGAGACGGCAGCATCATTCCTATTTTCTTGAGTCATAGCTTATCCTGTGATTTATATCACTGCTTGAAACCGTACCATTGATAAGAATTGTAGTCGCTATTCCACTTATTGTAACACTTGATTCCTTACCCGAGGAGGATTTCAGTTCAAATATCTGATCCGTCATGGCAAGGTTAGCATTAATGATGTAGGGTTCACCGCCAACTTCCGAGGGTATCATGTAATCAGACTCGATCACACCATTTTCCGGAAGTATAAGATACATATCCGTAACTAGAGTGCTCATCATATTACCAATGTCACTGAACTCATTCTGGACCACGGTCTCTTTTGGTCCTTTCATTAGCATGTCACCAAAGCTCATATACAGCATGACAAAAAGAGTTATGAACAGCATTGAGAATATGATATATTCCATAGTCACAGAAACGGCTTCTTCGTTTCTGAACAGATTTTTCATGATCCCACCTCAATGATCTCTGGTTCGGAAGAATAGTACGTCATACCGTTGTTATATGTTATGTTAACTCCTACAGTACTGATATTCAAGTTATTGTTTGTAATAGATGCAATGTCAATCGTACTTAGAGAAAGAGTGACCTCTTCCCCATGACCTGCATATAGCATCGCCATCTGTTCCGTATAATTCTCAAAAAGCAGACAATAATTGTGCTCTATGCTCTTGCTGTTGCTCTGATTAAGTTCAATAGCAAGTTCTGTTATATATACAGAGCTTTCTCTCGTCTGTGATGTAATGTCCCTGATCTGGTGTTTTGGGAACTCCAGCACCGCATTAGATGAATGATAGCCAGTGATCATCGTCTGATTCACCAGCACTGCAAGAGTTACCAGTGAAAAGCAAAGCACAAATCCCGAAAGAATGATCAGTTGTCCTGAAGTATTATCTCTTAAACCTGCCATACTGTAAGCCTCACCTCCACCATTTGAAGTTCATCAGATGCAAGTGACCACTTCCCATTGGCCGCAGCGACCGTGGAATTAGTAAGCATCACAGTCCTGCGTGCAACTGCTGCATCTTCTGTAGGATAACCGTGGAGAATAGTATTATTTGTGATCAGGTTGCCATTTTGAACATAGGATATATTTACATTGTACAGCAATCCCGGCAACAATAAAGATAGTTCACTGTCTAAAAGAGGCAAAGTGCTATTACCTATTGTAGCGTCTTTCATATCCCAGCCTGAAACACATTCCGTAAGATTGGCGCCTATTGCATAAGATGGAGCGACGTCCAGCAAAGTGAGAGTATCATATGACATCTGCTCAAGCTGGACATCAAGCATCATCTCATTTTGAGGGGTCATCACCGTGGAACTTTGAGTAATGATCAGAACGGTCATTGTTATAAGCAAGGCTGCTCCAAGTCCCTCTAAAGTCTGGAGCTGAGCTTTATCGTCCATCACCACACCTCCACTACGAGCAAAGCAGGTTCGTATCTCTTTTCAATGTTTTCATTGTAGCTAGAAAAAAGAGATACTTTGGGGTAAAATACGTCGGTAAAACCAAGTTTCAACTGATAAGATGTATTAGAAGAAAAAAGGCTGCTATTAAGATCTATCAGCAAGCTATCATTATTTAGTATCCTATCCGGACTTACGTATGAATTGAAGTTCCCGTAAAGTGGTCTTTTTTGTATGGTGTAATTTGAAGATTGAAGTAAAGTTGAACCATTCAGACTGGCATTTATGAATGCAGCATTGGAACCTGAGATATTGAAATTGTTTATCTGTATTGTAACATTCTCTGCCACCGGACCGATAATGCTAATGTTTGCTATATTTTTATTCCCCGCATATCTATTAAGATATCTGCCATCAAAAACAGAAATATTGCCTGTTTCAAGCAACACTATCCTCTTCATCTTTGCCATGTTCTGGCCTGGAAGCAATGAACTGCCTATAACCATAGTAGAATTGTTTATTGCCACTGGCTGCCCATCAAGCAAAAATGAGATGTTATATCCGTAGTTCATTTGTTTACCATTGATACTGTCAAAAAGCCCGAGTTTACGTATAAACTCAGTTTCATTTAATTCACTTAATTTTTTGAACTGGACTAACTTATCTTTTGAGATCATGTTTGGGGTTTCTGTGAGCCTGGATTTGACATCATCATCTGCAGCCAGCCCTATACGTTGCACATTTGCTGTATGATACTCCCAGCAAGTATCATTATCACTATTGTTTGACCACCAGCCAGGGTCTTCTGCAAGAATACAGGAAGTGCGGTATGCCGCATAACCAAGTTTATCTTCTCCGGTTGAGCCGGAGATAAAAATACCTGGAACAAACTGTACTGTAAAACCTATAGCAATGAGCACCAATGAAACTCCCAGCAGGAAGTCCATGGCAATCTGACCTCTATCATCCATCATGTTTATTATGGAACTCTTTTTATAAAAATATTGTGACTTAAATGTGGACAAAATTGTGCTTAAGATTCTCACAATTACATTCCAGATATAAAAATCACAGTCGAATATTTCAAAAAAGATATTATAGAAACACTTAAATCTATCCCATCCTTTAACCAGATGAAATAAGGTGGGAATAATGAAGAAAGCTATCATTGAGACCGAGAAAGGCAATATCGTACTGGAACTGTTCGAAAAGGATGCACCCAAAACAGTGGCAAACTTTGAAAAGCTCATAAAACAGGGATTTTACGATGGACTGACATTCCACAGGGTAATCCCTAATTTCGTCATCCAGGGAGGATGTCCAAAGGGAGATGGCACAGGTGGTCCCGGTTACACTATCAAGTGCGAGACAAAAGGCAATCCCCGCAAGCATGGCAAAGGAGCTCTTTCAATGGCACATGCAGGTAAGGACACAGGTGGCAGCCAGTTCTTTATCACTCACTCGCCCCAACCTCACCTTGATGGAGTTCATACAGTATTTGGTCAGGTGATCGAGGGCATGGACGTTGTCAACAAAATAAAACCAAAAGATGTGATGAAAAAAGTCACGATCTCCGAAGAATGAGATAAGATCTCATTCCTGTTCTTTTCTTTTCTATTCGTACTCTAAAAATATTGATCCTGCAGGACAGTATTTATGTTTCATCCACGTTGTCATTGAAGATCTGATTGATGAAAGTTTTTCTATCAAAACATTTATCTACGTATCACCTCAAATATGAGTTTCATCTCTAATATGAGATGGGACTTTTATTATGTATGCTGCAGAGCCTTTAAAGAAATTGGCACTTCTTGGTGCTACCGATAAACATATTAAAATATCTTCTGCTGAGTTTGCGCAGTATACAACCACCAGTTCCAAAACCACAGCGAGGTTGCTAAAACAGCTTGAAGATGACAAATACATTGAACGCCAACTTGTTCCGGGCGGACAAAAGATCATACTCACGTGCAATGGTATAGACCTATTGCGTAAGGAATACGCTGAATATCAGCGTATTTTCTGCCGGGATGATGCGAATATCGAGCTCCATGGCAAGGTCATAGCAGGTTTGGGAGAAGGTCAATACTACATCGCACAACATGGATATATGTCACAGTTCTCTGAAAAACTGGGTTTTCAGCCTTTTCCGGGAACTCTGAATATAAAACTAAATGAGGCTAGTGTTGCAACGCGACAGCTAATGGAGTGCACAGAACCGGTCTTAATAGAGGGTTTCAACGACGGAGAGCAAACCTTTGGTGCGGGGAAGTGCTATCCAATAAGAATAAATGGAATGAAGAGCGCAGTCATTATCCCGGAAAGAACACATTATCCGGCCAATCTGCTGGAGATAATAGCTCCAGTAAACCTCCGGGAAAAACTTCATTTAATAGATGGGGACGAAGTGAAAATAGTAGTAGAGAAAAAAAACAAATGTGAGGGATAAAATGACAGGTATGCAAGGATACAGCAATAACATATTGAAGGCAATAGATGCCATAAGGCAGGGTAAGATGTTCCTGCTTTTTGATGCTGAGGGCAGGGAAGCTGAAACCGACCTTACGATCCTTGCTCAGGCAGTGAGGCCTGAGGATGTTAAACGCATGCGCAAGGATGGAGGAGGCCTGATATGTGTAGCCTTGGATCCGATGGCATGTGAAGAACTGGACCTGCCTTTTATAGCTGAAGTGATGCGTGCTGCACATGAGTGCAGCAGTACCCTTGGAGGTACTGTAGAAAAGGGAGGAGACCTCCGATACGATTCTCGTTCTTCTTTTTCGATCTGGGTGAACCACAGAGATACTCGCACAGGTATTCCAGACAATGACAGAGCTATTACAATAAAAAAACTAGGAGATATTGTAGAAAAAGTTCTTGCTGGAAAGAAAGTGAACTTTGGTTCCGAGTTCCGTACCCCTGGCCATGTAGCAACCCTAAGGGCAGCAAAAGGATTGATAAATGAGAGGCTTGGCCAGACCGAACTATCAATTGCTCTCGCCAAGATAGCTGATGTCACACCGGCTATGGTGGTATGCGAGATGCTGGATGACAACACAGGCAGGGCTCTTTCCAAAGAAGATGCAAAAGCCTATGCTGAAAAACACGGAATGGTATTTATTGAAGGCTCAGAGGTCATAGAAGCATATAATACCTGGACCACAGCCATATCTATCCCATCGGAAAAAGAGATATACTACAATGTACATTAGGGTATGCCTATCCCTTAAGGGGGCCGTAGGGTAGCCTGGACCATCCTACTAGACTGGGGGTCTAGTGACTGGAGTTCAAATCTCCACGGCCCCATTGATCATGTTTTTTAGGGCCTTATTCACAATTCGCTCATTTCGTTTCAATGTTGATCGGATCATACTCTTCTGGACAGTTACTGAGAATGTTCTTACACAAATGTGTATGCTTGTGAAACTTATCTTGCATAACGAGGGTCACCCCAAAGATCAGCAGAATAAGGCTGCTCATACTGTGCTGATACAATTGATTTATTTAGCTATAGAGAATAATGATACAAAATAGAACTTATATTGTTATGGGGGAATCTGTTCTGTCGGAACTGACATTAAAACAACGTTTCATCGCTTCTCTTGAAAGGAAAGATGTTGATAAGGTGCCTGTCTGTTCGGTAACACAGACCGGAATCGTGGAACTTATGGAACTGACAGGCGCAAAGTGGCCTGATGCTCATTATGACCCTGAGAAGATGGCAACTCTGGCTATTTCAGCACACGAAATAACAGGACTTGAGGCGGTGAGATACCCTTTTTGCAACACGGTGATGCCTGAGACCCTTGGTTGTACCATTAAAGAAGGAACTCTGGATACCCAGCCACAGATAATCGATTTCCCATGCAAGGAAAAGAAAGATGTTGCCGGTATGACAGTACCCGATAAACTGCTTGAAAGCAGAAGAATAAGAACAGTTCTCCAGGCCACTGATATTGTAAAAAGCAGACTCTCAGATGACGTGCCGGTAATTGCTGGTATACTGGGTCCTGCTGCTATCGCCTGTTGTCTGTGTGGCGTGAATAATTATCTGATGTGGTGTATCACTGCACCTGAAGTTCTTGAAGAACTGCTGGTCCTGGGTACAAGTGCTTGCACGGAATATGCGAATGCCCTATTTGACAGAGGCGTGGATGCGGTGGTGATTATAGATTCAGAGTCAGGCCCTGACCTTTTTCCTCCTCCACTGTTCGAATCCATGATATTGCCTCATTACAGGTCGATCACACAGGATCTGAAAGGGCACTCGATCCTTCATATTTGCGGGGATGCCACAGAGATCATGGACAAGATGGCAGATTCCGGTTTTGAAGGACTGAGCATAGAGGAAAAAGTGAACCTTGCCTATGCAAGTAAGGTAGTTGCAGGCAGAGCTTGCCTTATAGGTAATGTATCTCCTGTTTTTACATTGCTGGAAAGGTCCCCGGAACAGATCAAAAAAGAAGCAAAACAATGTATCGAGAATGGAGTAGGTATACTTGCCCCGGGTTGTGGGATCGCCCCGCAGACCCCTATTGAAAAGATCAGGGCATTTGTGGCTGCCAGGGACGAATATTATGGTTTGGGACAGAAAGGTAAATAGACTACCTACACATCACATATAAAAAAGAAGGTTACAAAATGTTCTGCTACCAGTGTGAAGAAACAATGAACGGGGAAGGCTGCACAAAAAATGGGGTGTGCGGTAAGAAAGGGGAAGTCGCGGAACTTCAGGACGACCTCATCTATGTGCTTAAGAGCATTGCATTCTACAACCAGAAAGCAAGAAAGGCTGGTATTTCTGAAAAGAGCACAGATGAGTTCATGCTTGATGCTCTTTTCTCAACAATTACGAATACAGATTTCAGAGCGAGCGGAATTCATGACCGCATCGACAGAGGCCTTAAGCTCCAGAGCGAGATCAGGCAAAAACTTCTGGATAACGATCTTCTTGATGAGAAAGATCTGCCCGAGATCGCAACTTTGAACCCGGAAAACCTTAAAGACAGAAATGCAGGCATACTTGCAACAGAGGACGAAGATATCCGATCATTGAGAGAACTGTTGATCTATGGCATCAAAGGGATCGCAGCATATGCACATCACGCTATGATGCTTGGACATACCAATAAAAAAGTAAATTCATTTATCGAAGAAGCCCTTGTGGCAACCACGGATGATAGCCTGACTGATGAGAAGCTCATCTCACTGGTCCTAAAATGTGGTGAGAAAGGTTTTGATGTGATGGCGGAACTTGACATGGCAAATACCGCCACATTCGGAAATCCGGAACCTACTTCGGTCAATATTGGAACAAGAGACAAGCCTGGTATCCTCATCAGCGGACATGACCTGCATGACCTGAAACAACTACTGGACCAAACAGAAGGAACAGGGGTAGATGTATATACTCATGGGGAGATGCTGCCTGCAAATTCATATCCAGTATTTAAGAAGTACGAACACCTGGTAGGCAACTACGGAGGATCATGGTGGCGTCAGCAGCAGGAATTCGAGAGCTTCAACGGTCCGATATTGATGACGACCAATTGCATAGTTCCTCCAAAGAATACCTACATTGACAGGTTATATACTACAGGCCCAGTAGGTTATGATGGCGCCACACACATTGTGGCTGAGGATGGTAAGAAAGACTTCTCGGCCATTATCGAGCAGGCAAAGCAGTGTGAACCTCCGGTACAACTGGAAGAAGGCACCGTCATGACAGGTTTTGCTTATAATTCCGTACTCTCTAACGCAGACAAGATCGTTAATGCCGTCAAAGCAGGCAAGATAAAGAAGTTCATTGTCATGGCAGGATGTGACGGCCGTCACAAGGAGAGGCAATATTATACGGATTTCGCAGAAGCATTGCCAAAGGATACTGTAATACTCACAGCCGGATGTGCAAAATATCGTTACAATAAACTAGATCTTGGGGATATTGATGGTATCCCAAGGGTACTGGACGCAGGACAATGCAATGATTCATTTTCACTGATCGTCATTGCACAAGGACTCATGTCCAGACTTGGATTTATCGATGTTAACGAAGCACCGATCTCGTACAACATCGCATGGTACGAACAAAAAGCGGTCCTTGTGTTGCTTACTCTCCTGAGGCTTGAGATACATAACATTACCCTTGGTCCAAAGCTACCGGCTTTTATCTCACCAAATGTTCTCAAGGTCCTGGTGGAGAAGTTCAATCTGACACCGAACAGCACTATAGAAGAAGACATGCAGAGGCTCTTAAAATAAACTTAATGTGTAAACTGCTATTTCGCTCCACCTAACCTCCTGCTGTGAGCAGAGCGTACAAAACGGAACGATTTCTATGTTTCGGTATTTACCTATGAAGCAGAGAAACAGCCTTTGAGACAATGCCCATGGAAGAAGATATGATCTTTTTTGGAGGCTTTGTCTCTGCAGCTTTTACCTGAACTTTCTTATATTCTTTTCTTCCCAGGTACCATGTGAAGATTTCCGAATAAACGATCATACCAATGAGTGTTGACCAGATGAACAACAAGACATGGTAGTTGTTTATAGGCACATTTCCCTCGGCAAGCACCACATGCCTGAAAGCGAGGAAAGACAATGCCGTATCAGACATAATGAAAATACATGTAAGAGGCACCAGTAAAAGGGCAAGTATAGCAACTGCCGAAGATACATACACCATGAGCAAAATAGCCATCAATGATAGCAGCGCGAATATTACCAGTGAGATAAAGGAATATGTAATATCCATAGTATCATCATAGCATATTTTCTAAAACTGGCCAAACCTGTGGCATTAATATATTACTAGTGTATTAGATATATACTTTTCTTATTAAAAAAAACACCGCTACAGGTATCACTGCTACAATACAAAAAATCCCTACAAAAGAAGAAACAAGGAAACTTGCAGCCTGTAGATCTGTTATCTCACTTTCCTGTGGCTCATTTACCACAGATGCTATACTGCAAGCTTCAGGTTCCTCATATACTTCAGATACAACTTCCCTGTCAATGTACATTTCTACCTGCTCCGAGTAAACAGTCACTTCTTTCATCTGCACATCAGTATAATCTACCTGTAATGCTGGTAGTGCATATTCTCCTGCTTCTGAAAAAACGATATTATAGCTTTTTGTGGATGTTTCCCCCGGAGCAAGTTTAGCAGACCACTCCAAGCTACCGCTTACAAGATCAGCATCTTTAGGAATATTATCATGCATACTGACCTTTACTTCCTTGTCACCCCCATTTGATATCTGCAAGGTTACAGTAACATTTTCCCCTTCCATTGCATATTCGGTATTGACGGTCTTATCTGCCACCACATAGGAACCGTTCACCATTAGCTGCGGGGCAGCAGATGCTACCTCATATACATCTCCATTGTCTCTCCAGCTAGCAACGGCACTCCCTAAAGTGAAATTACCGGGGATGTGCGGGCTAACAATGTAAGTGATCTCATTGGTAGCATGAGGACCGACTTGCAATTCCCACTCAAGCTTTTCTGGATCCTGCAACCCGAAAGAGTCTGGTACGCTGTCTGTTACTGTTAATACTACTGGTATATAGTTCATGTTCTTCAGCTTAAGGCTGATCTCCAGTTGTTCATGGGTTGAAGCAATAGTTTTTCCGTATAGGCTGTTATTCCCTCTGATCTCCTTGGTCATGCAAACATAAGGCCCGACAAAGAAATCTTGTGTATCGGTTGCATAGTATGCATCTCCTGAATAATCTCCACCTGATACTTCTGTTGTGACAGATATGGATCTGCCTGTTGCTGCCACAGGAATATCAAGACCCATATTTAATGCCACTGTTTGTAATGGTGCAAGAGTTTCCAATGACAGTGCCTGTTCGGTAAATACACCTTCACTGACCTTATTCTCTATTTTGATCCCCCTCAGACATAAAGTACCATTGTTGGTTACCCTAAGTATACACGAAATAGTGTCGTCAGCCTCAAAGGTATCACTAGAAGGCGATAAAGTGACCTCAACATCTGGTTTTCCGGGCCTGTATGTTTCAATGAACGCTTTTGATCGGTCTTTATCTATGTAAACCAGCCTGACCATGAGTTCCCGGTCATATTTTATGTAATCACGCAAAACAAAAGCATTCTCATATTTCCCTGATGGAGAGGTAACTGAAATATTTACTTCTTTGCTGGAAAAGTTTGTTAAGGATATGGCATATGCTCCATCCTGTATCACATCCCCCATCGATAAAGAGATTTTAGGCGTCGACAGCACCCACACTTTTTCAAATTCGTGCCCATACAAAACGATAGAGATCTTGCCTGAAGAGATTCCATTCACTTTGATCTTAAGGTCATTGTCATATATTCTCTGATCGTTTGGGCCGGCATCCACATAATAGGCTTTTTTGAAGTCATCGTTCTTGTATACAAGGATCACAGCCGATGGCTCTGCAGCTTCCTGATCAAGTTCATAGACCTTCAGGGTATATCTTTCAATTGTGGCCTTCTCCCCAGGTCCAAGCTCAAAACTTCCTTTATAGACCCAGATATCCTCATGCTGAAAATCATATGCACTGCTGGGAAAGATGGAAAACAGCAGTATAATGAAAGTAAAAAAAACATGTGACGTTCTTTTCATATCAGATCTTCATATGTTCTTTTTCCACGATGCTGGTCAACATCCATAACAACAGGACAGCAAGGCACATGTATCCTGCTATCCATGTAAACGCTTCCACATATCCTATGCTGTCAAGCGCAAGCCTGGAAACAAGGTTAAGAGGTGAATTGGTATACAGGTACGATGACATGAACAGAAGTATCAGTACAAGTGAATAGAACAACTGAGCCGTTCCTCTTTCTCTGCACAAGACAGCTATTATGCTTCCCACAACGACAAGTATCAAAGAAACAATAGCCACCATTAATAGGATCTCAGTAAAGTTATTGATCCCTATGCCATTAAGTCCCAGCAGTAACATCCACGCCAGAGACTGTACAGGTGAAATGGCAGTTGCAACCAGCGTTTTCCCTCCGATCACATCTAGCAGGGATACCGGAGAAGCGAGCAATAGATCCAGTGTTTTGCGCTCAAATTCTTCGGTGATCATGTCAATTACAAGCCCACCTGATATGAAAGCAGGAGTGAACACCAGTAGTGGCAGAAGTGCCACGTAGATAAATTCCAGCTTACTGGAAGATGTACCTTTATCCCACCGCATCATCTGAATATCAAGAGGGGTGTAGCCATCAAGCCGCGTGGTCCTTATGGTCCTTACACTTTGCTCGAATTTCTCAAGTGGTTTTTTCAACTGCAGTGAAACAATCGTTGCTTTCAGTTCGGATCTGGGTAGATATATGTCCAGATTGATCAGATTATTTCCTTCAGCCGTTTCGTTAGGTATGTTTATTATCGCATCTATTTTCCGGTCATAGAAATCATTATAAGCTTCCCCGAAATCAGCATATTTCACTGGCTCCAGATCACTTATTTTCATCAATTTGAAGAGTTCTCCTTCGCCATCTCCAATAACCCCTATCTTTGATTCTTTCATTTGCATACCTTGCAATGCCATTGGGTCATAGAAAGATGTAAGGCCTACAACAAGGAAGGCAGAGAAAGAAGCAATGAACAGCTGTACAAGTAAGGAAAGCACGAATGTCTTTTCAAGCAGCAATCCGTTATATTCCCTTCTGGCAATGGACAGGATCTTGCCCGGACACACTTTATTCTTATCCAAAAAGAAGCCCCCTTAGCAGGTAAGTATTGTAGATGGTATGTACTCCCGTTGCAACTATCAGGAAAAATACATAGTATCGGGGACCTGTAAAGTACACGCCCAGAGACGTGACCATGGTAGTGATCACATGTAATAACAAAGGTATCAGGAGCAATGTACCCATGGTCATCACTGATCCGAATGCAGAGGAAGCAATAGGTGCAAGGGTTATCACAGATACGAGTTTCTCTCCAAAGAAGAATCCACCACCTGAAAGCAATGCAAGCATTCCGGCAGTTTTCAGGTTCATTGACCTTAATCCTCTTTTCATGATGGTGTAGATACCTACGGATTTTGCTATTTCTTCCACAAGAGCCGAGAGTGTTATCATTGCAATGATCGAATAAGGAAGAGGCAGGTTGAAGAGCATCACTATCAGCATTAGTTGTGCCATGTAGACGAAAGGAATTGATACGATGCTAAGGGTAAATACAGAACCCAGACGTACCGAGAGGAACAGTTCCATGCAATCCATTGCCTTTTCGGTCATGGTCTTCTGGCTGAAAAGGTCTTCTTCCCGGAAGATCGCTGTACCAAAGCCATAGATGCTCAATGCAACGAGATAAAAAGGTAATGTGGAGAAGACATACTTCCCAAAACTTATGTTCCCCTCTTCTATCAAGTTAACCATGAGCGTCATTGGAGAAATAGAGCTTACTGCATGCACATTTGCAAACATGGCAGGAAAGAACACATATCCTGAAACGATCACGGAGAAGAATACCATAGCGAATGTCAGTTCCTTGAAACTGCGGGAAAATATAGCTGCAATGAAAGATAATGAAAAGAACAGGAGGAGTACAGGAAATATCACTCCTATCATTGCAAGGGATGTTCCCAGTTCATGGATGTCCGAAGGTCTTTCGATGTAAAGGGAGATAACTGATAGCAGGACCATGGCGACAAGCACATATGGGATGCTTTTTCCAAGCACTATGTCCCTGCTCCTGAGAGGAGCCATAAGCAACAACTCACATCTGCGGTTGGTCCTCTCTTCCATTATACTGGAAGAATAGAACTGAGAAACAAAGTAAATAGGAAAGATGAATAAGAAAGAGTAAAGTATTGCTGTGAAAGGTATGGGCGGCGTAAAATTGGAAGGTGTGGCAATGGTCTGTCTCTCAAATAATGTTTTCGAATCACTATTATCCAGATCCTCCAGTTCTTCCGGCGAAACAATGTGAGAAGTTCGCTTAGCTGCAGCTGCATTTCCTTTATACTCTCTGGCACCATCTGCATTTTCATTCTCATCATCCGAAACCTGATCATCTTTCTGAGTAGTTCCCCCCAGTACCTGAAAGCTCTCAGGTCTTTCAAGGTCATGGATAGTAACCCATACGGGATGGCTGTTGTTAATATCGTTGTACGATGAAAGGACAGCTTCTCTGTGATCAATGAACACCTTCCCCAGTGCATCGGCAGCTGCAATTGATTTTTTCGTGCCTGAAAGGTATGCACGGTCCTCCACAATCGTTATATCTGCATCTTTACCATCGTCAGTTAATACATAGAATCTTTCATCAGCTTCTATGATACTGTTCAGCTCCGGGGAAGCAGAAACAACACTGTATATCTTTTGATCCAGATTCATGCCTGTAAAGGATACTGCATATGATACAACAGCAAGTAGCAGTAATGTGAAAAGGATAGCAAATACAGACCTGTGGCTGAACTTCATTCCTGATCTGAGAAATTCCCATTTAGCAACTGTATACCAGCCTGACATCAAAATATATAATGTTTTTATTATATTAATAGATATGGAACCTGCAGATGCCCGGATCTTGTAATGGACATTGAGTACAGTTGGGTCCAGAATATCAAATAAATATATATAATTTAAAGTATTATTTTACTTTTGCACATGATAGAAGTTAATGGGCTGAGAAAGAAATATGGTGACTTTGTTGCCGTGGACAGGTTAAGCTTTAATGTGGGAAAGGGCGAGATATTCGGTATTGTAGGTCCAAATGGTGCAGGAAAGACCACTACCCTGAAAATGCTTAGCGGCCTGGTGAGGCCTACTGCAGGTAGCATACGGATAAATGGTATCGATATGTCAGTGGATCCCGTAAGGATAAAATCCTTTCTTGGATTTTTGCCGGAAGAATCTCCTCTCTACGAAGGCATGTATGTGGAAGATTACTTACTCTTTTTCGGAGAACTATACGATGTTAAAAAGCACATCGCCAGACAAAGGATCAACTCTCTTCTTAACGATCTTTCGCTTAATGCCGCAGGCAAGCGTATAGGCGACCTTTCCAAAGGCATGCGCCGCAAGGTTGCTATTGCAAGATCCCTCATAAACGACCCGCAACTGATCATATACGATGAACCAGGTTCTGGGCTTGACCCTATGACCTCCAGGTTCATAACCGAATATATAAGGTCTCTAAAGGAAAGAGGCAAGACCGTTATTTTCAGTGCGCATAACCTGTATCAAATGGAAAGCCTTTGTGACCGGATCCTCATAATCAAAGATGGAAAGCAAGTTACACTGGGCTCCGCTGCGCAGATACGAAAAGACCATTCGAAAGTTCTCTACAGGCTGGAGTTTATGCTGGAAGATATTGCGGACATATGTATTCAAGACGTAAAACGTCTGGAAGACAGGTTCGTGCTTGTCACTGCAGACATGGGTGCTGTCAATGAGATCACAGGACGCGTAGCCACAAACGGAGGCAGGATAATAGAAATGAGGACCATCGAGCCTGCCCTTGAAGAGGTATTCCTAGAACTTATGGGCGTAGATCTTACTCATAGTGATAGCTGATATACCTGCAAGCTTCAAAAGGGATTAATTCAGTCCCTTTTCATTAAATAGAGCTGCATATTTCTTATCACTGGATTGTATATGAATGACCAGCCAGTTCTTGAGGAAATTTAAAAGATCATAGCTTAATCCGGTTTTTCCGTTTTCATATCCTTTTTTGAACTCAAGTACCTGTTCAACAAACTTTTCATGTGAGAGCTTATGTGCTTCATAATCCGGATAACCGAACTTCTTCATGTATTTCTCTTCAGTGGAGAAATGATATTTTGTATAGTCAGCCATTTTATTGATGATAGTAAGAGACACTTCTTTGCTCTTAGCATGCATCATAGCATCGTGGAGCTCGTTGATCATGCCTACAAGTTTCTTGTGCTGTTCATCGATCTCTTTTATATTCACACTATACTTATCAGACCAGGTTATAAGAGACATTCGATCACCATGCGTGATATATTTTTAAATATATAAATATATTTGCTGAATTATACGTCGAGTTATCTCTGACAATTACAGCGGTACGTTTATTAGTTGCTTATACAATTATTGCGCACGCAACAAATAGGAAACAGCCAAGATGGACAGACTAAGAGAACAGGAATCTATTGGCAGAGATATATCCCATCTGTTCAGATCCATCCGCAACTTCATGGGACGTCAGCTCGAACCTTACGGGATAGGTGATGCACAATTCCCATTCCTCATGCTGCTGCTGCATGAGGATGGCATTAGCCAGGAAAAACTTGCAACATCTCTAAAATGTGACAGGGCAACCAGTGCAAGGTCCATTGCCCGGCTGGAGCGTGCAGGATATGTGCACAGAGTTGTAGATCCTGATAACAGAAGGGCATACAAGGTATTTCTAACGGAACAGGGGACAGAGATGGAACATATAATGTGGGCTGTTTCAAAAGACCTGAACGATATTCTGCTGGAAGGTTTCACTGAGGAGGAAGAACTGGCTTTCAGAAACATGATCCAGAGAGCTGGAGTAAATATTTCAAAACGGAATCAGATCAGGAAGACCACAGATGAATGAAAGTCCAGGAGCAGGTGAAAACTACAGAACAGGTCATGTGACCTCAGGGATGAGGACACTAATGGGCGATCCCAAGAAGGCGATCTTAAAATTGGGTATGCCAATGATGCTGGCCATGTCCGTGCAGACAGTCTATAACCTGGTGGATACTTTCTGGGTTTCAGGCCTAGGTGCTGATGCCCTCGCAGCAATAGGTTTTGTGTTTCCGTTCTTCATGAGCATGATCGCACTTTCCACAGGTCTTGGCCTTGGCGGAGGATCGGCCATATCCAGAAAACTGGGTGCCAAAGATAAAAAAGCTGCTGACAATGTTGCAGCACACAGCATGGTCCTTATGCTGGTGCTTACATTGATGGTCAGTGTACCTTTATTCATTTTTGCAAAACCCATCTTTCTGGCTGCAGGGGCAGGTAAGACAATAGGTCTTTCCATGGACTACGGACGTATAGTATTTGCCGGTGGTATCCTCATATTCTTCATTAATGTGGCAAGTGCTATATTGCGTAGCGAGGGCGATGCCAAACGTGCTATGTATGCAATGGTACTGGGAGCAGTTCTGAACATTGTCTTAGATCCGTTGTTCATTTACACTTTTGGACTAGGCATAAAAGGAGCAGCATGGGCAACCGTGCTCTCACTGGGCATAACCGCGGCCATGATCTTCAAATGGCTGTTCCTGAATAATGACACGTATGTTTCTTTCAAGTTCCGCGGTTTCAGGCCGGATATGAGTATCATTAAGGAGATATCAAAGGTGGGCCTGCCATCAGCTATGCAGCAATTATCCATGGCCTTTACAATGGTCATTATGAACCTTGTTATCATTGCAGTGAGCAATACAGATGGTGTTGCTGTCTATGCTGTGGGGTGGCGTGTGGTAATGATAGCTATAGCCCCTCTGGTAGGAATTGGAACTGCAGTAATGACCGTATCAGGTTTTGTGTATGGCGGACGTGCTTACAAAAAACTAATGTCAGTACTCATTTATGCAACAAAAGTAGGGATAATTATCGAAACGGGAATTGCTATATTTACTTTCTTCCTGGCACCTTATATTGCTGCTGTTTTCACACAGGCAGAATCGTCTGCTCATATAACTGAGGATATAACTGTCTTCCTTAAAATCGCTTTCCTTTTCTATCCCACGACTGCCATGGGCTTGCTTTCTTCATCGCTGTTCCAGGGCACTGGTAAAGGTACAAGCTCCCTTATTGCCACAATAATCAGATCCCTCATACTTACACCATTATTTGCCTTCCTGTTCTCTTACTACCTCGGAATGGGCCTTACAGGTGTCTGGTGGGGACTGGTATTTGGAAATGTGTTGGGATCTCTTATGACTTTCGGATGGGTTTATATCTATGTTCGCAAACTGCAGGCGCACGTCCCTGAAAAGCTATCTGTTGCCCATGGCGAGTTATAGATAATGGAAATTGGAATGATCACCAATTCAACTACAAGCCCAACATATTCCTTTTCATTTCGTTCTTTGCTTCCTCTTTTGTCTTTTTACTCGCCTTTACAGACCTATTAACGTCTTTTAATTGATGTCGTGTTGCTTCATCGTTTCGCATATTTTAGACTCTGGTACATCACCTATTTATAGGGAATACTCACAACCTTTGCACAGGTTCTTTATTTTGCAAGGTAGATGATCATGCACAGTGGGTCCCGTCCAAAAGAAAAAGGTGAAAAACCTCCCAAAGTAGAGGAAGAAACTGCTCTGCAGATGCTATTGGAACTTCCGGCTGGAGAAAAGGTATACAGACAGGATTGTTCCATAGTTGTGAAACTTCCAGCACGTAGACGTACGCTTACAACTTCATGGCTGAACGGAGGTTATCGCGAAGATCTGGAATGCATTATCAATAATCAGATCCCTCGTGGCGTTAAGAAGGGAGAGGAACTGGAAGGTGGAGATGTATCAGCTTACCTTTCCCTGCTTGCTGCAAAATTGGGCTTTGATCCATTAAAAAGCACTGGTATGCTGACTGCTGCGAATATGATGAATGTTGCTATAGTAAGTAAAGGCTTCAGGGGTCTTGAAGTTACTGCTATCATAACAGGTGGTGTGGAGATCAACGGAGGTAGGGTGGGTGATCCGGCTTCATACTATCAGGAGAACGGAAGCCATTTCCCTTTAAATGGGACTATCAATGCCATTATTTTAATAAATGCAGACCTGCCGGAATATACAATGTCCCGTGTAATCATGACCGCTACTGAAGCAAAGACTGCAGCCCTACAGGAATTAATGGTCCCAAGCAGGTATTCTGAGGGTATAGCCACTGGTTCCGGCACGGATATGATAGCTGTGGTCAGCAATATGACAAGCCCGTTGAAGCTCACGGATGCGGGAAAGCATTCCAAGTTAGGCGAGCTTATAGGGAAATGTGTGATCGAAGCCACCAAGAAAGCACTTGAGAAGCAATCGGAACTTACGCCCATTTCCCAGCGCAATATGCTGTTAAGGCTTGAAAGGTTCGAGGTGGATGAAGCATATTGCTGGAATGTGGCTTCACACATGGCAGGCGATAACCGTAAAATGCGTTTTCTGAAAGACTTGAGAGAATTAGCTGTTAACCCTTTATTGGTTGCAGCAACATCTGCAATTACACATCTTGTTGATGAGGTTTCCTGGGGTCTGCTGCCTGAGACTTCAGCCCGGGAAGCTGCTCTTGCCCTGATCAGGCAGCTTCCTGATATATTGCAAAGCAACCAAAAGCCACCTGAGAACTTGTTGAATGATTATGACAGCATTATAGATAACCTGGTTTACATGACAGCCTGGCTGGTGAAGAATGGCATCATGGGGGAAAAATGATCCTAGACCATTTTATACACTGTAGATCCATACATCACTGTGAGGTTTTAACATTAAGAAATTGATGAACTTCTCCCTCCATGAGAGTGATCTGTCACGTTTTGAAAATGACTGGAACAACATAGAGTCTTTTCTGCGTACTCATGGGCTGGACGGTGTGGAGCTCTTTGTTGATCATACCCCTCTTCCTGATTTTCCTTGCGGGATAGTCGAAGGAGTACACTTACCCTACTGGATGGGAAGGCACCGGGCATGGGTAGATGAAAACGCGTTTCATGAGGACATGGATGAAAATGAGAAATTTTTCCTATTCGGAGGGCATGATCGTCAGGATATGATCGCCAACTTCATAAATGCGCTTAAGAACGCTGCATCAGTGAATGCTGAATACGGGGTTTTCCATGTTGCTTATGTGGAGCTGGATCATGTGTTCACCCGGGATTTCGGAGTATCTGATATGGAAGTTATGGATTCCACAGCAGAGTTTCTAAATAAATCAGTATCACTTCTTCCAGGAGGAGAGCCACCTGTCAGACTCTTTTTTGAGAACCTTTGGTGGCCCGGCCTTAACCTGCTTGATACTGCTGCAACAATGTATTTTGTAGATTCCCTTGAATTCGAGAACTGGGCTTTCACGCTTGATACGGGTCATTTGATGAATGCCATTATGAATTGCACTGAGGAAAGAACTGCAATTGATTCGGTACTGAATGTGCTGGCAAGGTATCCGGAAGATATTATTGACAGGATAGAAGGAATGCACTTCCATTGCAGTCTGTCGGGTAATTATCAGATGCAAGTAGCAAGAAATGGTGTACCTGCGGATTATTATGACCGCTCTTTCCATGAACGGCTTATCGCTGTCATGGAACATGTGTCAAAAATAGATCAACATATGCCTTTTACTGATGAGAGATGCAGGGAGATAGTAGATTTTGTTAAGCCGCGGTTCCTTACTCATGAATTTGAAACTAATAGCCTGCCTGAGCTGGACTGGAAGCTTAGAACACAGATACAGGCGTTGTGTGGGAGAGATAGATAAAAATATCATCCAGGATATGTTTTGTACTTCTATGATCAAAAATGACCTTTCATTTGTTATTCATTTAAATGAAATATAAGATTTAATAAGATATTAAAGGGGAATCGTTTATATACGTATAAAAGATACTTTTGAGATATATGAGCCCATCTGATAACAATGACCCTCAAGACCTCAACAACACTGAACGCCTTAAAGTATTCAGTGCTCTGGGCAGCGATACACGCTTGAAGATGGTTGAAAAGCTGTGTGAGTGTGAGATGCATATATCTGAACTGGCAAGGGAGCTTGATATATCTGTTCCGGTTGCGGCGAAACATGCTACCATCCTCGAAGATGCTCAACTGATAGAGCGTAAAGTGTATGGAAAAACCCACGTATTGAAATTAAATAACAAGAACATCATTTCCGCGTTGGATATACTTGCACCCACTAAAACTATAGAAGTACCTAAGGGTACAACTCTGCTGGAAGCCCTGAAAAAAGTAGCTGTAGTTGAAGTACGGCAGGACAATGATTTTGAGAACGTTGTGTCCACCAATGGTGAAGACGGTTTCTTTGTGTATGAGGTTGACGGCAAACTTCCTGATAAGACAGTAAAGAACTGTAAATTTGAAAAGGATGCTATTGTCGAATGGAAGAAATTGGAAGCTGTTACTAAATTGAAGATATACGTTAAAGTGAAGGATGAAGAGTGATCATTACGCTGGTGCGGACGGATCATGCTTCCATATCATCGTAATACTTTCACATCGCTTACATTCCTGTTTTATATTTATTTGTCAGTCACTTCATTGTGAGCCATGTGAAAACTCCCGGTGAAGTCCATAAAACCCTCACGGAGCGAATGCGTTACCTGGCTTCAGGTACTAAGTATGATAGTTGTAACCAGAGTGCTGTATGCCATGCTTTTGCTCCCGATGGCAGATGTATCCAGCTTTATAAGACATTGCTCACTAATTATTGTTCAGGCGAGTGTACCTACTGCCCAAATAGGTGTGAAAGAGATACACCTCGAGTGTCATTGACTCCGGACGAGATCGTAAAGATCACATGGTCATTCTACAGGAGAAATGCAGTAGAAGGCTTGTTCCTTTCCTCAGGCGTAATAGGTGATGCTGAAAATACTTCCGAAAAACAGCTTGAAGTAGCCAGAAAACTGCGTGCTCAGGGTTTCCAGGGATATATACACATGAGGCTCATGCCAGGGACACCAAAGTACCTGCTGGAAGAGATAGCCGATGTAGCAAATAAGTTCGGGGTCAATGCAGAGACAACCAGCAGTATGAACTATTCTGAGGTATGCCCTAATTTTGATTACAGCAATGATGTCCTCCAGCGTCTGAAATGGACAAAGGAGCTCATAATCGAAAAAAGGAAAGAGGCTGGTTATGGAGGGCGTATCATAGGTGCAAATGACACCCAGTTCGTTGTGGGTGCGGCTGCTGAATCTGACCGGGACATAGTACGAACCGTAGACAAGTTCATGGACAAATACGATCTAAGAAGACCTTATTTCATGAGCTTTGATCCGGTGCCTGATACACCTCTTGAACATAATGCTCCTTCACCTCAATGGCGGGAAGTGAGGCTTTATCAGACATCTTACCTGCTCAAGGATTACGGGCTGAAGGCAAGGGACCTTGATAATATCTACACAGATACAGGTTTCCTGAAAGATCGGGACCCTAAGATCCTGCTTGCCCAATGCAATCCTGAGATGTTCCCTATAGATATCAACAATGCAAGTTTGCAGGAATTGCTGCTGGTCCCGGGAATCGGTCCTGTGAGTGCCAGCAGGATCATACAAGCTAGACCTTTTAACTGTGAGCAGGAACTTGCCCGCATGGGAGTTGTAATTACGAGGGCAAGACCTTACATTAAGATCAAAGGTCGTTGCCAGACAAATCTTTCTGCATTCATGGAGGTATGTTCCTGATAATAGGCTTTAGGACAACTGTGGAAGGAGTGTTGCTTGCCTGCCTGAAACTGAGGCAGTTCCCAGATGCACACCTGATGTATGCCGAAGATATGGAAGAACTTCGAAGAAAGATCGATTTTGCAGGAGTAGAAAGGGATTTTGAACTTGTTGGTTTTGAACCTGCACCAATAACAGATCTTGCAGAAAGTGTCTTTGGGAAACACTGGAATCGGCATGTAAGTTTTTTCCGCAGGAAAGAACCTGATCCCATATATTACATAGATCTGGTGCTCAGACATGCAAATTGTGAGCCTTCTGAGCTTGTTAGAACTTTGAGTTCATCTGAGAACGTAACTTCCCTCTATTCAGGCAAGACACCACTGCAAAAGAGATGTTATCGTTATATGCGAGTGGTAAGCCTTTCCCATCACAGACTTTGTATGTTTGCAAGACCCTCTTTTGTTAAAGGGATACTTTTAGCCGATATCAAACCGCAACACCGGATAGAAGATATGTTCTGTAGATGGCTGGCGAAGAAGAATCCGGACCTTCCGGTGGCTGTGGTACATGGAGATAAAGCATGGATAGGCAACGGGAATTTTGTTGGTCTTGACAGGTTCGTGGTCGTTACTCCTTCATTCCTGGGAGATCTGGCGGCTGTGAAAATATCCGACGAAGTGGAGCAACTATGGGATGTATACTATGATTCCCAGATGATAGACAGCCGAAGAAATAAAAAGCAGGCTAAGAAGTTCCAGCCCAAGGCAGCTTCTTCTGTCAGTGGCATGTCTATGAAGGACAGGTACAAGGTGGAACGGGGGATATCTCCCTGTAAACTGGGAGATTTCTTTGAAATGTAAGTACGTGAGAACATGAAACACAAAGACAGCATACGTTCCTTGAATGACATCCCCGGCATCGGGGAAAAAATGGCCAGACGTTTCATAGAACACTTCGGCACCGAACAGAATGCCTTTGAAGCAATCCTTAGCGGTGATGTGGCAAGCATATCATGTATGGAAGGCGTGGGTCAGAGATATGCGATATCCCTGGTGCAGGAGGTAAGCTCCAGGATAGAAGGTGTAGGGGTACAGGACTTCCTTAAAACACGGGAGGCTATGGATATCTACGAGAGGTTGCTGGATATCATCAAGCTCTTTGCGCATACAGGTTATGCCAGGGAGAAGATACACACCTTTTTCCCTTATCCGGCATCCAGAAGGGACAGGATAGAATCTATACGGAGTTCAGTGGCACAACATATAGAACATGCTGACATGCTCAGGGGAAATGAGAGCTTTTTATGTTTACTGGGGTGTGTGAAACCACTTAACCTTAAATTAAAACCTGTGCGAGTGAGAGACAGGGTGATACTTACCACTGATCCCAAGAAACTTGAAAAAATAAAAAAGCGGTTTGGAGAGTATCTGGATGTGCATCTTGTGAGTTCCCTAACTGATATCGTGGATTCGGCAAGGGGATATTCTCATGTCATAGCAGCAGATGACGACCTATTCTCCTGTGAGCTACCTGAGGATGTGGAGATCGAGGTAATTGCTGATATGGAAGCCTGTGAAGACTGGAAGATAGTTCCCGAAAATGAGATCTCTCAGGTATCAAAGAATCTGCAGATCATAGAGAGTTCCCTTCAGGTCACCCGCATGATAAGGATTGCTGGTATGACCTTCCTGCAGGAAGTAGACGATGCGATCCTGGATAAGCTGGAAAAAGCCGTTTGCATGATAGATGAGAACGGTGATGTGCGGGCAGGGACAGACCCTGAGATAGACCGGCTTACAATGATACTTGAAGGGATCGATACTGCAGTTGCGAATGCAAATGCCTATGCAGATCAGGAGCTTGGAAATGCTCTCCGGGAAAGCCAGTTGGTCCTCAGCGGTCAGGATATGCTGAGGATGATGCACGACAGCAGTGAACTAAAGTCAGTGCTTGAGAACCAATTGCGGCATAACTATGTTTCTGTTATCGAAAAAGCCAGAAAGAATATTTGTACAGCCCTTTCCCTTCAAAAGAAAGAGATACTTTTCCTGGATGCCCTATTCCCTCAAAGTATCAGCCATCCGGTGGAGGCTGACAGGACACAGGTCACTGCCATGAAGCAGTATGTAAAAGAAAAGATAGAAAAAAGAAAGATAGAGCATAAGAGGCAGGTGGCACGTTCACTAGTGGATCTGCGTGAGAGTACCCGGAAAATGGTAAAAGAGGTACTGGATTTCGATGTAGGTTTTACTATCGGATGTTTCGCTTCTGAGTATGGTCTTTCTCTTCCCAGGCTAATAGAAGGAACTGGAATAGGTTTTAAAGACGCAGAGAACCTCTTCCTCAGATCAAGGCATGGTACGGTTGTGCCAATAGATTACGCTGTTGGTGCAACATCTTTTAGTCCGGGTGGAGATAAGAGCAGGATAGTACTTCTGAGTGGTGTTAATTCAGGAGGTAAGACATCACTTCTGGAATTGCTGGCACAATGCATCATCCTTACCCATATGGGCTTTCCTGTACCAGCCGTTGACATGGAAATTGGACTGACTGAGGGTTTCTACTATTTTGCAAAATCCAAGGGTACTCTGGATGCAGGTGCATTTGAAACAACACTTATCGATTTTTCAGTTGTTGCCGATGGTTCAGGGAAGATAGTACTTGTGGATGAGCTGGAATCTATAACAGAACCAGGTGCTTCTGCAAGGATAATCTCAGGTATACTGGAAATGCTTGCAGAGAACGAAAAAAGCCTGGCCGTATTCGTGTCACATCTGTCCGGGCTCATTATGGAAAATACGCAAAGCGATGTGAGGGTCGATGGCATAGAGGCAAGTGGCCTGGACTGTGACCTTAATCTAATAGTGGATCGTACTCCGCGTTACAATTATGTGGCAAGGAGCACACCCGAACTGATAGTAGAAAGACTCCTGCGTAGAACGAACGGCAATGAACAGGTCTTTTATGAGAGGCTGAAAAGTAAATTCTGAGAGTAAAATAAAAAAATAACCTCAGAGCACTCCTTTTGTGCTCTTGATGCCTCCGCCTTCTACTACTACGGCTCTGCGCAGGGCATATGCAAAGGCCTTGAAAAGAGCCTCTATCTTATGATGGTCATTGTCTCCGTATACACTGGCATGCATATTGATCCTGGCATTGTTCACCACTGACTCGAAGAAGTGCTTCACCATCTGAGTGCTGAACTCTCCCACCTTCGGAGCGGTAAATGAAGCATCCAGTACTAGATAACTGCGGCCTCCCATATCAAGGGCCACCGAAGCGAGAGCTTCGTCCATAGGGATCCTTGCCTCTCCAAAGCGGGATATGCCTGCACAGTTCCCCAGAGCCTGCGCTATTGCCTGCCCCAGTACGATCCCTGTGTCCTCTATGAGATGGTGGTCATCTACAATGAGATCTCCTTCGGCTTTGACCACAAGGTCAAGATTACCATGTTTTGAGAATGCATGCAGCATGTGATCAAAGAAACCTATACCTGTGGAAATGTCGGAAATACCGCTCCCGTCCAGGTTAAGCTCCATCTGTATGTCGGTTTCCTTGGTCTTGCGGGAGATAGTTGCTTTCCTCATAATTTTCACGTACCTATTTTTACATATTTTAACTATTTATATTAGACTATTTCACAAAAAGATTTCAGACAATATTTGGCTATTTCTGCTGCTCTTTAAGGATATTAAGAGCTTCCTGATATGTGAATTTGCCTGTGTACAATGCGCTGCCCACAACCACTCCGCATGCACCGGTTGCCCGTATGGTGAGTATATCCTGAAGTGTGGTGATGCCTCCTGAGGCTATTACGGGTATGTTTACAGCTTTCACCAGTTCGGCCGTAGGTTCTGGATCTACTCCCTTCATGAGACCTTCGTTATCGATGTTAGTGAATAGCAGAGTGCCTGCACCCAGCTTTTCGAACTTTCTCCCCATCTCTATTGCAGTGAATTCAGAGATTTTTTTCCATCCTTCTATGGCCACTTTTCCGTTCTTTGAATCCAGGGCCACATTGATGTGTACGCTTCCAAACTCATCGGCAAGCCTTTTGACAAGTTCAGGTTCACGCAGTGCTGCTGTGCTCAGTATGACTCTGTCTGCTCCAAGCTTAAGGAGATGTGCGGCGTCTTCAAAAGAGCGGATACCTCCCCCTATCTGGATGATGACTCCCCTTTTTTTACCCGCACTCACTATTTTTTCGATAATAGGCGCGTTGACCCTTTTTCCATCCAATGCTCCGTCAAGGTCGATGAGATGCAGTGTCTTTGCTCCCTGTGCTACCCAGTCCAGTGCAACAGCCACGGGATCATCCAGTGAGACCATTTCGCTTCCTGGAACTCCCTGAACCAGCTGGACACATTTACCGCCCCTCATATCCACTGCAGGAATGACTTCGAATTCCATGCTATGACCTCATGGCATGAGCCGTTCGATGGGCACCACAAGTATGTCCTTTGCCCCTACGGCCTTTAACTTGTTCACTGTGGAAAAGATAAGATCCGCATCTATCACAGCATGTACTGCAAGAATGGAATTTGAGGCTTCGACTTTCATGACAGTGGGACCTGCAAGACCTGGAAGTACCTGCTTAACAGCTTCCAGGGCTGACTCGGGTACGTTCATCATGAGGTAACGCTTGCCTTTTGCCCTTAGCACGCTTTCGATGGAAGTGCTTATCTGTTCCACCTTGGAGTTGTTTGCACTGGTCTTTTTGTTAGCTATGAGATAAACAGAAGAGGTGAATACCTTATCGATCATCTTCAGGTGGTTCGTTGCAAGTGTGGTTCCAGAGCTTGAGATATCCACTATGGCATCTGCAATTCCAACATGTGGTGTAAGCTCGCAGGCGCCGCTGACCTTAATGATCTCGACATTGATACTTAGGTTCTTGAAATACCTTGATGTGATGTTGGGGAACTCTGTGGCTATCCTTTTCCCTTCCAGGCTATGGGGTGCCTTAAAGGGTGATTCTTCCGGGACGGCAAGTACAAGATTCGCTCTTCCAAAACCCATGTCAAGTAACATTTCGACCTGTGCTCCTGTCTCGTTGATCAGATCAAGACCTGTCACACCTACGTCGGCAGCTCCGTCCTGCACATATTCAGGGATATCCGAAGCTCTCGCGAAAAGGATGGTGATATCAGGATCAGTGGTCTTTGCGAAAAGCTTTCTGGTACCTCCTTCAAGTACTGGCAGGCCCGCTTCTTTGAGCAGTTCGACGGTTGGATCATGGAGTCTTCCTTTATTGGGTATTGCAATACGTATCATTGTTCCTACTTCCAGCTGCATTCTCCTGGGTTATCACTGACCTGAGGAATACTTTCCTGAGATATAAGCCTTCATATGCTTCTATGATATAAGTTGTCTTGTATGGCCTCTGAAATTGCTAATATAATTTGTCCGGTAGACACTGTATTTTTGCTATTTGCCTCCGCAGCCTAATTATTACTGAGAGTAATGTGAGATGTGGTTAGTATTAAATATGACTATGCATTAGTTATTATACAAATTCCCATAGAAATATAAAAATGTATTAATAAAGGGATTTGTCTACTTTAAAGAGGATTAGAATGATCAGGAACATCAAGGTCGAACCTTTGACGGAAACTCCTGTCAACAGACAGCAGATCGAACTTGTTGAGAGAAAGGGTATTGGACACCCTGACAGCATTTCCGATGGTCTCTCTGAGGCAGTGAGCCGTGCTTTATGTGCTGAGTACATTAAAAAGTGTGGAGCTGTACTGCACCACAATACTGATGAAACACAGATAGTTGCAGGTCGCTCCTGCCCCACATTCGGTGGCGGAGAGGTCATACAACCCATATACACTTTACTTGTGGGCAGGGCTACCAAAGAGTTCGAAGGTGTGGAGATCCCTACAGATGCTGTAGCACTTTCAGCCGCCAGGCAATATCTGAGGAAGCATATTGTGGATATGGATCTGGAAAGGGACATTATAATAGACTGTAAGCTTGGTACGGGCTCCTCGGATCTGAGGGATGTGTTCAGAAAGGACAGGGTGCCTTTTGCGAACGACACTTCCTTTGGTGTGGGCCATGCTCCTTTCTCAGAGCTTGAGAACATTGTCTATAACACTGAGAGGCAGCTCATCAATGACCTGAAGAAGAAGATCCCGGGCATAGGCACGGATATCAAGGTCATGGGTATGAGAGATAGCGATGAGATCACCATCACTGTGGGCTGTGCCATGGTGGGCAGGCATATTGATGATATGGACAGTTATATCAGCATCAAACAGCAGATGAATAACTATGTCCATGATCTGGCACTGAAGTACACTGACAGGAAGGTCAATACCTATGTCAACACTGCAGATAATTATGACCATGGATCTGTGTTCCTGACCGTCACTGGTACTTCTGCGGAAATGGGTGACGATGGTTCTGTGGGCAGAGGTAACCGCTGCAACGGCCTGATCACTCCAAACAGGCCAATGAGCATGGAAGCTACAAGCGGTAAGAACCCCATCAACCATATCGGTAAGCTTTACAACCTGCTTTCCACAAGGATGGCAAGGCAGATCGTTAAGGAAGTCCCTGATGTTGAGGATGTATACATAAGGATACTTTCACAGATCGGACAGCCCATAGACCAGCCATTGGTGGCAAGCGCTCAGATCATCCCTAAGAAGGGAACACACTTTGCGTCTATAGAGTCAGAAGCTAACGCCATCATCGATGAGGGTCTGGCCAACGTGGCAGACATCACTAAAATGATAATAAAGGGCGAACTGGACACATTCTGATGTCCTTTTTGTGAAGAAGGGGCACTCACTCCTTCTTTCCCTCCGTTTTCGATGATCGTTCAGAGATGTTTTTCCGAAAAGGCTAAGTAGTATGATGCGTATCAATGTGATACCCGTGAGGTATATCCTCCGAAATCAATCGCGTTGTCCCGCCTTAACTCAGTGGTAGAGTGCGCGGCTGTAGTATGGTCATGTGACGTCAGTCACACATTACCGCGCAGGCACCGCGATGCCCCCGGTTCGAGTCTGGGAGGCGGGACCTGAACCCCAACGAAAGGTTTAAATGCAAAAACTCCCTTTTAGGGGTGCTCTCAACACAGCGTCCGAATAGTGTAGTGGCCTATCATGAAGCCCTGTCGAGGCTTCGACCCGGGTTCGAATCCCGGTTCGGGCGTTTTAATGAAATCCCCGGTATACCGGGGAATAAATTTACATTTTAAGAGTATTTTTGATGTAATTACTGATGGTTATTGAATAGATTTGAATTGCTTTTATTTTAGCTCCGTAGAAAAACTGAATCTTAATTGAACCACACAAAGGTTCAAGGAGCATGAAAACTAACGCTGATCAATTCTCTGGAACTCGTGTTATCTGTGATTATTGTCGATGTTGACATCCATGAGCATTTCTACAGAGCCTGAACAGATTCTATTGAAAAGAAGTATTTGGAGCTAATAAGATGGCTTCATCTTCTCTGTAATAAATGAAAAAGGGTATATACTGTTCTTCATAAAAAGAGATTGCTGCCTTAAAATTGATATTCTCGTGAGGTGGCAGGAGGTTACAGTAGTGTCTGCTTCAATGGTGGGAATGAGTTTTCTTGTGCTTGGTGTGTTCTTGCTGCTTGGTAAATGGATACGAGTTATATCTCCATCCCTGCAAAAACTCTTCATACCCAGTTCACTTATAGGAGGATTTCTTGCTTTGTTCCTTGGTCCTGAGGTTCTGGGCACCATTGTTTCATGGACCGGCTATTACGATTCTTCCCTCTCTAACGGTATATTTTCACAGGAGATTCTTGATGTATGGAGGATACTGCCAGGACTTTTCATCAATATAATATTTGCCACACTTTTTCTGGGAAAGAAAATACCTGGTATCCATGATATGTGGTTAGTAGCAGGACCTCAGATCGCACACGGACAAACCATAGCATGGGGACAATATGTCTTTGGGATACTGATAACTATCTTTGTCCTAAGTCCAGTGTTTGGAATTGATCCTATGGCAGGTGCACTTATAGAAATATCTTTTGAGGGAGGACATGGTACCGCAGCAGGCATGGCTGCTACGTTCGAGGAACTGGGGTTTGCAGAAGCAGGTGATCTTGCACTTGGTCTTGCGACAGTGGGGATCCTTTTCGGTGTCGTACTAGGCATACTCATTCTGAACTATGGAGTGAGGACTGGTAAAACAGAGGTGTTGCAAAGGACATCCCAGATAGGCCTTGATGAGAGAAGGCAGACCGGCATCATTGATTTCGATGCGAGGGAATCTGCAGGGAAGATCACTACGAGACCTGAATCAATTGAACCGTTATCTCTCCATTTTGCTTACGTTGGAGTTGCTATTGGGATTGGTTATGTTATCCTGCAGCTTTTGATCCAGATCGAAGAGATCACATGGGGAAAAGCCACAGGCATATATCTGCTGACATACATTCCTCTCTTTCCCCTGGCAATGATCGGAGGCATTATTCTGCAGATGTTCCTTGACAGGTTTGATGTATACCAGACCCTGGACAGAAATCTCATGATGAGGATACAGGGCCTCTCTCTGGATATATTGATAACCAGTGCCATCGCTACCCTGTCCCTTACAGTAATCGGTAACAATCTGATGCCTTTCATCATACTTGCATTAGTAGGGATATTTTGGAACCTGGCAGGATTTATGCTCCTTGGGCCAAGGATGATGCCCTCATATTGGTTCGAAAGGAGCATAGGCAATTTCGGGCAGTCAATGGGAATGACAGCCAGTGGTCTTTTGCTCATGAAGATCGCCGATCCTGATAACAGATCTCCTGCCCTTGAAGGTTTCGGATATAAGCAGCTCCTGTTTGAGCCAGTTGTGGGTGGGGGTGTATTCACTGCAGCCTCTGTTCCTTTAATATTCCACTTTGGTCCAATGCCTCTTCTCATTCTGACAGCTATCATCATGTCATTCTGGCTCTTATTAGGGCTCTTCTATTTCGGGAAAAAATAAGAAAGATGGTTTGCAGCGGGGCATGATCTTGAGTCCGATGATCGCTATTCCATCAAAAATCATAAAATTAGCAAAATAAGTTTGTTATGTTGATCAGCAATTAAAAAAGTACACATGAAGAGGCTTCACAGTATCCTTGATGCTGGAAAAACCATACTATACACTTCAAACCATCTGCGAAAGAGCCAATATTTTCTATGACTGCTGGCTTAAAAGTCATTTTTTGCAGAGGAAAGGAATAAAAAAATAGAGGAAGGGGTTGATCCCTTCTCATTTTATAGCTTAGTCTCTTCTAAAGAGATATGCAACTGCAAGCAGACCTGCAACCGCAAAGAGTGCTTCAAAGCCTGGTGTTTTTTCCTCGGTTGGGAGAGTAACATTGTCAGTTACATTACTTTGTACATCAGTTTCACTGCTTACAGGGGGTTGAAGTGCCATTTCAGCAGTTATCGCAAACGGAGAGAATCCCGGCGTCTGAGATTCATAGATTACGTAACCGTCGGTGCTGCTTCCCATTGTCGTGGGTAAGATTTCCCATGCAGTTCCGTTATATCTCTGTAGCTTCACATTCTCCGGGTTTATATCCATCTGCTGCATCCATGAGGTGTTCACCTTGAACTTTACCTCTGGATCCTTTATGTTGGCCGATGTAGCAAAACCTGCCCTTCCGACCCAGATATTGACATATTTATAAATGGATCCCTCAGGAGTGACGCTGACCAATTTTGACCTATTGTTAAGGACTTCTATGGTGGAAGTTGTGTCCCCTGCGTTCTTCAGGGAATAGAAGCTGATCGACTGTATGGGGTTTCCTTCCCTTGTGAACTGATAGGTCACATTGGTATTCATTCTAAGGTATTGGGTTTTTGCATCTTTCAATGCCAGATTAGTGAAATCCTCTACGGAAGCCGAAGCACCGCCTGCTCCCCCACTGCTCCTGCTACTACCTCCACCGCCGCCGCTGGACGAACTGGTTGTAAGGTCTTCACTCACTGCTATGCCTGCCAGTCCACCACTGTTGTACGGGACAAGAGTGTAAGTATAGGTCGTACCACTGCTCAAGCCACTGTCGACATAAGATGTTGATCCGCTCACATTTCCAAGGACGGCATCGTCCCTGCTTATTTGTACCTGAGCAGTGTCGTTGGAAGCTTCCCATGTCACTGTAATTGAGTTCCTCGTGATATCTGTTCCAGATACACTGAATATCTCCGGAAGGCTCATTGCAATTGCTGAATCATTGACCAATGTGGAATTAATGTTCCCTGAAGTGTCTACTGTACGGATACCTATTGTGTAGGTAGTGCCCTCAGTAAGGCCGGTTGCGTTGTAGGAATTGGTGGTATTGTCTGTTGTATTTGTAACAAATGCATCATTGAGGTATACCATCACGTGACTGAAATCGTCGTCTTCGGGATTTACCCATGTCCAATTGATCCAGCTTGCATCGGCATCAGTTTCCTCAAGGTTAGTAACAGATGCCGGAGGCATGGCGTCTATGATGATTGCTGTTGCTGAATCATTTACCCATGTCGGATTAATGTTCCCTGAATCATCCACGGTCCTGATGCCTATCTCATGTGTGCTACCTTCAACAAGTCCGGTAGAATTATAAAATGCATCGGATGTGTTTGTAACAAATGCCCCGTCAAAGTATACCATCACATGACTAAAATCAGCATCAACAGGGTTAGTCCAGGCCCATCTGATCCAGTTTGCACCTGCACTTGTTTCGTTCAGACCTGACACAGATGCCGGTGGGGTTGTATCGTCTGCACCTTCCACATGAAGGATGACAAGACCATTGCCAAAGTCTGCTACGTATACATAACTGTTGGATACTGCAACATCATATGCATAGCCAGCTGTATTAAAGCCACCTTCCTCAATTGGCGCTGCAGGATCAGTGACGTTAAAGATCACAATTCCATTACTATCGTCTGCGATGTATACGTAATTTCCAGAAATGGCAAGATCATGTGCATAACTTGTAGTGCCATTGCCTGTAAGTGTTGGGTTAGTCGGGTCAGTAATATTCAGGATCACAAGACCATTATCGCCATCTGCTATGTAGGCATAATCTCCTGATACTGCAACTCCATTTGCATGACCTGTAGTATTATAGCTGCCAACAGGTGAAGTAGGATCATTAATATCCATGATCACAAGACCAGCATCACCATCTGCTATGTAGGCATAACCGTCTGCTACAGCAACATTTTCTGCATTTCCTGCAGTATCATAATCGTCTCCGACCACATTTTCTGGATTTGTAACGTCTACTATCGAAAGGCCACTGCTATTAAACGCAACGTATGCATTATTTTCTGAGATTGCAACGCCATAAGCATGACCAGAAGAAGTGTCATAGTTATCACTCAATACCGGTGATGCTAGATTTGTGACATTTAGAATTACAAGGCCACTTGTCCCATCGGCAACATACGCATGATCTCCAGAAACAGCAAGATCATGTGCATAGCCGGTAGTGGTATAATTGCCTGCAAAGGTTGGTGCAGCTGGATCAGCTACGTTCACAACCAAGAGGCCCATGAAACCATTGGCTATGTATGCATGATTGTCTGACAGAACCACACCATTTGCAAACCCTGCAGTGGTCGTAAAGATAGCTACACTGTTTGGCTCTGTCGGATCTGTGACATCCAGAACTGAAAGACCACTTCTTCCATAGGCGACATAAGAATAGTTACCTGATACATCAACGCAAGAAGCATCTGAAGAAGGAATGTTGTGTGATCCTACACTGGCTGGTGATGTAGGATCTGCGACATTTATAATTACAAGACAATTGGTCCTATCGGCTACGTATGCATTGCTGCCTGATAGGGTAACATCTATTGCAAATCCTGCAGTATCACGGGTTCCTGCAAGGGTTGGTGCGGACGCGTTTGATATATTGACGATAACAAGTCCATTGGTCCCATCAGCTATGTATGCATAGTTTCCTGATACTGTAATACCTCTTGCTGAGCCGGAAGTGTTATAATTACCTGCATGGATTGGTGCGTCTGGGTCTGTTATATCGACGATCTCAAGCCCATTGTCACCATCTGCTACGTACGCATAACTGCCGTTTACAGCAACATCATAAGCATAACCGGGCGTATCATGAGTAGGATGACGGTATAGGGCTTCCGGATCATTTATATCTACTATTTCAAGGCCCCTGGTTCCGCTGGCCAAGTATGCATAATTGCCTGATACTGCAACACCTGATCCGAAATAACCAGAAGTATCTGTAATGACTGGTGCTGCCGGGTTAGTGATGTCCACTGCTACCAGGCCATTCCCATCGGCCACATATGCATGATTTCCAGATATGACAATATTGTTGACTGTCGCGTTAATGGTGACCCTTCCTACCTCTACAGGATTGAAAACATCACTAACGTTCAGGACCAACATATCCTGCCCTTGTCCAACATAGGCATAATTGCCGTTTACAACAACAGTGGTAATACTTCCTCCGCGGTGGCTGATAAAGTCCTCCCCGGTAATAGCATTGGTTATACTGGCTGTATCATATGTATTTTCATTATATTGACTAACAAAATCTACTTTAAGCTCTTCAGCTGCACTGACCCCTGAGATCAGTAACATTAATAATACTGTGACTCCTAAATAGATCGATCCACTTAACTTGAGTTGCACTTTATCACTCCAGTTTTAGTGGCTTCATCAGCAAATTCAGTTTCAGGTGTTTAGTTCAGTTGTTTAGATATTCCGGAGGGCCTTCTGCTCTTCCTTTGTAGAAGACTTGAACTGCCACTATTCCCTATTGTGGGGAAGAATCCAATATCTTCTGTGACACATTTGCACCTTTCTGATAATGGTACTTTCGACCGCTTGAACGAACTATCACTGCGATCAGAAGTGCAACAGGAATCAACACCTGTTTTTGCATGATCGGCACCACTTAGACTTTTAGTACTCCGCTTCTGAAAGGAGATGTATTCATATATATATATATGCATATTTTACAGTCCGGCCTCCAATATTTAGAAAGAGTGGTGCTAACAAAAAAATATGATAGGAATTCTTGCAATCCAAGCCGGATCTGAACTAACATTTCTGAAACTAAGACCAACTTCTATATTCTTTGCGTATCCCCCTGCACGGTGGAAGTACAGGGGGTGACAAGATCTCAGTTCTGTTTCCTCTTCAGATATACAAAACTTGCAGTGACTGTGCCTATTACAAGAATAGCCGCTATTAAGATCCATACATTGGATTTTTCAGATGCTTGATCTTGGTTTGTATCACCTGTTGGGATATGCTCGCTTGATGAGCCTTCTGAACTGATACTTGCATCCGCATCAGTAATTGAAGAAGCGGCAAGTGCTTTCTCAGCAGTTATGGCGAATGATGAGAATCCAGGTGTCTTAGACTCATATATCACGTAACTGCCGGTGCTGCTTTCCATTGTTGTAGGTAATACTTCCCAAGCAGTTCCGTTATATCTCTGCAGTTTAATGTCGTCTGGACTAAGACCCATCTGCTGGATCCAGGAACTGTTCACCTTGAACATTACATGCGCACCTTTTATGTTAGATGCTGTTGCAAAGCCTGCCTTGCCAACCCATATGTTCACATATTTATAGATGGATCCATCAGGAGTACTGTTAACAAGTTTTGACCTGTTGTTCAATACTTCGATAGTGGATGTTATCTGGCCAGAGTTCTTGAGGGAATACAAACTGATTGATCGTATCGGATTTCCTTCCCTTGAGAATTCGTAGATTGCATTTGAATCCATTCTAAGGTAAGCGTTTGCAACATCTTTCATTGCCAGATTTGCAAAGTCCTCAACTGAGGCTGCACCTCCACTTCCTCCGCTACTGCTTTTTTTGCTGCTGCTTCCACTACTTCCTCCTCCGCTGCTACCCGACTTGGTTCTCAGGTTCACACTTACTGCTCTACCTTCCAGACCATCCTGGCCATATGGGATAAGAGTATATGTATAAGTTCTACCACTGCTCAAATTACTGTCTACGTAACATGCTGATCCACTCACATTACCAAGGATCATGTCATTCCTTGTTATTTGCACCCTGCTGGTGTCATCCGAGTTTTCCCATGTAAGTGTTATAGAAGTTTTTGTGATATTTGTTCCAGAGAGGTTTGAGATCTTTGGAAGCTTCACTGTAGTGGCTGAATCATTGGCCCATATTGAATTAATATTGCCTGAAGTGTCCACTGTACGAACACCGATGGTGTAAGTGATATCTTCGGAAAGTCCGGTAGCATTGTAGAAATTTACAGAGCTATCGGCAGTATTTGTAACAAATGCTCCGTCTATGTATACCATCACATGACTAAAATCAGCATCATGGGGATTTGTCCATGTCCAACTGATCCAATCGGAATCAAAATCATTTTCTCCCAGATCTGTTATAGATCCAGCTGGTATCGAATCTGTCGAAAGTACAGTTGTTGCTGAATCGTTAACCCATGCAGAGTTAATGTTACCGGATGCATCTACGGTCTTGACGCTTATTGTATGTGTGCTGCCTTCAATAAGACCTGTCGAATTATAATATCCTTCTGATGTGTTCGTTACAAAAGCTCCGTCAAAGTATACCATCACATGACTGAAATCAGCGTCATTAGGGTTTGTCCATAACCACCTGATCCAATAAGAGCCTGTTCCAACTTCGTTCAAAGCAGTTACAGGTGCAGGTGCTGTGATGTCAGGCTCATTTGATCCGTTATCCACTTGAAGTATGACAAGACCGTTATCAAAATCTGCTACGTATACATAATTGCCTGATACTGCAACACCATACCCATAACCAGCAGTATTATAACTGCCTGCAAGTGTTGGAGCAGAAGGGTTAGTGATATTCAGAATAACAAGACCATTACTGTCATCTGCTATGTATGCATGATTGCCGGATACAGCAATGTTCTGGGCAGAATTAGTGTCATAACTGCCTTTAAGTGTCAGTACAGCAGGATTACTTACATCCAGGATCACAAGACCATTAGCACCATCAGCTATGTATGCATAGTTACTGATAGGAACTACGAAAATACCATATGAGTGACCAGCGGTATTATAAATGTTTTCTATTAGAGGCATGGCTGGATCGTTGATGTTGATTAGTATGAGACCGCTGTCACCATCAGCTACGTATGCATAACTGCCTGATATTGCGACATTTTCAGCCTTACCAGGAGTGTCACAGCTGCCTTTATAAGCTGGTGCAGACGGATTGGATATGTCTACTATGACAAGGCCATTTTCACCATCAGCTATGTATGCATAATCCTCTGATACGGCAACATCCCATGCACAGCCAGCAGTATTATATGTCCCTTTATAAACTGGTGCAGACGGATCGGATATGTCTACTATGACAAGGCCATTGATATCATTGGCTATGTATGCATAGCTTCCTGACACGGCAACATCACGTGCATACCCAGCGGTAATGTAACGACCTGCACTGGTTGGAGAAGACCTATCTGCAATATTTATTACCGAAAGACCCATGTAACCATTAGCTACGTATGCATAATTGTCTGCTATGGCAACACCAGATGCATAACCAGACATATCATATTTACCTGCAAAAGCTGGTGCTGCTGGATTTGTAATATTCACTACAGCAAGGCCACTTCTGCCAAATGCTAAATATGCATAATTGTCTGATACAGCAACATCATATGCATTGCCTGCAGTAGCACGATAGACCGCTGAACTCGAAGCATTCGCTGGATCACTGATGTTCACTATCACAAGACCTCCGCCATCACCATCGGCTACGTATGCATAACTGCCTGATACAGTGACCCCTCTTGCAAGAACCTCAGTGTCATAGGTGTCGGCAAGAGTCAGCGAGGAGGGATATGTGATGTTTATTATTGCAAGACCATTAGTCCCATCGGCTACATATGCATGATTGCCTGATACTGCAACATCGTATGCATTTCCGGCAGTGTCATATGTTCCTTCAATGCTTGGTGAAGATGGAACAGCGATATCAACAACCACAAGGCCGTTAACACCATCAGCTACGTAGGCATAATCGCCTGCTATGGCAACATGAGATGCCACCCCGGCAGTATTATAAACCCCTTCAAGTGTTGGTGCCACAGGATCAATAATATCCACAATAACAAGACCGCTAGTACCATCAGCTACATATGCTAAATCACCTGATACAGCAACACCATACGCAGAACCGGAATCATAAGTTCCTACGATCGCTGGTATGGCCGGATTTGAGATTTCCACTATCAAAAGACCGTTATCAGCATTTGCTATGTATGCATATTTCCCAGATATAGCAATATTGTTCACTAAAGATGGAGTAGTTACCCTTCCTATTTCTACAGGATTAGAAACTTCAGTGATATCGATCACCAGCATATCCTGTCCCTGTCCAAGATATGCATAATTTCCGGCTACTACAACATTCGAAATGCTTCCACCAAAGTGACTGACAAGATCCTGCTCCTGTGTCGTAAAAGCATTGGTAATACCGGCAGCATTGTAGTTATTTATATCAATTTGGCTAACAAAGTTCACGCTGAGTTCTTCAGCTGAGACTATTCCTGCGAACATTATCATACAAAATAATGAGATTCCAAAATAGATCGATCCACTTAACTTGAGTTGCATTTATGTCACCTCAATACCAGTGGTTTCACCAGCAGATTCATCTTCAAGCTCGGTTTTTGTGAATGTGTTACCGGAAAATACATCTTCTTTTTTTGTAAAAGAATGCATAGGGTTACCTCCTTCTCCAGAGTAAGGATTGGAAGACCTCTCAGAAAGACCCACGTCAGAGCCAGTTAAAACTGGTTCATTGCTAAGTACAGTTACATTCGGTTCTTCTGTATGTAAATTCGGTTCATTTTCAGATAGTAGTCTTATAATATCACTGCTACAATTCACATCGTTCATAGATGGAACTTTTCCACCGCCAGGAAGATGGTACATTAGACCGCTTGAAAAAAACATCAACGCGATCAGAAGTACAACAGGAATCAATCTCTGTTTTTGCATGATCAATACCACTTAGTCTGTTTTTAATACTCCTTCCTCTAAAAGGAGTGATTTACCTAAAAGAGGAATCTATATAAATATATGTACATTACACTATATGCTTATCATTATAATAATGAAATTAATCAACAAAACCTAAATAAATAGGGTTTTAAGAAATACCGATAACATACTAAAAGCCAAAAACAAAATCACAGTGTAATATCACTAATAAGTTTTTGTTGTTCAGATTTCGCATAATTTTTTATAAGTTCATTTCATAATTAAGTAAATGGGGAGAGCAAACTTTGCTTAGATTGTACAATAGCATGACTCAGAATCTAGAGAAATTTAAATCCGAGGAGAATGGAAAAGTAAAGATGTTCACATGCGGTCCATCTATCTACCAGCCTGCGCACCTGGGGAATTATCGTACGTTCCTTTTTGAGGATATTCTTTTACGTTATCTGGAATTTACCGGGTATGATGTGGAGAGGACCCTCAATTTTACAGATATAGAGGATAAAGCCATAATTGAGTCAAATAAAAACTTAACAGATATTTTCAGCCTTACCAACAGTTGTGCTGCCAAATTCTTCATGGATATTGCTGAGCTTGAGATCAAAAAGCCCACATACAACCCCAGATCTTCTACTTCAGTGGAGATGGCGGTGAAAATAATAGAGAAGTTACTTCAGAATGGACACGCTTACTGGTATAAAGGAAATGTATACTTTGATATTCGTTCCTTCAAAGATTTTGGAAAGCTGAGCCATCTTAAAAGTTCTGACTGGCCTGCAAAGATAAGGCGTTTTCATAAGGACACATATCCAGGTAATAACTGGAATATAGGTGATTTTATTCTCTGGCATGGGCATCGTACTGAAGAGGGTTTATCGTGGGAGTCGCCTTTAGGAAGAGGCAGGCCCTCATGGAACATCCAGGATCCGGCAATGCTATGTGATACGCTCGGTCCCACAGTTGATATCTGGTGTGGCGGTGAAGATAATCTTGTAAGACATCACGATTACAATATAGCTGTAATGGAATCCGTCGCTGGAAAAAAACTTTCCAGTTACTGGTTGCATGGTGCCCATTTGTTAGTTGAAGGAAAGAAAATGTCCAAGAGCAGAGGTAATGTCATATATCCGGAAAATTTGCTCTCCAATGGTTATTCCGGAAAAGAGATACGTTTTTTCCTTATATATGGCCATTATAGGGAACGTTTGAACTTTACCTATAAGTCCATGGAACAAACGACTCAGCGTTTAAGGGATCTTCTAGTGAACATAGATAAACTGAAAAGGCCATCATCGGATAAAAACTTGGAAGATACTAAAGCCTCAGAAATAATAAAAGAAATGATTCCTGCATTTAACAGCCACATGGACAATGATCTTGATGTGCTTTCTGCCTTTGACAGCCTGGAAGGTGCGATCGTGGAACTTGGTTACCTGCATGATCAGGGAAATATGGGAAAAAGAAATGTTGAAGACCTTATGTTCTCTATTTCACAGATCAATAAGGTACTAAGAGTATTGTGATAATATGACTCCTGACTCAAAAACATTATTTGGAACACGCATGTAACAAGCTACATGGCGATCATTAACCGACCAGTTTTCTGGTAATCTCTGCAACACGTTTTCCC